>Ga0307473_10000157_pt1 | contig 13247 bp, 10 predicted proteins | sample atmos_gasesAM5C__FD_203744 | JGI IMG/M metagenome (GOLD analysis project Ga0307473, IMG submission 203744) | Hardwood forest soil microbial communities from Morgan-Monroe State Forest, Indiana, United States - atmos_gasesAM5C_515 | ecosystem: Environmental > Terrestrial > Soil > Temperate...
TGCGAAAAATTTCTGCATTCTTCTGGCGCGATCTGGCGATTGCGCGCGGCTACCGAGGGGCGCTGGTGCTGGAAACGCTGGAAGCCCTATTCGGCGTGGCAACGTATTATTACCTTTCGCGTTTTGGGCAGTCCCCGGAGCTCGCGCGCGAACTTCCCGCCGGCAGCAGTTATTTCGCATTTGCGCTGGTGGGATTTGCGTTCTTCGATTATCTCAGCGTTTCGATAGGCGCCTTTGATGCCAGCCTGGAAGAAGCGCATCAGAACCGCACACTCGAAGCAGTGCTGGTCACGCAGACACCGCTGCCCGTGATCCTTGCCGGCTCAGCCCTCTATCCCTTCGCTGCTCTTGCGCTGCGTACCTGCGTTTATCTTGCGTGGGGCGTGCTGCTGTTTGGATTCGCGCCGCAGTCTGCCAATTGGCCAGGCGCAGTGGCCATCCTGCTTGCGTCGATCCTGGCGTTCGCCGGCCTCGGTGTCATGTCGGCCAGCTACCAGATTCTCTTCAAACGCGGAAATCCGGCGAAATGGGTGGTCCTCGGCGTCTCGGGACTTGTCGGCGGCATGATGTACCCGGTCACGGTGCTTCCTCGCCCGCTCCAGTTACTCGCGCGCATGATTCCCGTCACGTATTCGCTGGAGGGCATGCGCGCCGCGCTCCTCTCCGGTGCGGGATGGCGCGAAATATGGCCCTCTGTTGCAGCGTTGCTGATATTTGCGGCAATTCTGCTTCCGCTCTCGTTCGCTCTCTTCGCCTGGGCGCTGCGCCGCACGAAAATTACTGGGACGCTCACGCATATCTGACGATGACCGGGCGCAAGGCTTGTACATCCCCCTGTCGTACAGTAGAGTTTTTCCTCGCCACCGGCGGCGCTGCGCGATGAAAGTTCCTTTGCTCGATCTGAAAGCAGAGTATGCGGAGCTTCGAGAGGAAATTCTCCCGGCGCTCGATCGCGTTTGCAGAAATGCGGCATTCATTCAGGGCGAGGAAGTAGAAGCGTTCGAGCACGAATTCGCCGCGTACTGCGGGACGAAGCACTGCGCCGCACTCAGCACCGGAACCGCGGCTCTCCATCTTGGACTTCTCACGCTTGGCGTTCAGACTGGCGACGAGGTGATCACCAGCCCCAACACCTTTCTCGCCACTGCTGAGGCCATCACGTATTGCGGTGCGCGCCCCGTTTTCGTGGATATTGACCCGGCAACCGCAAATCTCGATCCGAAGCTGCTCGAGCGCGCTATCTCACTGCGGACCCGCGCCATTATGCCGGTCCATCTGTATGGCCGCGTGGCAGACATGGACGCAATTCGTTCCATCGCCGCGGGCCGCAAAATTCGCATCCTGGAAGACGCCGCGCAGGCCCATGGCGCCCGCTATCGCGGCCGGCGCGCTGGAAGCCTCGCCGACGCCGCAGCCTTCAGCTTCTATCCCACAAAAAATCTCGGCGCCTTTGGAGAAGGCGGCGCGATAACTACGGACGACGACCAGATTGCTAATTTTGCCCGGGCCGCCCGCTCCCACGGCCAGACCGCGCGCTACGAACACGAATTCGTCGGCTACAACTACCGCATGCACGGATTCCAGGGCGCCGTGCTGCGCATCAAGCTTGGCCATCTGGATGCATGGACGGCCAGGCGTCAGGAGATTGCGCGCGAGTATCGCCGGTTGCTCGAAGGCGGGCGCCTGGAGATCCCCGTGGATGCTCCGCGCGACGAATGCGTCTATCACCAGTTCGTGATTTATGTGAAAAATCGCACCGCGGTCATCGCGCAACTCGCCGCTCGCGAAATCGAAACTGCCGTGCACTATCCGCGGCCCGTGCATCTCCAGCCCGCGTATTCCTCGCTCGGCTATCCCCCGGGAACTTTTCCAATGGCCGAACGGGCGTGCGAACACGTTCTGAGCCTGCCAAATTTTCCTGGAATGACTGCGGAGCAGATCAGTTACGTCGCTGAGTCAGTCGTTGAAATTGTGGGCAGGAAATAGAACTCGAGGGCTTGCTCACTTGGAACCAGACGCTTAGTGCAGAAGACCTCGTGCAACTGTTTTTCTGGAAGAGAGGCCGTCAGGAACTTGGAGACGCCTCGTTGCGCGATGTTGCTTGTTCGCCGCCTTCAAGGTTCGCTGGAGGCGCAAAACCCGCCACGCCCGCTGCATTCGCCGTCCGTTCCCGCAGCATTGCGCCGAGCCCGTCGAACAATTTCGCGCAGGAATCCCGCAGACCCTGATCCGCAGAACGCATCAGCGATTCGATCACGTTCTGCCCGTGCTCATTGAGCCGCCGGACGGACGATACCATCCAGGAATCACACATGGTCTCCAGGCGCTCCTGGTATTTTCCAGCGGCCTCGCCGCTCAACTGTTCAAGACTTCCCGCCCATTCCCGCTGGTGCGCTTCACGCTCAGCGCGGTAGGCCTCAAGCGTAGATGCAAATTCCGCTTCCAGCGCGCTGCGGCCTTCCGCAACGGTGGCCTCGAGCTGCGATGCCATCTGCGCATGGAAGCGGTCAATGGAGCTACCCGCGGTTGCCTCGAGATTGCGAAGCAGCAGTTGCGCCGAGCGCTCCAGTTCTTCTGCGCGATCGTGCAACGCGCCGCGGCTTGCACTCGTGAAAGTCTCCAACTCTTGCGCCGAGACGCCGCGCAGGACCTGCCCGAACGATGCCGCCGCAGCTTCCGCCGCCTCCTCCAGTTTTGTACGCGAGCGGCCGACTACCCCGTCCGCCGCAGCCTGGAGTTGCTGATCAATTTGCGCCACTCGCGCCGACGCCTGCCCATCCAGCATCAGCTCGAATTTCTGAGCTGCTTCGGCAGTCTGCTCCTCAAAGCGCTTGGCCGCTGCGGTCAGCATCTGCTCAACCTGCACCTGCAGCCGCGCCCGCGACTCCTGCTGGAACCATTCCGAGGCGCGGCCGATGGATTCGGCGGCTGTGTGCGACGCCCGCACGCCACCGGCCTCCAGCTCCTCGTTCCACTTGTTCAGAGCTTCCTTTCGAGCTGTCTCGAAATCGTTCTGGAGCTCGCCCAGCGTCGCCGCCATCCGCGAAGCAACTTCGCGCTGGTTATTCTCCGAAAGCTGGCGCAATCTTTCGCGGTGCAGCCGCAGGCCCTCTTCGACTTGCACCTCGCGGGAGGCCAATTCGTGCAGTAGTTCGGGGACGCGGTCGAGATGCGGCGCGAGCTTCGATTCCACCTCCGCGACGGCACGCTCGATGAATTGCCGCCCCTGGGCGTCGAGCGTCGGTGCAACCCGCTGCGCGAATCCCGCCGCCAGGCTTTCCACACGCCGATTCATCTCGGTTGTCTGGGCATCCAGGATGTTTTCCAACCGGCGATGCAGCACGTTCAAGGAATCCTGGCTCGCAGCTTCGAACTGCGCCGAATATTCCCTCGTGCGACTGGCGGACTGCTCGATTTCCGCAAGTGAAGACCGCGCTTGCGCCAATTCCTGCTCGAGTGCCGCTCTGACAGCACCGACCGCCTCGCGCGCCTCTGTCGACACCTGCGCAAATGGCTGCCGCAATTCGTCAATGCGCTCCGAGATTTTCTGCTCAACGGTCCGCAAAATGTCCTGCGAACGATCTGACAATTGCCCGACCAGCCGCTGCATGCCGCCGTCGAGCGAGGATTGCAGCAGCTCATTCCATTGCGCCTGCGCGAGCGCCATCTCTGATTCCAGCCGCTCCCGCCAGTTCGCCACCGCCACTTCGATCCCCGCGGCATCTTCTTCGGGAGTCTCGGTCGGCTGCTTCTGCGTGTGGACTGCTAGCCCCGCTGCTTCGACAGCTTCGATTTGTAGGCGCCCCTGGCGATCCAGCTCGGCCATCAGCTCGCGCGCCCGGCGAAAATTTTCCTCGAATTCGGATCTCAGCTCCCCAAGAAATTCTTTCTGCCGCGCCCTCAGTTGATCCGAAAATTGTTCCTGCGCGCCGCTCTGCACATGCTCGGTCTGTTCTTTCCAGCGCCGGAAAAGTTCTTCGGCCGTCGCCGAGCGCCGCCGCTCGATTTCCTCGGCCGCCTCCTGAATTTTCTCCTGGGCTCGTGAGGCAGCCGTCTCTACCGCCCTCATCGCTTCCCGCTCCAGCTCGGCCCGCAGTTCCCGTAGTAGGGGACTATCCGCCGCAGGCGTAAACACAAATGGCCCGGCGGATTCGCCTTCCGGCATTTCGGGCGATGCATTCTTCATGTCGCTCATGAGTTTTCCCGTATAAGTGGCAAACGTTTTTGGAACGGCTAATTCATATGCTTCGGCAGGTTGCAGCTTTGTTTCAGCCGGGGAAATGGTCTGTGAATCGTATGAAGCCGCCACCAGCGCCCAGCTCTGCGGAGGAGATTCCAATCCCCAAAGATTCTCTGGACTTTCTAGTTCCGCCGCAATCTGGAAGAACTCGCGAACCGAATGCGGGCGTTGAATCCAGGATACGCGCGCGCGCACATTGCGCCGTTCGGCGCTCTGAGGAAGTTCGAGAGTGATCCAGGTATTTTTCGGCAAGTGGTGCTTGGAAGCGTACCGGCATCCGTGCAGGTTTAAAGCCAGAGTGGTGGTGCGTTCCTCGAATGCCTGACCAAGCAGATCGACACCCCGCACAATCAATGGAAGGGAATCGGATACTCGTTCGCTGCGTCGGCGCTCTGTGCTGAGTTGAGTGGAATCCACTTCACGCACCGGCTTCCTGGAATGTGACAGCGCGAGGATAGCACTCTCGCCGCTGCGGGTCGAGAGGAGAGAAAACGGCCACGGAAAAAATCGCTACGAGGGCAGTGGACCAAAGGCGTTCGGCTCTCGTCACACGAATCGGGCGCAGCGATTACTTCTTCTTCTTTTTCCCGATAGAGGTTTCCTCTCCGCCGCTCAGCGCTGCTAGCTGCTCCAGGGCTGCCTTCGCTTGGGCTGCGTACGGCCCGTTGGGAGCGGCGTCAATGGCTTTTTGGTAGGCCTCAGCCGTCCCGGGCGGAATAATGTAGATCAACTTTTCTCCCTGCTGCTTGGAATCAATCTTGGCCGAAAGGGCGCCGCCCAGCAGGAACCACGCTTGCGCGTCCTTCGGGTCCGCCTGAGCAGCTTTCTGAAGTGGCTCCACGGCTTCGGGCAATTTGCCCTTGTTGCTGAGGATGATGCCCACATTCTTCCAGCAGCGTGCCGTACCCGTGGGTTCGATGGCGGCCATTTTGTCGCAATTTGCGCTCGCTTCCCCGAGTTTGGCGGCGACGGCTTTCGGGTCCGTCTGTGCTGCCGCAGCGCTCGCTAGGGCTGTGCTCAAATGCTCGTAGTACGGCGCCTGCGGCGATAATTCCACCGCTTTTTGAAATGCCGCCGCAGCCTCGTCATAGCGGCCTGCATACTCGTAGGCTTGTCCAAGGTTTGCCCACACCAGCGCATGGTTTCGGATGTCCTTCGCCGTCATGCCTTGCTCTGCCAGTTTCAGTTCTGTGATGGCCGTCTGGTAATCGGCATTCAACTTATCCTGGATCGCGCTCTTCTGATCAGCGGGCGCGGCTTTGAGCTGCGTGCGCAGGTTTGTCGAATCATTTAGCGCTGCCATGCCGGCATCAAAATGCTGCTTCATGTTCTTGAATAAATTTTCTTCTTCTTCCCTCTTTTTCACTTCTTCGGCGCTGGGCCCCTGCTTGGCCATCACTTCTTTTAGGTTGAGATTGAACCCATTGTCCTGCCCCGATACCACGCGGAATTGAACCTGAAAATTCAACTTGTCCTTCTCGTTCGTGAGGGTGATGTTGTAGAGGCCGCCCGGCAAGCCGACCTGAGTGAACCGGCCCTGCTTGTCCGTCTTCGTGGTGACCACTTTTCCATTGTCCGGGTTCTTGATCTCCACGTTGACGTCGGCGTAGGGCTTCCCGTTCAGGTCTTTCACTTCGCCGACAATCTGCCCGGTATTCTGCGCCGCCGCAATGGTGGCAAAGAATAGCGCGAGCGCCAGCACTCCCCCGACGGGAATGAATCGTTTCATGTGGTCATCTCCTCCTGCTCTTGATTGGATGCGGCCGGCCATTATCGCGCAATTTGTGCCCGATAGGCGATTCGGTCCGTCAAGCCCGCATCAGAAAACGCCCGGAGCCGCAGCCGGCAACTATCGCACGATCCACAAGCTTCGTCTTCAAATTGATAACACGACCAGGTGCGGTCGAGCGGCGCGCCCAGCTCTGCCCCGCGGCGCACAATATCACTTTTTCTCAATGCAATCACTGGCGTCACGATTTCAATCTGCGTTTCCGGACGCGTTCCTTCGCGCACCAATTGGGCGAACGCGCGGTAATACTCCGGCCGGCAATCCGGATATCCTGAACTGTCCTCCGCTACGGCGCCGATAAATACGGCCGTCGCGCCAATCACCTCTCCCCAGCTAACCGCTGCAGACAGGAAATGTGCGTTGCGGAATGGAACGTAGGTGACCGGAATTCCCGCGCCCGCTGCGAGCGCTGCTCCCGATTCCGGCACCGCGATCCGCTGGTCCGTCAGCGCTGAACCGCCAATCTGCCCAAAAGATTCGAGGCGAACTACCAGCCATTCCCGTACGCCGTAAAAATCGGCAATCTCCTCAAACGCTCGCCGTTCGCGCTGCTCGGTCCGCTGGCCGTAGCTCGCATGCAGCAGCGCCAGCCGGTGCGTCTGGCGCGCGATGGCTGCGGTCACGCAGGAGTCCATTCCCCCGCTCAGCAGTACAACCGCCTTTGGTTTCTCTTTCATCCCCGCCAATCAGACTCCCTTCATCGCCGGATCCCAAATGAATTTATGCAATTGCAGTCCCAGCCGCACGAGCAATCCGTCCGCCAGAATCCACTCCGCAAGTTCGCGCGCTTCGAGCCCGGACCAGGCCCCCGCCGGATCCGGAAAGGCGGGCGAAAATAAGACTTCATGCGCGCGCTTCGACAGGTTGTGCCGCGCCGTAAATTCGCGCGCGAAATCGTAGTCGCGGCGCGTTGAGATTACAAATTTGATTTCATCATTTGAGCTCAGCGCTTCGAGGTTTGCCATATCAAACGTGTCGGCTTCGCCTGAGTCCGGGCATTTCACGTCCACGATTTTGATGACGCCGCGGGGAAGCACGCCGATAAACCGCTCGCCGCTCGTTTCAATCATCACCGTGTAGCCTTCTCCGAGTAGCCCTTCAGCGAGGGCTGGCGTATCCGGGTGCAGCAGTGGCTCTCCCCCCGTAATTTCGACCAACGGGATGCGATTCGCATCGTTGCCAGAAAGCGCGCGCACCCTTTCGATCACTTCGTCCACCGAATGTTTCGTCCCTCCATAAAATGCATAAGCCGTATCGCACCACGTGCAACGAAGATTGCAGCCCGTGAGCCGCACGAATATGCACGGCAATCCCGCGCGCGTGCCCTCACCCTGAATGGATTTGAAAACTTCGGTGATGACCATGGCGCTGCGCCCGCTCTCCGTTTAGCGGCCAGCTTCCGGACCGTCCGGCCGCGCGCTTTGCCGCCGCAGAAGATAAATTACGCCAACAATCGCAACCACGAGCTCCGCTCCTGTGACGGTCGCCGCCAGCCGCCAGCCCCATCCGAACGCGAGCCAGAGGAACGATGTGATGATGGCGGGAATTCCGATAATGAAGAATGCTCTGTTCATAGCCTTTGCACCGCCTTCGAAGGTGGCCTGGTCGCTGGAAGGTGCTGTTTGCTACGGCCGGTACGTCGCGGCAGTCACGTCCGACTCCCACACGGTTATGCTTGCCACACCCGCCCCGTTCGGCGCCTGGCGCAATTGTCTTGCTGTCTCATCATATATATAACGCGCGATATTCTCCGCCGAAGGGTTCAGCACGTCGAAAGGCTTCAATTCGTTCAAATATTTGTGATCCAGCGCTCCGATCACTCCGTGGATCACCTGTTTCAGGTGCACGAAATCGTAGAGCAGCCCAACGGAATCGAGTTCTTTGCCCTCGAGTGTCACGCGCACCTTGTAGTTGTGCCCGTGCAGGTCTTCGCATTTCCCTTTGTAGCCGCGCAGGTTGTGCGCGGCCGCGAAAGTTTCGTCAACGTGCACTTCGTACATGCGCGATCCTTCGAGCCAGTCCCATGGCTCGGCTTCCTCGCTCCGGCTACTTCGAATGATTTTCCATGAAGCGCGCCACTACGGCGAGGTCCTGCGTGGTTGAGTATTCGGGCAGGGACTCGAGAAAAATTCTACCATACTGCATCCGCCGAATACGGTTATCGAGAATCGCTAGAATTCCGCGATCCGTCTTCGAGCGGATCAGCCGCCCGAAACCCTGCTTCAGCGCCAGCACGGCCTCTGGCACCTGGTATTCCGCGAAGGCGTTGCGCCCATCTTCCTCGAGAGCTCGCACGCGCGCCGCAACGATCGGGTCGCTTGGCACCGCGAATGGCAATTTATCGATGATCACGCAAGATAGCTGCGCTCCCGGCACGTCCACGCCCTGCCAGAAACTGGCAGTCGCGAACAGCACGGCGTTCGGAGTGGTGCGGAAGCGGTCGAGCAGGATCGTTCGCGGCGCCGTGCCCTGCAGCAGCAGCGGAAACCGCACGCGACCCGACACGCGCTCGTGAAGGTCTCTCATCTGCGCGTTGCTCGTGAACAGGCAAAACGCGCGGCCGTGCGAAATTTCCAGCAGTTCGATGATTTCCTGCGCCGCACGCTCGCCGAATGCCGGGTTCCGCACATCCGGCAAGGATTCCGGAATATAGAGCAGCGCCTGCTCGCGGAAATTGAACTCCTGAGGCAGTACTTCTTCCTTCGATGGCTGCACGCCGAGCCGCTGCTTCAGGTAGTCGAAGCGCCCGCCCACTGCGAGCGTTGCCGACGTCAGCACCACAGTATCGAATTGATCGAAAAGTTTCTCGCGCAGGATTTCGCTCACGTCAATCGGTGTGGCTGCCAGAAACACTCCCTTGCCCCGCCGCTCGTACCAATACACGTAGCCTTTCTCGTTGCTCTCGAGCAGAAACTCGAGCTCGCGCCGCATCTCGGCGGCGCGCCGGGCGAGCGTCACCACTTCTTCGGGCTTTGGCTGCAGCGCGGAAAGTTCCGCTTCGAGCCGCTTCACCGCCGCGCTGAGATCATCGTATGTCTCGCGATTCCGCTCGAGGAACGATTGCCGCTCGGCCGGCTGAAACGGGTAGCGCCCCTCATGCTCCGGAAAATTCTCGAAGAAGCTTCGCCCGCGCTCGCGCACCCGCGCCAGATGTTTCCGCAGCGGACCCGCCTCGATTCGCAGCACGCGTAGCATGTTTTCCGTGTCGCGCGAAAGCTCCTCGAACCGGTAGCTCGAAATCTGGCGCCCAAAATAGTTGCTGGCCACATCCTCGATTTCGTGCGCCTCGTCGAAGATCACAGCAGAATATTCCGGCAGGATGGAGCCAAAATCGTCCTGCCGGATGGCCAGGTCAGCAAAAAACAAATGGTGGTTGACGATGATCAGGTCCGCTTCCTGCGCTCGCTGGTGCATGGCCGTGATGAAGCAGCGCTGAAATTCCACGCACTTCTGCCCGGTGCACAGATCGCTCCGCGCATCAATCCGGTTCCACAGGTCGGCATCATCGGGAAGAAAAGTCAGCTCGCTGCGATCGCCCGTCTCGGTCAACTTTTCCCAGTCGCGGACCTGCGAGAACCAATCAAGTTCGTCAATCCCCTTCAGCACCGGCTGCCCCTCCATCTGGTGCACTTTCTGCCGGCAAAGAAAATTCGACCGCCCTTTCATCAGCGCCGCTTTCAAGGTGGGGGCAAAATGCTTCTGTAGAAACGGAACGTCCTTCTGAAAAAGTTGCTCTTGTAGGGATTTCGTCGCGGTCGAGACCACCACGCGGCGCCCGCTGCGAATCGCGGGAATCAAATAGGCCAGCGTCTTTCCCGTCCCCGTCCCGGCCTCGATCACCACGTGTTGGTGCTTCTGAAAAGCCTGCTCGACGATCTCCGCCATCCCGAGCTGCGACGGCCGGAATTCGTAGCCCGGGTGCCGCTTCTCGAGCAGCCCGCCAGGCCCGAAAATCTCTTCCACGGAAATTTGGTCGGATGATCTTGCAGCAGCGGCCTTCGCGCCGCCCGCTGATGCCTTGACTGTAGGAATTTTCTTGGCTGTCGCCATCCGGAAGCGCACGCTTTTAGTGCGGGCTATAAGGATAAACTAAAATGCCGCTTTGCACGGAGGAATCATGCAATGCGCCGATGATGGAATCTGGCCCTCGTCATGCCGCTAAGAGTCACTTCCGCCTCGCTCACGCCGCTCCTCCTCGCGTCGGAAGAAAATCTGCACGGGCACATTTCATTTGTGCAGCGCTCTATTCCCGGCATGACCGTCCTCGATCACGAAGACTTGCTGTTGGTCGATTCCGAGCTTCCCTCGGACACTTTTAACAAAGTCGCACGCGCGCGTTTGAGCGAGTCGGATGCAGATCGGCGAATTGCTGAAGCCGTCATCCGCTTCCGCCGTGCTCGCCGCCCGTTCGCATGGTGGGTTGGTCCGGGATCGCGGCCGCTTGATCTCGAAGACCGATTGCGGCGAGATGGCCTAGTTTCTGCTGAATCCGAGTTGGGGATGACCATGGAGCTGCGCGATCTTCCTCCCAGGCCGGATGCGCCAGAAAACATCATCATCCGTCGCGTGCAATCGCTCAACGAAATCGCCGACTCTTCTGCTGTGTTCGCTGCCAACTGGGGGCCACCCGATGCCGCAGCGATCGCGTTCTACAAGCAAGCCGCGCCACTGCTCCTCAAACCCGAATGTCCTATGATTTTTTTCGTCGGCTATCTGGATGGCCAACCCGTCTCAACCAGCGAGCTCTTCATCGGCGGCGGGGTAGCAGGTCTGTATTCTGTGGCAACGAAGAAGGAATATCGTCGCCGTGGCATTGGTTCAGCCCTTACGTGGGCTGCTGCCGACCACGCCCGCCGCCAGGGCCTTTCAACAATGGTGCTGCAATCTTCCGACGCAGGAAAGGGAGTGTACGCCCGCCTCGGCTTTCGCAGCTTCTGCCATTTCGCCGAGTACACGCTAGCTTGACGCTCAGCGCATCGCAAATTTCACCACAAACCCTGTCACAATTCCGCCCAATATCAGCCAGGCGGCATTGATCTGGTAGCGGAGCAGGATGAAAAACGCGATCACCGCCTCGAGCCCGGTGAAAATATCCACAATGGCGCCGCGCGCGAGTTGCCATGAAACCGCGGCCATCAGTCCCACCGTCGCCGCATTAATTCCGTTGAGAAAAGTCCGCGCGGAAGGCGAGTCTTTCAATTTCGGAATCAGCGGGAACACAATCGCCACGAACACGAACGAAGGCAGAAATATTCCCAGCGTGGCCAGCAGCGCCCCTCTCAGCCCACCGGTTACGTATCCGATAAAAGTAGCCGACGCATACACGGGACCGGGCGTGATCTGTCCGGCGGCAATGGCATCGAGGAGTTGCTTCTCCGTGAGCCAATGTAAATTCCTCACGAACTCGTGATGCAGAAATGCAAGCAGCACATAGCCGCTGCCGTAGCTCACCGCTCCTATTTTCAGCATAGTGAGAAAAAGTCGCGTCATGCTGAATGGAATTACAGCGACCGCGGAAGCCGCTGCAGCAGCCAAGCCCGCGAACGGAAGAAACGCCGAGCATGGTACTTTCCTCCACTTTTCGGCCAGGGCGATCAATCCGGTCAACAATGACGTGCCAATCAGAATTGCGACCACCGAAGCGCCTCGAAAATAGAGGCCCAGCGCAGCCGCACCCAACAGCAGCAGCCACACATTTTTCATGGCCGCGCGTCCCAGGCTCCAGAGCGCGTCGGCGATGATTGCAATCACAATCGGATTTACGCCATACAGCACCCATTGCACGGCCAGCAAAGTTCCGTAGCGGACATACACCCACGCCAGCGTGAGAATCATCAGCATGGCCGGGAGGATGAACAGCCCGCCTCCGAGAATCAGTGCGGGCCAGCCCGCCCGCCAGTAGCCCAGCGCAATCACCGTCTCCGTGGAAGAAGGGCCGGGGATCAGATTCATGATGCCGAAAAGGTCGAGAAAATCCTGCTCGGAGAGCCAGCGCCGCCGCTCGACCAACTCCCGCCGCATCATCGCAATCTGGCCCGCCGCGCCGCCAAATGCCAGCAATCCCAGTTTCAGAAATACTACTGCAACTTCGCGGAGCGGTCCTCGCGTCATGCTCGGTACGATGTTTTCCGACTGTGGCATCAGTGGCGCGCGGAAGATTCCTCGTTCGATTCCGGCTGCGCTAAAGTATCATGATCATTCCATCCAGTAGACCGCGCCATGCGGGTGGCTGCAGCCGCGCACCGCATCGTGATCGCTCTCCCGGATTCGCGCCATGACCCAAAAACTGCCATCCATCGTGATCGTCGGCCGCCCAAACGTGGGCAAGTCCACGCTCTTCAATCGGCTCACCGGTACGCGCCGCTCCATCGTCACCAACGAGCCCGGCATCACGCGCGACCGCATTTACGGCACCGCTCACTGGGAGGGCCGCTCCTTCGAAGTCGTGGACACTGGTGGGATCGTCCCGGAGGACAAAGCGGGAATTCCCGGCGAAATTCTGCGCCAGGCAAAATTCGCGATCGACAACGCCACGCGCGTCGTCCAAGTTGTGGACGGCCGCTCCGGCCCCATGCCGCTCGATGCCGAACTCGCGCAACTCCTGCGCCGCGCCGGCAAGCCGCCCGTGCTCGCCGTAAACAAAGTGGACTCCGCAAAGCAAACGGAAATGGCCGCGCAATTCTACGAGCTCGGCGATGAGATTTTCCCCGTCTCGGCGGAGCACGGCTTCGGCGTGGATGTCCTGCTCGACGCGCTCACGCAGGATCTTCCCGTCGGCGAATCAGCTGAGGAGCAGCCCGACGTAAATCTCGCCATCATCGGCCGCCCCAACGTCGGCAAATCCACCTTGCTCAATCAACTCGTCGGCGCCGAGCGCTCTATCGTCTCGCCTGAGCCCGGCACCACACGCGACGCCGTGGATACGGTCGTCGAGCGACATGGCAACTCGTACCACTTTCTGGACACCGCGGGCATCCGCCGCAAGGGCAAGACCAAACTTGTCGCTGAAAAACTCAGCGTCATCATGGCTCGACGCCATCTTGAACGCGCCGACGTCGCCATCCTTGTCGCCGACGCTTCCGTCGGCGTCACCTCTCACGACGCCACCATCGCCAGCTACGCCGAGCAGTCCGGCCGCTCCGTCATCGTCGTCATGAATAAATTCGATCTTGCGCTCCAGGCCGCGCAGGAAAAGGCCGCGCGGGAGATAAAATCAGG
>Ga0307473_10000160_pt1 | contig 13176 bp, 13 predicted proteins | sample atmos_gasesAM5C__FD_203744 | JGI IMG/M metagenome (GOLD analysis project Ga0307473, IMG submission 203744) | Hardwood forest soil microbial communities from Morgan-Monroe State Forest, Indiana, United States - atmos_gasesAM5C_515 | ecosystem: Environmental > Terrestrial > Soil > Temperate...
TAGCAGCAGCCGCCCGTCCCGCCTGCGGCGCGTGCGCTAGGAGGCGACGAGCGAGGTGCGCCGCCGTGCGACGGCGCGCGGCGCCAGGGCCTGCACCTCGGCCGCGATCGCCTCGGTCATCCGGCCGCGCCGCTTGAGGGAGCGGAGCTTCCGGCGCAGGGTCTCGGCCCGCGCCAGGGACTCGCGGCCGGTCGGATCCGCGTCCTGACAGGCGCTCCGTTGCCCGCGCGCGAGGAGATCGTGGATCGCGCCGAGGCAGAGGTTGTTGAAGCGGTCGACCTCGGTCGGGGGCAGGACGTAGCGAGAGCGGCTCGAGAGCCGGCGGACCATGCCCTGCCACTGCTCGAGCTGCTGCAGGCTCATGACGGAATTGAAGATGCGCTTGTTGGTGCGGAAGGAGAACAGCGTCCGCTCCACCACGCGCTCGACCAGCCGGTCGCAGTCGGGATAGCGATGGGTGAAGACCTGTCGGATCAGCTGCCACCGATCGCGATCCTGGGCCGCGTCGAAGCGGGCCTCCCAGTAGATGTGGCGCAGCGTGCGCGCCTGGTAGCTCACGATGAGCTGCACGGGGACGTAGTGATTGTGCGAGTAGACGTCCCCCGCGAGATGCGAGAGGTACCCGTAGGCGAAGGCCTGCTCGCGCTCGCTCTGCGCGGCCTCGGCGATCTGCCACCCCACGGGCCAGCAGTGGCAGTGCGTGTAGAGGCTGCGCGTGTACTTCTTGCCCACCACGATGTCGGCGGCGACGCAGCCGTAGAGGTACGCGAACCGGTTCTCGCGGAGAATTTCTTGAAGCGCCGGGCCGAGGATGCTAAGGGACGAGAGTACCTGCGTGCCGTGGACGAGGTGAGTGACCGGCCCCCAAGCGTGCGCGTCAGCCGGCCAGACGAGCACGATGAGTCCGACTAGTCCGGCGAGCAGCATCAGAAGCGTATCGTATAGTGACGTCCGCGCGGTCTCAAGGCCCGCTCGGTGAGCTCGTGAGCGCGCTCGGCGCCTACGTCGAGCATCAGCGCGAGCTCGGGGTCCTCGGCTTTCCGAGGAGCCCGCTGTCCGTCCCCGAGGTGGCCCGCGTGAGGCCGACGAGCGTGGAACCCACCGCGGGAAACCTGTTCGTCAGCCCCGGACTGGAGACGACGCGCAGTCTGGAGGAGCTCCGCAGCCACATCGGCGACTGTCGCCGGTGCAAGCTCGCGCCCCACCGCACGCACTTGGTCTTCGGCGTGGGCAATCCTCGTGCCCGTCTGGTGTTCGTGGGCGAGGCTCCGGGACGGGACGAGGACCTGAAGGGGGAGCCGTTCGTCGGCCGGGCGGGGCAGCTGCTCACCGAGATCATCACCAAGGGGATGAAGCTGCGGCGGGAGGACGTCTACATCGCCAACGTCATCAAGTGCCGGCCGCCCGAGAACCGGAATCCGGAGCCCGACGAGGTGGAGAGCTGCGAGCCCTTCCTCCTCCGACAGCTCGAGCTGATCGGCCCCGAGGTGATCGTGGCGCTCGGGAAGTTCGCGGTCCAGACGCTACTCCGGGTGAAGACCCCGATCACGCAGCTGCGCGGCCGGTGGTACGACTACCACGGCATCAAGCTGATGCCGACGTTCCATCCCGCCTATCTCCTGCGCAACCCAGGCGACAAGCGGCTCGTCTGGCAGGACATCCAGAAGGTCATGGCGGAGCTCGGCATCGGCACGGGCCGGCCATGAGGTGGCTCGCGGCGGCCGTCGGACTGGTGCTCGGCGTCCGCTCCGTCGCGCTCGTCGCCGAGCCGCCCGAGCCTGCGCTCAGCCGGATTGTCATCGACGGGACGATCAACCCGGCGGTGGCCGACTTCACCCGCGACGCGATCGCGCGCGCGCAGCGCGAGGGCGCGCCGGCGCTCGTCGTGGAGCTCGACACGCCTGGCGGCCTGCTCCCGTCCGCGCGAGCGATGGTGAAGGACATCCTGGCCGCGCCGCTGCCGGTGATCGTGTACGTGGCGCCGAGCGGGGCGGGAGCCGGCTCCGCGGGGGTCTTCATCACGCTGGCGGCGCACGTGGCCGCCATGGCGCCCGGAACGAACATCGGCGCAGCCCACCCGGTCGGCGGTGGCGGCGAGGACATCAAGGGGGTGATGGGCGAGAAGCTCGAGAACTTCACGACCTCGTTCAGCGAAGCCATCGCGCAGCGGCGCGGCCGGAACGTCGAGTGGGCGGCCCGTGCGGTGCGCGAGAGCGTGTCCATCACGTCCGAGGAGGCGGCCAGCACGGCGGTCGTCGACTTCGTGGCGCGCGATCTCGACGACCTCGTGGCGCAGGCGGACGGGCGCTGGGTGGAGATCGGCGACGAGTGGCGTGCGCTGGCCCTGGGCAAGCTCGTGCGGGGACCGGACGGCCACGTGCGGACGCGGACCTACACCATGCGACTCGGGCAGCGGCTCGTCAACGTGATCGCCGACCCCAACATCGCCTATCTCCTGATGATGGCCGGGGTGCTCGGTCTCTACATCGAGTTCACGCACCCGGGCGTCGTGTTTCCCGGGGTGGCGGGGATGATCTGCCTCCTCCTCGCCCTGACGGCGCTCCAGGTCCTGCCCTTCAACACCTCGGGGCTGGCGCTCGTCTTCCTCGGCGTGGCGCTGCTCGCGGCCGAGGCGTTCCTGCCGACCTTCGGGCTGGTCGGCGTGGGGGGGCTCGTCGCGTTCGTGCTCGGCTCGCTCTTCCTCTTCGACGCGAGGACGGGCGTCGCGGTCGCGCGGAGCCTCGTCTTCGGCGTTGGCGGGACGGTGGCGGCGATCATGCTTGTGGTCGCGACCCTGGTCCTGCGCTCGCAACGGAGTCGGGCCGCGCTCGGGCCCCAGGCGATGGTGGGCGCCGTCGGGGTGGCCCGGCAGCGGATTGCGCCCGAGGGCACGGTCCTGATCAAGGGCGAATACTGGACCGCAGAGAGCGACGAGGTGGTGGACGCCGGGGAGCACGTCGAGGTAACGGGGATCGAGGGCCTTCGGCTTCGCGTCCGCCGGGCGCGCCCGGCCCGATGAAGGGAGAAACGCATGCCAGGCGCTTGGGCGGGACTCGTGATCGTGGCGGCGTTCGTGCTGAGCGGGCTCAAGGTGCTGCGCGAGTACGAGCGGGCGGTCGTCTTTCGCCTCGGGCGCCTCGTCGGCGCGCGCGGGCCGGGGGTCATCTACGTGATCCCCGGCATCGAGAAGGCGCTCCGCATCGACCTCCGGACCATCACCATGGACATCCCCTCGCAGGACGTGATCACCAAGGACAACGTCTCGATCAAGGTGAACGCCGTCCTCTACTTCCGGGTCCTCGACCCCAACCGCGCGGTGGTGGAGGTGGAGAACTACCTCTTCGCGACCTCGCAGAACGCGCAGACCACGCTCCGCAGCGTGTGCGGTGAGGCCGAGCTCGACGAGCTCCTGGCCGAGCGCGACAAGATCAACACGCACCTGCAGTCGATCATCGACCAGCACACCGAGCCGTGGGGCATCAAGGTCGTGCAGGTCGCCGTCAAGCACATCGATCTCCCCGAGGAGATGCGCCGGGCGATGGCGCGGCAGGCGGAAGCCGAGCGCGAGCGGCGCGCCAAGGTGATCGCGGCCGAGGGGGAGTTCCAGGCCGCCCAGCGGCTCGCCGAGGCCTCGGCGATCATGGCGAAGGAGCCGATCGCGCTCCAGCTGCGCTACCTGCAGACCCTCGTCGAGATCGCTTCCGAGAACAACTCGACCACCATCTTCCCGGTGCCCATCGACATCCTGAAGCCGTTGCTCGGCAACCTCGGTGGCCGGACGACCTGAGTGCGCCTCGCCGACCTGGCCTACGCCCTGCCCGCCGAGCTGATCGCCCAGGAGCCCGCCCCCGAGCGGAGCGCGGCGCGGCTTCTCGTCCTCGACCGCGCCTCGGGCGAGCGCCGTCACCTGGGTGTGCGCGACCTGCCCATCTGCCTGCGTGCGGGCGATCTGGTGGTGGTGAACGACACCCGGGTGATCCCGGCGCGGGTGGCGGCGCGGCGGCCGAGCGGTGGGCGGCTCGAGGTGCTCTTCGTCCGGCCGCTCGCCGCCGAGGCGGAGTGGGAGGTCCTGGTCCGCGGCGCACCACGCGTCGGGGAGCGCCTCCACCTTCCCCAGGCAGAAGGGGAGTGGAGCGCGTGCCTGGGCGACGGACGGTGGCATCTCCGCCTACGGGTCGACGCGCCCGTGCTGGTCTGGCTCGATCGGGTGGGCGAGGTGCCGCTGCCGCCCTACATCCGGCGCCCCCAGGGCCCCGCGCCGACCGATCGCGAGCGCTATCAGACCGTGTATGCGCGGGCTGCCGGCGCGGTTGCGGCGCCCACGGCGGGTCTCCACCTGACCGAACCGCTGCTCGAGGAGCTTCGCGGCGCCGGCGTCGAGATCGCGAGCCTCACGCTTCACGTGGGACCTGGGAGCTTCCTTCCGCTGCGCGACGACGACCTCGAGACGGCCGTCGTTGCGTCCGAACGCTACGAGCTTCCTCCGCTCACGGTGGACCGGATCGGCGCGGCCCAGGCGCGAGGCAGCCGGATCATCGCGGTCGGTACCACCACTGTCCGCGCGCTCGAGTCGGCTGCGGTCGACGGGACGCTGCGCGCCGGGGCCGGGGAGGCCGAGCTCTTCATTCGCCCCGGCCACCGCTTCCGCGTCGTCGACGCGTTGCTCACCAACTTCCACCTGCCGCGCTCCTCGCTCCTCGCGCTGGTCGCGGCATTCGCCGGCTGGGATCGTACGCGGGCGGCCTATGCGGATGCGGTCCGACTCCGCTATCGGTTCTACAGCTTCGGCGACGCGATGCTGATCACGTGAGCGGCTTTCGCTTCGAGATCGTGCGCACCCACGCCTCCGGGGCGCGGCTCGGTCGCCTGACCACGGAACACGGGGCAATCGCCACGCCGGCCTTCATGCCGGTCGCGAGCCACGGCGCCGTCAAAGGGGTGGCCCCGCACGAGCTGCGCGAGCTGGGGGCCAGCGTGCTGCTCGCCAACGCCTATCATCTGGCGCAGCGCCCCGGGGTGGACACCGTCCGGGCCCTCGGCGGGCTCCATGCGATCATGGGCTGGGACGGCCCAATTCTGACCGACAGCGGGGGGTTCCAGGTGATGAGCCTGGCCGACCTCGTCCGGGTCGACGACCACGGCCTGTCCTACCGCTCGCATGTCGACGGCCATCCCGGCACACTATCCCCGGAGGAGGCGGTGGCGGTCCAAGAGGCACTGGGCGTGGATATTGCCATGGCGCTCGACGAGTGCGTGCCGGCCGCCGTGCCAGCAGCACAGGTCGCACGCGCGGTGAACCGCACGACCGCGTGGGCGGTGCGCTGCATGGCGGCTCGCCGGCGGGCGGAAACGGCCCTCTTCGGGATCGTGCAGGGTGGATGCGACATGGAGCTCCGGGCGGAGAGTGTCGCGGGGCTCACGCCGCTCGGCTTCGACGGCTACGCGGTCGGCGGGCTCTCGGTCGGAGAGCCGAGAGCGGAAACGGCCCGCGTCGCGGAGGAGACCGTCGCGCTCCTGCCCCGCGAGCGGCCCCGCTACCTGATGGGCGTCGGCACGCCTCGCGATTTGCTTCGCTTCGCCGCCATGGGATATGACCTTTTCGACTGCGTCCTCCCGACCCGCAACGCGCGCAACGGGACGCTCTTCACCCGCGAGGGCAAGCTGATGATTCGCAACGCCGCGCACGCGCGTGATCCGCGTCCGGTGGAGACGGGCTGCAGCTGCTACACCTGCCAGCGCTTCAGCCGGGGTGCGCTCCGCCATCTCATGCTGGCGGGTGAGATGCTCGGTGCCCGGCTCGCGACGCTGCACAATCTCCACTTCTACCTCCGGCTGATGAGCGAGGTGCGCGCGGCGCTCGCCGAGGGGAGCTTCCCCGGGCGTCCCGCCGTCGCGCTGGGAGCGTGGGCCTGACATGGGCTCGGCGTTCACGCAGACGGGTGAGGGTGGTGGTCCGCCGGCCGTGTACAACATCGGCCTGCTGGTGCTGCTGGTCGGCGTCTTCTACATCGTGCTTCTCCGTCCCGAGCAGAAGCGGCGTCGAGAGCACGATCAGATGATCGCGGGGCTCAAGCGCAACGATCAGATCGTGATGAGCTCGGGCATTCACGGACGCGTGACGGTGCTGGGCGACAAGGTCATTAAGGTGGAGGTCGCCCCGAAGGTCGAGTTGCAGATCGACCGGAGCGCCGTGCAGGCCGTGCAGAGGACCGCGCCGGTGGAGGCGCGCGAGAGGGAACGGGAGAAGTCGTGAGTCGATCCGTATCGTATCGGCTGCTGTTGTTTGCGGCGATCACCGTGGCCGCCGTCGTGTTTCTCCTGCCGACCTTCGTCCGTCCGGCTCCTTCCTGGTGGCCGTGGCATCAACCGGTTCGTCTCGGCCTCGACCTGCAGGGTGGCACGCACCTGCTCTACGGGGTGGACATCGATCAGGCGGTCGACACCACCCTCGACCGCCAGATGCAGGACCTCGAGCGGGAGCTCCGGGACGCGCAGATCGGCGCATCGACCCTCGAGCGGGATGGCCAGGTCATCCATCTCCGCCTGGCCAACGTCGACAAGCGGTCGCAGGTGCTCGATGTCCTGAAGGATCGCTTTCCAGGACTGGTCATGGTGGCGACCCCGGATGCCGCGCCGGGCGAGATGTCGCTGACCCTCGAGCCGCGTGAGATCCAGCGGGTGCGCGACAACGTCCAGGAGCAGGCGCTGAAGATCATCCGGAACCGGATCGACCAGTTCGGGGTCGCGGAGCCGACGGTGCAGGCCCAGGGATCGGACGAGATCGTGGTCCAGCTACCCGGCATCCAGGACCCGGAGCGCGCCAAGGAGCTGATCGGACGGACGGCGCTGCTCGAGTTCAAGCTGCTCGGCGAGGGGCCCCAGGCGGGGACGGTCGAGCATCCGGGGCAGGGGGTGCAGGTGCTCTACGGGCGGAGCGAGACCGGCCGCCGCCAGGCCTATCTCGTCGAGCGGCGAACTCTCATGACCGGTGACGTGTTGACGGACGCCAGCGTGAGCCCGGGGTCGGCGACCGAAGGCATGGCGGTCGAGTTCGTGCTCGATGCACGCGGCGCCAAGCAGTTCGGGCAGGTCACCACTGCCAGCGTCGGGCGACGGCTCGCGATCGTGCTGGATGGCATGGTCGAGTCGGCGCCGACCATCCGCGAGCCGATCACGGGCGGACGGGGGCAGATCACGGGTCGCTTCGACTTCAAGGAGGCGCAGGATCTCGCCAACGTGCTGCGCAACGGCGCCCTGCCGGCGCCGTTGAAGCTGCTGGAAGAGCGAACCGTCGGCCCCTCCCTCGGCAAGGACTCCATCCGCAAGGGGATGCTGTCGTTCGCGGTCGGGACGGTGCTCGTGATCGCCTTCATGCTCGTCTACTACCGGGGCGGGGGCGCGATCGCGGACGGAGCCCTCGTCCTGAACGTGCTCATCCTGGCGGGGGCGTTCGCCGCCTTCGGCTTCACGCTCTCGCTCCCGGGCATTGCGGGCATCGTGCTCACGGTCGGTATGGCAGTGGACGCCAACGTCCTCATCCTCGAACGCATTCGCGAGGAGCTGCGCCTGGGCAAGACACCGCGCGCGGCCATCGAGGCCGGCTACGAGCGAGCCTGGTACGCCATCCGCGACTCGAACGTGACCACCTTCTGCTCCGGGCTGATCCTCTTTCAGTTCGGAACGGGGCCGGTGCGAGGCTTCGCGGTGACCCTCTGCATGGGGATTCTCACCAGCCTCATCACGGGGGTCTTCGGGACGCGAGTGGTCTACGACGCCGTCGTGTCGCGGCGGCGCCTCAGCACGGTCAGCGTATGAAGGGGGAGGGGACCATGGCGATGCGTTCGACTGGCCAGCCGGAGAAGGCCGCCCCCGTCCAGCACCACTTCTTCGAGATCATCCCCCCCGGGACGAACATCGATTTCGTCGGCATGCGCTTCCGGATGCTGATCGTGTCCTGGACGCTCATCGCCATCGGCCTGGTGTCCATCTACCTCCACGGTGGCCTCAACTACGGCATCGACTTCGCCGGCGGCACCATGGTGCACGTCAAGTTCGCTCAGTCGACGCCGGTCGCCGACATCCGGGGCGCGCTTTCGGGCGGAGAGCTGCGCGAGGTGGTCGTGCAGAACGTCGGACAGGGCGAAACGGAGTTTCAGATCCGCGTGGTCGGGAGCCCGCAGAGCGGTAGCGCCGCCGTGGCGGACAGTATCAAGGCGGGCCTGAAGGCCCGCTTCGGGGAAGGCACCTACGAGGTATTGCGGGTCGAGACGGTCGGGCCGAAGGTGGGCAAGAACCTCTGGCGTGACGCCACCCTCGCGGTGCTCGCCGCGACGCTCGTCATGGGAGCCTACATCGCGCTCCGTTTCGAGCTCCGCTTCGGCATCGGTGCGGCCGTCGCGCTCGTCCACGACGTCCTCATCACGCTCGGCGCGCTGTCCATCGCCAACATGGAGTTCGATCTGACCACCGTGGCGGGGCTGCTCACGGTGGTCGGCTACTCGGTCCACGACACGGTGATCGTGTCCGACCGTATCCGCGAGAACATGCGGAAGATGCGGCGCGAGACGCTCGCGACGGTCATGAACCTGTCGATCAACGAAACGCTCTCCCGGACGCTCATCACGAGTGGCACGGCCGTCCTCGTGACGGCGGCGCTCTTTCTCCTGGGAGGGCCGGTAATCCACAGCTTCGCATTCACGCTCCTGGTCGGGTTCATCGTCGGTACGTACTCGTCGATCTATGTCGCGAGCCCGATCGTGCTGTATCTGGAGAAGCGTCAGGTGAAGCGGCGCTAGCCCTGCCGGGCGCCGCGATCAATCTTCGGGCATAGCTCGCGAACTCCCGCAACCCTTGGAAAACCCTCGAGAATCGGGCCTCGCCTTGACGGGGGTAAGGCACCCTGCTAACCGAAACGGCTTCCCGGATCCTGCGTTCGGGGGCAAACTGCCTGATGGTCGAGAAGGTCGACATCTTGCTGAACAGCAAAGAGGTTGCGGAGATCCTCGATTGCAGCCCGGATACGGTGAACGAACTCGCCCGCAAGAGCGTCCTGCCTGCATTCAAGAAGGGTCGGCAGTGGCGCTTCCGCAAGCGAGACATCGCCTTCTTCAAGCGGCAGCTTCGAGGCACCACGGCCGCATGACGGCATCCGCCATCGGCGGCGGGCTTTCGCGGTAGAGGCCCACTTCCCGGTATTGTCGCCGGGGCCTGGACAGACCACGAGAGAGGACTATGGCCCTAGCCAGCGCACAGCCGCACGAGAGCCGACTCTACTACGAGTTCTCGTACTTCTACGACCTCCTCTTCCGGCGCGTCTTCTACCCTCGGATCGCGACCGTGATCCGCTCGCTCGACATCGAGCCGGGCGCACGGGTCCTCGAGCTCGGGGTGGGAACGGGTCTCTCGCTCGATGCCTATCCGTCCCACTGCCACGTGACCGGGATCGATCTGGCGCCGGACATGCTCGAGCGGGCGCAGGACAAGGTGAACCGGAACGGGTGGCGGCACGTGGCGCTCGAGCAGGGCGATGCGCTCAACCTCAAGTTTCCCGACGATAGCTTCGACTACGTGATGGCGTTTCACGTGGTGAGCGTGGTGCCGGATCCGAAGCGGATGATCGAGGAAGCGTGCCGGGTCTGCCGCCCCGGGGGTCTGCTGACGGTCATCAACCATTTCCGCAGCCCGAAGCCGGTCGTCGCGCGCATGATGCGAACGATCGACCCGATCACGCGCTGGCTCGGCTGGACGACGCTCCACCCCTCCGACGTGCTCGACGATCAGACGCTGCACCTCGAACGCAGCTGGAAGACGTCGCCGCGCTCCCTGTTCACGATCGTGGTGGCGCGCAATGCGAAAGCCGTTCCGGCGGCCCCGCTACTGCGCCGGCGCGTCGGGCTCCAGGCCGCACCCGCGGCGCGCTAGGCGTCGTCCGGCGAAGGCGCGCTAGTGGCGCTGGTGGCTGGGCGGGGCGAAGGGGATGATCCCTCGCCGCACGAGCAGGTCGGCCTCGCGGCGCCCGCGCGTGTGGAGCCAGCGCTTGTACAGGCGAAGGGTATCCTGCTCACGACGGAAGAGCTCCTGAGCGCTGATCTCGGTCAGCACCCGCACGAACTCCGGGAAGCGGCCTGCCAGCTCGCCAAAGAGACTCTGGAGCGCTGCGCGCGGCGGCTGGTTCGATAGGCGCGCATAGGCGTTGCGCCCGAGCGCCGTGTAGTACTCGGGGCCGACGAGGCTCCGCTCCAGGCTGTCGACGAACACCCCGGTGATGAACAGCGCCGTATCCGCGACGCGCTTCAGCTTCTCGTAGCGCTGGGGGGCGGGCAGGTGAGAGGCCTCGAGGTAGTCGAGCGCGAGCGGCGGGTCGAGAAGGTCCGGCGTGGCGGGCCGGGCGAAGCCGGCGAGCAGCTGGACGAGGTAGAACTCGGTCGTCTCCGAGGATTGCACCTGCTGGGCCGCCATGGCGGCTCGTACGAGATCGTGGAAAAGCGCGGTCAGGGTACTGGTGGAGAGCATGAAGGCCTTTCTCGTGTCCCCGGATGGAGCAAGAACCAATCCACACCGGCATTGTGGAGGCAAATCGGGCGATTATCAAACAAAATCGTCGCAATCTTCGCGTTGAAGGTAGTGAGGGGCTTTGCTACAAGTCACCGCTTCACCCCGAAAATGCCGCGGTCCGCCACGATCGCCGCCGTCAAGGGCTTCCGGGACGTTCTCCCCGAAGAGAGCCGCCGCTGGCAGGCGCTCGAGGACGCCGCCCGGGAGCTGTTCCTCGCCTATGGATTCGGCGAGATCCGGTTGCCCATTCTCGAGCGCACCGAGCTCTTCGCGCGCTCGGTGGGCGAGACGTCCGATATCGTCGAGAAGGAGATGTACGGCTTCACCGATCGCGACGGGACGTCGCTGACGCTGCGACCCGAGGCGACCGCGTCGGTCGCGCGCGCCTACATCGAGGACAACCTCGGGCACGCGGATGCGCAGGCCCGGCTCTTCTACATCGGGCCGATGTTCCGGCGCGAGCGTCCGCAGAAGGGTCGGTATCGGCAGTTCTACCAGATCGGGGCCGAGCTGCTGGGGCGCGCGGATCCGCTCGCCGACGCCGAGCTGCTGCTGCTCCTCGCTCGCTACCTGGAGCGCGTCGGCGCGCGCGAAGCACGTCTCGAGCTGAACTCTCTCGGCGATGAGACCTGCCGCCCGGTCTACCGCGAGCGCCTGCGAAAGTTCGGCGAGCGTCACCTCGACGTGCTCTGTCCCGACTGCCATCGCCGGCTCGAGCGGAATCCGCTCCGCCTGCTCGATTGCAAGGTCGAGGCGTGCCGCCAGGTCATGGCGGATGCCCCGGTCATGCGGGACAGCCTGTGTGCCGACTGTGCCGCGCACCTCGGGCAGCTGCGCGCGCTCCTCGATCAGGAAAGGGTTCCCTACGTCATGAATTTCCGGATCGTGCGCGGGCTCGACTACTACCGCCGCACGGCCTTCGAGGTCGTTGCCGAGGGACTGGGCGCGCAGAACGCGGTCGGGGCGGGAGGGCGCTACGACGGACTGGTGGCGGCGCTCGGGGGGCCGGACGTGCCGGGCGTCGGCTTCGCGCTCGGTCTCGACCGTCTGGGTGTCGTTGCCTCGGCGGGTGCTCTCGCGTCCGGTCCCGCAGCCGTGATCCTGCCGCTCGAGGAGCGCGCCGTCGGACCGGCCTTTGCCCTGGCGACGCGACTCCGTCAGCAAGGCCTCTCGGTGGGGCTGGAGCCCGCAGGACGAAGCCTCAAGGCCCTTCTCCGCTCCGCCGATCGGCGCGGGGCGCGGCTGGCGGTCATCCTCGGCGAGGAGGAGCTGCAGGTGGGACGGGCGACGGTGCGCGATCTGGTGCGCGGGCAGGACCGCCGGCAGGTGCTCACCCTGGACGCCCCGGGGCCGGAGCTCGCGAGTGCCGTCCAGGCGCTGGTCGGAGCGGACGGGTGACGGTCCCGATCGAGCCATTGGCCGAATGGCGCCGGAGCGACCTCGGTGGCGACCTCCGTCCGCACGACGTCGGTCGGACGGTCACGCTGTGTGGCTGGGTGCATGCGCTGCGTGACCACGGAGGCCTGCTCTTCATCGACCTGCGCGATCAGGCGGGGGTGGTGCAGGTGGTCTGCAACCCGAGCGAGAACGCGGCCACGCATGCCCGCGCAGGCGAGCTGCGCCACGAGTACGTCGTCGCGGTCCAGGGGGTCGTCCAGGCGCGTCCTCCCGAGACCGTCAACGCGGAGCTGCCGACCGGCGCCGTCGAGGTGATCGCCAGCGCGCTCCGCGTCCTCAACGTGGCGCGCCCGGTCCCCTTTCCGATCGATGAAGCGGCCGAGCTGAACGAGGCGAGCCGCCTGCGCTATCGCTACCTGGACATCCGTCGGCCCGGCATGCAGCGCCGCCTTCGTCTCCGCCACGAGGTCACCCGCATGGTGCGGAGCCGGCTCGAAGCGGCCGGCTTCATCGAGGTGGAGACTCCGGTGCTGACGCGCTCCACGCCCGAGGGTGCGCGTGACTACCTGGTGCCGAGCCGGGTGCAGCGGGGCACGTTCTACGCGCTCCCCCAGTCGCCACAGCTCTTCAAGCAGATCCTCATGGTGGGCGGGATCGATCGGTACTACCAGATCGTGCGCTGCTTCCGCGACGAGGATCTGCGCGCCGATCGGCAGCCCGAGTTCACGCAGATCGACCTCGAGATGTCGTTCGTGAGCCCGGCCGACGTGATGGGCGTGGTCGAGCCGATCATCGCGGACATCTTCGCGAGCGTGCGCGGGCGTCCGACGCCGCGCCCGATGCCGGTGCTGTCGTACCAGGAAGCCATGCTGCGCTATGGGACCGACCGGCCGGACCTCCGCGTGGCGCTCGAGCTCGGCGACTTCTCGGCCTGCTTCGCGGGTACGAGCTTTCGCGTCTTCGCGGAGGCGCTCGCGGCGGGCAGCCGGGTGCGCGGACTCGCGGTACCGGGAGCGGGCGGTGCGCTCTCCCGCCGCGAGCTGGACGAGCTGGTGGGGTTCGCCACCACCGAGGGCGCCCGGGGGCTCACCTGGATCCGAGTGGCTGCCGACGGCTGGCAGTCACCGGTGGCCAAGTTCCTGACCGACGCCGAGCGCGAGCGGCTCACGACGGCCGCCGGATTGCAGGAAGGTCACCTCCTCATCCTGCTGGCGGAGCCCGAGG
>Ga0307473_10000162_pt1 | contig 13127 bp, 11 predicted proteins | sample atmos_gasesAM5C__FD_203744 | JGI IMG/M metagenome (GOLD analysis project Ga0307473, IMG submission 203744) | Hardwood forest soil microbial communities from Morgan-Monroe State Forest, Indiana, United States - atmos_gasesAM5C_515 | ecosystem: Environmental > Terrestrial > Soil > Temperate...
AAGGCTCCGGCGAAATAAATGGGGCCCATTTTCCCGTTGAGCGCCGGCACCAAAGTGACTGCAATGAGAACCAACGAGGCAACAAGGGACTGCCACACTACATAGCGGTCGCGCTGTTCGTTCAATGGCAGAACCAAATATCCCGCACGGGCATAGTCCTCTCGATACATCCAGGCAATGGCCATAAAGTGCGGGAATTGCCACAGAAAGACGACGGCATAGAGGACCCAGGCTTCCGGGTCGAGTCTCCCACGCGCTGCAGCCCAACCAATCAGCGGAGGCATGGCGCCGGGAAACGCGCCGACCAAAGTGCAAAGAGGCGTGACGCGCTTGAGCGGCGTGTATAGGAATAAATAGGTCGCCAGTGTGACGACGGCCAGCAAACACGTGAGCCCGTTCACTACGAAGGCCAGGTAGGCGGCACCAGCCGCCGCGAGTGAAACACCGAAGCCGAAAGCGTGCGAAGGCCTAATCCGTCCCGCAGCCACGGGCCGGCGGGCGGTCCTTCGCATCTGGCTGTCAAAGGACACTTCCAGGGCTTGGTTTAGTGTCGCCGTCCCGCCGGCAACCAGCAGCGTGCCGAGAAGCGTGTGCAGGGCGAGGAGATAGTGCAACTTTGCAGGTTCGCTTGTGGAGGCGAGGTAGAAACCTGCAAAGGTCGTGATGAGAATCAGGAAGTTCACTTCCGGTTTGGTCAGCGCCCAATAGTCAGACATTGTTGCGGACAACGCGGCTGCCCGGTTCTCACGTGGGCCTCGCACTTCGTTCAAGAGGGCAATCGTGGGTTCGGCTGCCACAGTCAGACCACCTCAGGCTTTGAGGTGTGCAGGGATTTCCCGATGAGTTTCTTCCACTCAGACCAAGGAGCCTCAGGCAAGTCGGCGCTTCTGGGCGAGAGAATCCTAAGGGTGACAAGGACCGCGGGTACCAAAAAGATGAGCGTCACCGAGACCCACATTAGCGCTGCCGCACATTGCTGGTCTTCGAGCGGTGAAAGACTAAACAGCCTGGGAGCGGAAACGTAGCTCGGATAGATGACCCGATCACAAAATGTGAGGAATCCGGAGAGTACGTCGCATGGCATCGTCGCGCACAACAGATATAAAGGAATGGCCCAGCGAGGCCATTTTGGAGTGCTTGGCCAGGGCTGGACCACCGGCAACCAGAACATCAGGCCCGCTCCGAGGAACGAAGCGTGCTCCAGTTTATGCAACCAGTCCCATCGCAACGCCAACTCAAACAGTGAAGGGATATGCCATCCGACCAACGCAAGGGTAGCGACTAGCCAGCAAATCGCAGGGTTCGAAATTAGCGGGCCTAACCGCCTCACCAAAGGCAATCGCAGAAATGGGCTCACGGCCTTGCGCGCTACCGATTGCGGAAGTCCCCGAAGCAGCGGCAATTCGGGAGCCCCCAGCAGGATCAAAGGAGGTGCTACGGCGCTCAGCAGCAGGTGCTGCACCATGTGGACGGTGAGCGAGGCATCGTCCAATGCTTCGAGGGGAGAGCCAATAGCGATCCAGACTGCCGCGACTCCAGCGAAGAAGGCTGCAAGTCGCCAGAAAGGAAATTGGTGCGCGAATACAATTCGAAGACGATTCCAGCCGTTCGCATAGACCACCGCTGCGAGACACAGGGATACCTCTACCCCAATGGGAGTCGACCTCGATTGCAAAGCGACTTGAGTCTCGGCCGTCATTGAGTGGCTATGGATAATTCGAAGCCGGCTTGCCGGCCTCGCCAGAAAGCGCCATGGAACGGGAGGCGTCCCGTGCCGGCGACTGTCCCGGGGGATGCAACGTCTGCAAGAACGCGACGAGCGCCGTCGTTTCCGCAGGGCTTAAATTTTTGCCGTATGCGGGCATGTTTCCGCCTCCCTGAATGACCTGGCGAATAAGTTGATCCTGGGTCAGGCGTACAGCTACAGAATCGAGGGCTGGACCTCGCATTCCACCCTGGTTGGCGAGCGAATGGCAGTTGTGACACTGCTTGACCTGGAAGACCAAGGCGCCCTGCCGCTCGAGCGCTGTGCGGTTGCGCAGAAATTCTTTTGGAATGGGATTCCCGCTCCAGGCATCCATCACCGGGCTCCAAGGCGCGTGCTCAGCGAGATGCGTAAAGGTTGCAAGCGCTACGGCTACCAAGAGGACCGTCAGTACGGCGATTGGCCTGCGCCGCCAACTTTTTTCGCCTTCTCCGGCAAAAAAAGGCAGCAGGAGAAGGGCGAGAATCGCAACCACAGGGCCGATCAGCAGAGCGGGGGTCTCCATTGAGGCCGGAAGGTAGGAGAGCACTGCATAGATCCACAGGAAAAAGTAATCCGGGCGCGGCGCTGTCTGAATGATCGTGGGATCCGGAGGGCCCGAGGGACCGAAGGGACCGAAGTAGTAGGCGCAAAGGGCGATCGAGAAAAGGATGAAAGCAGTGAAAAAAAGATCTTTCCAAATCGCGCCGGGGACGAAAGGCACGCCGTCGTTCCGCGTCAGCTCGTGATATTCCTTCAAATACGTCGCCTTGCGCACCACGCGCCCAGGCATCGGCCATTCGTTGATTCCCAGCTTTAAAACCATGAGCAGGTGAACGGCGACAAACGCGATGAGGAGCCCCGGAATGACGAACACATGAAGCGCGAAGAAGCGCGAAAGCGTTGCTCCGGCGATGATTGGACCGCCGAGCATTAAAGTGACGATTCGCGGACCGATGAAAGGAACGCGGCTGGCAATCGACGCTCCAATTCCGAGCCCCCAATAGGCGTCCTGATCAAACCTCAGAACTTGTCCTGAAAATGCCATGCCGAGTGTGACGAGCAGGAGAAACACGCCCACAATCCACGTGAGCTCGCGCGGATATTTGTAAGCGCCAAATAGAAAAACCTGCAGCATATGGATCAAGACAATGGCAATCATGAAATCCGAGCCCCAACCATGGAGCGCTCGGATGTACCAGCCAAGCGAAACGTTGTGATTGAGGGTCTGCAGGCTGCTCCATGCCTCTCCGGCGGAAGGCACATAAATGAGCGCCAGCATGATGCCGGTTACGACTTGGAGTATGAACACCGCGAGAGCGGCGCTGCCGAAGACATAGAACCAGCTTGCGGTTTCGCGCGGAACGGAATGTTCCGCGGTCTCGCGGATGGACGCCCCAAGCTGAAGGCGCGCGTCGAGCCATTTGCCGATGGATTGGATCAGGCGCATGGCCGTATCTCTCGAACGATATTAGAGGCGAGGCCTGGGGTGGGCATCTCACCGGCTCGAATCAACAGCTTCCCGTTTTCAATCCTGTAGTGGTATTCGAACAATCCCCGTTCCGGAGGGCCGGAAGCGCGAGAGCCGTCCTGGTAGTAGGCACCGCCATGGCAAGGGCACATGAAGAGGCTGGATTGCGGAAACCAGCGAACGGGACAGCCGAGGTGCGCGCAATTAATCGCAAAGACCTGGAAAGTTTGCCCGTCCACATTGCGAACCCAGCAGGCGATATCTGCCGTATCCCCATCTGTTGGATTCACAATGGGATTGCGATACGTGGCGAGGCGAGTCTCGCCGGAAGGAAACTGCTCGATGTTGCCGAGAGGAACCCACGACTCATAGCCTCCCTTTCGCTCTTGAGCAACGGGAGAGAGGAGATAGCGCACGATTGGCACAGCGAGAATCGCTGCGACGATGCCGTTGAATAAGATTCCTATCTTCATTAGAACATCGCGCCTGGTGATACCGCCTGGCAGAGTCATCGAACTTCTCCTGTCGTCTTCGGTCCGCTCGGGTAGGGCTGACCGGGGAATTTCGGGCGCTGCGAGGCGAGCCAGGCGACGACATCGGAGACTTCTTGCGCCGTCATTGGCTTGCCGGGGACATTGTTTCGCCAATCCGGAGCACCCAGGTCCGGCCGGCCCACGATTACAATTGTGCGAAGCTCTTGATCGCTGAGCAGAGCGAGAAAAGATGCATCAATGATGGAACTTGCCTTCGTGCCTCCGCGGCCGGCAACGCCGTGGCACGACGAGCAAAACGTCGCGTACACCTCCGAGCCATGCGAAGCGTCGCCTGGAGTCGTGGAGGAGTACGGCGGCGGGTTCGCGCCATTGAGGGCACCTGGCTTCGACCAACGTTCCCGAATTCCGCGGACGATCACGTCAATCTGTTTTTCCGTGAGCATTCCGCCGGCACTCTGCGCGAAGGCCGGCATGGACGTCCCACGAATTCCATTCGTAGCAGCGTTGCGAAGAACTGTGTCGCCTGCAATCGCCAAATAGACCGGATCACCCAATGCGAGTGCAGCGCCGCTCCGTCCCTCCGACCCATGACAGCCGGCGCAGTTATTGCCGTACAAAACACTGAAGTCGGAAATCTCGCTCGGGACGATTGGGGCGTCATTCGCAACCGGTTTGCCCGGTGCATTACCGCAGACGCACAGTAGCGCCGAGACTGCAGCTGTTCCGAGAGTAAGGAAGAAACGCTTCATTTCGATCGGTCCCTTGGAGACTTCTCTCCCATAATTCCCGGGGCCTCGATGCCCGCGCGCACGGCGAATGGCAAGTTCTCACGCGTTGAGACACGCTCCTGCCGTACGACGACGATGCCCGCGACGACGCCGAAGGCCACCTGCGAAGCCATAAACCAGATCCAGTCGATGTGACTCGCCAGCAATGGATTGAGAAGGTCTAGCATCGAGTACAGAAGCCCTGACCAGAGCACGGGGGCGATCAGCCCTCCGAGCACGATCGGCCGCCGTGAAAACATCGGAAGCATCGCGCCGTAGAGTAGCCCCACGAGGATGGACACGAGACCGTGTAGAAGCAAAGCAAGCGCGAAACTGTCCGCATGAAACGAATTCAGTTGTGCGGGGCTGAGCTTTAGCGTTTGTGTGTAGACGGTCGCAGCGAGAAGGTTGATGGGGTACCAGATGCTTCCAGTCTTCAGCAGCCCGTAGGTACAAGCCAGCACAGCCATCGCGACGCTTCCTGCCAAGCCTCCCTTCACGCCGGCAGATACCCGGTAGGTTTGGATTGGAAGCCATGCCCGTACGAGATCGGCTTCCGGACGCCGTTCGACAACGCGGCGCGCGGTCGTTATGCGAATATCCTCTGCAACAACCGGCACTGCAACTTCATGCCCGTGAGGGAAAACCTCCCGGAACCAGCCGACGGAACCGGCTACGGTGAGCACGACGCCGAGGACGCTGACCGACACGTTTGTAAGGAGGCCGGCGAACATTAAGGTGAATCCAAGAGCCAAAACATGAGGCCAGGCTGTCGGAGCGGGCACCTCGATTTCACTTGGAGAGCGAGGGCTTTGGTCCGTTTGTACTCCGTAAAGCGAAGTTGGCATCTCTTCTCCTCAGCGCCCGAGAACGTAAACTACGGTGAAAACAACGACCCATACGACATCGACAAAATGCCAGTACAAGGAAAGCGTTTCTATTCGGGCAGATTGATCCATTCCAACACGACCGGCCAAACTGAACAGCAACACGATGCCCAGCATGATCAGCCCTGCGGTTACGTGAGTGGCATGCAGGCCGACAAGTGAGTAATAGGTCGTTCCAAAAAGGTTCGTGGAAATAGTGAGCCCGCGCTCGTAGATCAGCCGGTGCCATTCCCTGGCTGTGCCGAATAAGAAGAGGGCACCAAGAGCAATCGTGATTGACCATAAAATCCGGAACATAACCCGATGACCGCGCGCAAGCTCCTTGCTCGCCAGATGCACCGTAAGACTGCTGGAAAGCAGACAGATCGTATAAAAAATGGGCGTCTCCAGCACCTCGCGCGGAGTTGGCCCTGCCAAGCTCTTTCCGATGTAATAGAGGTAAGCCACGACGAAAATCGTAAAGATAGACGACTCTGCAACGATGAGGCATGCCATTCCGACCTTGCCGCGATACGGAAGCGTCCAGGTACCTGGTGTTGGGGGCAGCGGAGTCGTGATTGCGCTCATCGATCGATTCCTTTACTCATAGAGGCTGTCAGGGTCTTCCGGATGCTTCAGATCCCACAACGGACGCCGGCTGGCGACGGTCGGGATGGAAGCGAAGTTGTAAGCCGGCGGCGGCGAACTGACCGACCATTCGAGGGTCCACGCATCCCACGGGTCGTTCCCAGCTTCCGGTCCTTTGAAGTAAGAAAAGATCAGGTTCCAGACGAACACGAGGACGGCGACTGCCTGGATGAATGCGCCGACCGTGACGAGGAAGTTCCACAATTCCCAACCGGGACGAGGCTCGTACGTGTAAATGCGACGCGGCATTCCGAGCAATCCGGGAATGTGCATGAGATCAAACGTCATGTGGAATCCGATCAGGAAGAGCCAGAAGTGGATTTTGCCGAGTCTTTCGCTCAGCATTCTTCCGGTAATTTTCGGGTACCAGTAATAGAACGCGGCGAAGAGCGCGAAGAGGATGCCACCCACGATCACGTAATGGAAGTGCGCCACCACAAAGTACGAAAGGCTGAGCTGCGAGGCAAAAGCCGCGCTGCCCAGCATGACGCCGGTGAGACCGGCAATCAAAAACTGAAAAAGAAATCCGATACAGAACAGCATCGGCACTTTGAATTGGATCTTCCCGCCCCAGATGGTGCCGATCCAGTTGAAGATCTTGATTCCGGTCGGAACTCCGACGGCGAGCGTGGTGATGGTGAAAAAGCTGTTGACGTAGGCGCCCATCCCCACCGTGAACATGTGGTGCGCCCACACGCTCATGCTCACGAAGGCGATGCAGACCGAAGCCCCGACCATGACCGGGTATCCGAAAATGGGCTTTCGGGAAAAGACCGGAATAATCTCCGACATGAACGCAAAGCAAGGAAGAATCAGGATGTACACCTCCGGATGCCCGAATATCCAAAAGAAATGCATCCACAGCGCCGCTGACCCGCCCGCCTGGGTATCGAAGAAATGGCCACCGAGATAACGATCCACGAGCAACATGATCTGAGCTGCCGAGAGCGGGGTGACGGCAATCAGAACCATTCCGGACATCACTAAGTTCAACCACGCCAGCAGAGGCATACGGCCGAGGGTCATCCCCGGGCATCGCATGCAAAAAACTGTGGAGATGATGTTGATGGATGCGCCGACAGTACCAAACCCTGCGACCAACACCGCGATCGTCCAGTAGTCGGAGCTATGGCCTGGCGAAAACGCCCGTGCGGTCAAGGGAGCATAGGCCCACCAACCCACGTCGGGTGCGTTCCCGGCACCGTAAAGCCCGCTTCCGCCGATGAAGCTGAAATACAGGAGTAGTCCTCCAAGGGCGGTGAGCCAAAAACTGAACGCATTCAGCCTTGGGAACGCCATGTCACGTGCGCCGATCATCAACGGGATGAGGTAGTTCGCGAAGCCGAACAAGACCGGGATGGCCACGAAGAAAATCATGGTGGTTCCGTGCATGGTGAACATGCGGTTGAAAACCTGGGGTGAAACAAAGTCGTTGTTCGGGCGCATCAGCTGGATGCGGATGATGGCCGCCTCGACGCCGCCGATAACCAGAAAGATCAGAGCGTATACGATATAGAGAATTCCAAGACGCTTGTGATCGACTGTAGTCACCCACTCGTGAAGCGCCTGGACCCATGGCTGGCCCGCGGCTTCGGCGCTCGGAATGGCCATCGCATCTGATGACATAGATCGTCTCCCAAATCCTTCGGCTACCGCAGCGTTTCCAGATAACGGACGAGGGCGTCCAGGTCGGCATCACTCAATTTCATGGCCGGCATCAACGAGCCGGGTTTGATGGCGTCCGGGTTCTGTACCCATAAACGAAGGTTTTCCGATGTATTTTCGGCCGCGCCGGACGCGATCGTCTGACGGCTCATCAGGTGCGTGAGGTCCGGACCAAATTGCCCGGTCGCGGCTGTGCCGGCGATTGCGTGACAGTTTATGCACGCCGTTGTTTCGAAGACGCGTTTGCCGGCCAATTCCCGTTCGTCCTGATTTGCGGGCTGCTTTTGCGCGCGAATCCACGCGTCAAAATCTTCGGGGCTGTCCACCGATACCCGCAGGAGCATCTTCGCGTGCTGCGTGCCGCAATACTGCGCGCATTGGCCGACAAATAGACCCACGCGACGCGGGTCGATCCACATCGTGTTTACGCGGTTCGGAATCAAGTCTGTCTTCCCCGCAAGTTGGGGAACCCAGAAGCTATGGTCCGTATCAGCGGAGAGCAACTTCAAGAATGTGGGCGTAGGATGGGCAGGGTCGCTCACGGGAACATGCAGTTCATTCGCCGTGACCACACCCAGAGTGGGATATCGATATTCCCACCAGAACTGGTGGCCGACGACGGTGACCTCAACTGCCGTTGGGGGTTCGGGAGCGTCCTGCACGGAGTGGAGAACGCGTGCGGTGGCGAGAAACAGCACCAGCACGATGAGGATCGGAATCACAGTCCAGGAGAGCTCCATTTGATTGCTGCCATAAACTGGCGGGGGCTCACGGCTATCGTCGCCGCTGCGCTGCCGGTACTTCGTTATGGAATACACAAGCAAGGTGAAGACAGCTGCAAAAATGGTCCCCGTAACCGCGAGAACGAACGCCGACAAATGAAAGACCCAGTCGGCGGGCGTCGATTCCGGTTTGAAGATGCTGGGAACTGGTGGAGGGTTCGCGGGAGCGCCGAAGCAGAGTGTTGCAGCGAGCAACCCCCCAACGAGCAACACAGCGATACCTGTCATCTTGCTGATGAGGTGTCGATTTTTCTCAAGAAGTTCCATTGCGCCTCTGTCACCGCGGGCATTTCTTTACAGAGCCCCGCATTCAATGATGGGCATTTCAGCATCCAATTGCTCTTGAACCGAGCCTTTGAAAACACACGGGTTATGCGCGCTATTTCAACTGTATGGCACAGGCCGGTGGTGAGATGCTCACAGCTGCTCAAATGCTGACGCCAAAAATCGCAAGGGGTGGTTAACGCGGCGGGTTCTCGGAAATTACATTGGTGGGCGGACAGTTCGGGTCTGCTTTGGAAGCCATTCGGTGGGCGAGGGGTTGATGTTGTGCTCGGGCCAGATCACTGTAAGCGCTAAGCTGACAACTAGTGCTATTCCGGCAAATCACTGCGCTGAGATAGGCAACGCGGCGTCAAATCTCGGGTGTGTGACAATTAGACTGGTGATTGCCGCTCCATGGGCCTCCGGCATTCCGAGCCAGTATGCCACCATCAGCGACACCATCGTGGCGACTGCCGTGCGTAGCGAATACGTGACAGATGAGGGTTCCTCTCTGCAACGATTAACCTTCGCAGTCGATCCATCGTCATATACTCATGTGTTACACATCGTTAGTCGGGTTGATCCCGCGCTTGTCAATCGACTCATCCGACCCGTCCAATTGTTTCAAAAACTGGTTGTAGTCGTTCCAGACGTTTCGCCACTGTTCCGGACCGGTTTTCTTGGAGGTTTCGCGGGGCTTACTCGAATGTAGGGCTACAGTAAGTAGTGTGGCGAGAAGCTGGTTATCTTCCATTCGCCTATCCTCCTGACGACTCCATTCGATTCTGCTCGGCAACATAATTTCCGCGAGTCACCGCGCGATCGGCAGAAGATTCCTTGCGTCAACTGACAGCACGCTCTTGGCGTGCCCAGAATTGCTCACGCAAAACTCTCTTCAATATCTTGCCGGAACCGCTCTTGGGTAACTCGGTGTCCAGGAACTCGACGCACCGCGGGATTTTGTAACTCGCGAGACTCTGCCGGCAATGCGCGACTAGTTCGTCCACAGTGAGAGCCATTCCAGGCTTCAGCACAACGCAGGCCATCACCAGTTCGCCCCACTTGGGATCAGGTATTCCGAACACTGCGGCTTCGCGAACTGCTGGATGTGCGTAAATGACAGCTTCGACCTCCCCGGAGTAAACATTCTCGCCTCCGGTGACAATCATGTCTTTCGCGCGGTCCACGATATAGAAATACCCATCGGAATCTTGATATCCGATATCGCCGGTGCAAAACGAGCCATTTCGAAATGCAAGCACAGTCTCCCCCGGATTATTCCAGTACCCCCGCATGATGTTGGCTCCGCGAACCACCAACTCGCCTGGCTTTCCAACTTCGACTTGCTTCCCTGATTCGTCTGTGACCTGCAGGTCGATTCCGGGAGAAGGTCGCCCACAGGAGGTTAGGCGATTTTCGGTGTGCTCTTGGTCCTGCAAGCCCGTGAGGAAACCACTTTCGCTCAGGCCATAGACCTGAACGAGTTTAACATTCGGCAGCTGATTTCTCGTCTTACGGATGAGTTCCGGCGCCATGGGAGAGCCACCGTAAGCTAGAACCTGGAGGCTGCCCAAGTCATACTTCTTGGTTTCGAGGAATTGCATCAGGAGATTGATCATGGTGGGGACCAAAACGGTGTGAGTGACGCGTTCGCGTTGGACCGCTTCGCAGAAGCTCTCAGGGCTGAACTTTGGAATGGTGACCTGACACTTGCCGAAAGACGGTGCTGCGAACATCGCGGGGAAGTCGGCGATGTGAAAAATGGGCGCGGCATGGAGATAGACACCGCCTTCCGTGTATCGCATCCAGTAATTGAAGTTGTTGATGTCGGCCAGGATGTTAGCGTGAGTCACCATGACGCCCTTGGGCCTGCCAGTCGTGCCGCTCGTATAGATCAGAGCCAAAATCGCTTCCGGATCATAAACGGGCTCGGGATGGGAATCGTTTTGCAGCTCGAAGGGCTGCTTGTCCAGCACTCGCAGCCATGGCAATCGCACTGTCGGGACCGGCAGAGAGGAGTGGCGGACCAGTCCGTGCGGATCCGCATCCGCGAGCACACGATCGATTTCCGCTGGGGAGAGCCGCGTGTTTAGCGGAACCGCGATGATTCCGAGCAAGCTGCACGCGTACACTAACTCGATGTACTCGGGGCCGTTCGGCAAAAGAAGGGCGAGACGGTCTCCAGCCTTGAAACCATGCGCCCTGAGCGCGGCGGCTATACTCTTAACACGATTTTCCAGCTCGGAGAAAGATACGCGAGCACTCCCGAGAGCAAGCGCTGTCCGCTCCGAATAGTACCGGGAAGCCCGGCCAAGAGAATGGACGTAGATCATCGCTCGCTCTCAAGAATGGAGGTACCGGTCGTGCGGGAGCGCTCGCGCTGCTTCATGCGCCGCGGGCCTGTTTCGCCCCGCTCGATATCGCTGCCTGAGCTGCCTTCTCGCCCTTGGCGCGCGTGGCGAGCAATTCCAAGAGCATGGTGTCGCGCTCGCGCTCGAGCTCTTCAATCGAGCGGTTGCCGGCTTCTGTCAGGACCCCTTGGATAATCGTTTGCTTGACCTCGGGGCTGAAATCAGTGATTTTCCCGAGGTCCTTCCACCATGTCGCTAACGGGCCAGTGAATTGCTCCATGAAGTGCTGGATCCCGCCTTGACCGCCGCCCAAATGAAACAGAAGATTGGGCCCCATGACTCCCCAGCGCAGCCCAGGTCCCCAGCACACCGCCGCATCAGCGTCAGGAATATCGAGCACACCCTGCTCGATGAGGTACACGATTTCGCGATAAATGGCGGCTTGCAGGCGATTGGCGACGTGGCCCACAACCTCTTTGCGGACCTGAATCGGTTTCTTGCCGATCGATTTGTAGAAGGAGATCACCTGCTCGACGGTTTGTGGTGATGTTTTCGCGCCAGCAACGACCTCCACCAGAGGAATGACGTGGGGAGGATTAAAAGGGTGGCCGGTCACGCAGCGCTCGGGATGCTTGCACGCGGACTGCATCACGCTCATGGTGAGCCCGGATGAACTTGACGCGATGATTGAATCTTCCGGGGTCGCAGCGTCCATATCCGCGAATAGCTTTATCTTAAAGTCCTGGCGTTCGGGGCCGTTCTCTTGAACGAGGTCGGCGTCAGCCAGCGCCTTCTTCATATCGGTCGTGAATTGCAGATGGTCGCGCGACGCGTTCGGAGAAAGACCGACGACCGCCAGGTCTTTCCAGGCTGCATCAATGAACTGGCGCAGCTTTGCTTCCGCATTCGGCGCTGGGTCCGTCGCGGTTACGTTGAGGCCGCGTGCCAGATACAAGGATGCCCAACTTGCGCCAATCACGCCCGTACCAACGATTGCTACGTTTTTAATCTGCTTGTTCTTTGCCATGTCGTTCTCCTTGAAATTCAATCTCTCCAGCCAAAATAAAATCGTGTTCCCTCGAAACTCCTATTTGCTTGCGACCGCCGCTTTGGTTGCGTTATCGGCGGCTGGCTTCCCAGGCTCCGACCCGTGGTGATTCACGATCAACCGGGAACCTCGTTGGCCGGTCACGTAGGTCCACACCCATTGCAGGAAGACAGTTAAGCGGAGACTCGATGTCGCCAGAAACTGCAGATGGACGGCGGCCCACGTGAGCCAGGCACCGAATCCGCTTACCTGGACTTTGCCGCTTTGCAGCACCGCAAAGCCTTTGCCCACCACCGCCATGCTGCCTTTATCAAAGTAGCTAAACGGGCCGGGTGCGGGTTTGCTGGCAATGCGGTTGTGAATAACCCTTCCCACGTAGCGCCCTTGCTGCATCGCTACTTGAGCAACACCTGGGAGTGGCTTTCCGCTTTCCTCGAATGACGCCGTATCGCCTATGACAAAGATCTCGGGGTGCCCGGGGACACTCACATCGTTCTGGACGCGCACCCTTCCGGCCCGATCTGTCTCCACCTTCAGCCACTTGCCGGCCGGCGATGGCGCCACACCTGCGGTCCAAATTACAGTCTTGCTGGCGATCCGCTCGCCCGCGACCATGATGCCGTCTTCGTCGATTTGGTCGACGCCGTGGCCAAGGCGGACCTCAACGCCTAATTTTTCGAGGCGTGCCTTAGCGACTTTGGAGAGGTTTTCAGAAAAGGGGCCGAGAACTCGAGGTGCCATATCGACCAGCACAATGCGGGCTGAAGCCGGGTCAATGCGGCGGAACTCCGATTTCAGGCTGGTCCGAACGAGCACGGCCAAAGCGCCGGCCATCTCGACACCGGTGGGACCGGCGCCAACCAGAACGAAAGTCAGTAGATCGCGATGGCGTGCCGGATCATCTTCAGCCTCTGCTAGTTCGAAAGCCTGCAAGATCTTGTTTCGGGCTGCCTCGGCATCCGCGAGGCTCTTCAATCCGGGTGCGAACTGTTCAAATTCGTTGTGGCCAAAGTAACTGTGCGTAGAG
>Ga0307473_10000165_pt1 | contig 13075 bp, 9 predicted proteins | sample atmos_gasesAM5C__FD_203744 | JGI IMG/M metagenome (GOLD analysis project Ga0307473, IMG submission 203744) | Hardwood forest soil microbial communities from Morgan-Monroe State Forest, Indiana, United States - atmos_gasesAM5C_515 | ecosystem: Environmental > Terrestrial > Soil > Temperate forest...
TCATTCTCTCTCCGGTTCCGAAAACTTTTTCGTATCAGGAGTCTGCGTGTTGCTCGAGCGCATTCTGCCATAACTGCCAGCGAGTGTCCAAGCCGGAGAACGCGCCGCCGCGCAGAACGCCGTCGCGCACCAGCAGCTCGCCGTTCACGAAAACGTGCGTGACGTGCTCGCGCCCCGCGGCGTAGACCAGATGCGACACCGGGTCATAGCAGGGCGCGAGCTCGGGCACGCTCATGCCGACGGCAACGAGGTCCGCGGCCTTGCCCGGCTCGATCGAGCCGGTCGTGGCGGCGATACCGAGGGCTTGCGCGCCGGCGAGCGTCGCCGCGCGCAGCGCCGTGTGCGCCGGCATCGCCTCGGCGTCGCGCGATACCGCCTTGGCGAGCAGCGCGGCGGTGCGCATCTCCTGGAACAGGTCGAGCCGGTTGTTGCTTGCCGCGCCGTCCGTGCCGAGGGCGACGTTGATCTGCGCCTTCAGCAGCGCTGCCACCGGCGCGAATCCGCTGGCGAGCTTGAGATTGGAAGACGGGCAGTGGACGACCGAGCAGCCGTGCCGCGAAAGCAGCTGGATTTCCTCGGTGCTGACGTGAACCGAGTGAACGGCGATGAGGTTCGGTCCGAGCAGCCCGAGCCGGCGCAGGCGCTCGATCGGCCGCACCCCGTGCTCGCTCATCGAGCGTTCGATCTCGTCCACGGTTTCGTGGACATGCATGTGCACGGGCAGATCGAGCTCGGCAGCGAGCGTCGCCACCTGGCGGAACGTCGCGTCGGACACGGTGTAGGGGGCATGCGGCGCGAGGCAGAAGGAGACGAGCTCGTGGTCGCGGTAACGATCGCGGATCGCGAGGCCCTTGCGCAGGTAGTCCGCGGCGTCGGACGCGTAGGCGGAGGGAAACTCGATGGTGATGAGGCCGAGCGCCGAGCGCATTCCCGCGGCGAGAGACGCCTCGAGCGCGGCGTCCGGGAAGAAATACATGTCGTTGAAGCAGGTGATCCCGCCGCGCAGCATCTCGGCGCAGGCGAGGAGCGTGCCGTCGCGCACGAAGTCGCGCGACACATGGCGTGTTTCGGCCGGCCAGACGTGCTCCTGCAGCCAGCGCATGAGCGGCAGGTCGTCGGCAAGGCCGCGCATCAGCGTCATGGCGGCGTGCGTATGGGCGTTGACGAGGCCGGGAATCAGGACCTGGCCCGCCAGATCGATGGTTTCGTGCTCCCGGAATCGTGCGCGCGCCTCCCGCGCGGGCACGATCGCCTCGATGCGGCCATCGCGAATCGCCACCGCGTGGTCTTCGAGCACTTTGCCCGCGGGCTCGACGGGCACTACCCAGCGCGGAAGAAGAAGTGAGCCGTTGGCCATGAAAAAAAGGCCCCGGGAGCGCCGGGGCCTCGCGTGCTTCTATTGTCGCGCGATTATCTGCGCGTGCCCTGCACCTCGATTTCCACGCGACGATTCGGCGTCAGGCACTCGATGACCGCCTTGCGGTTCTTCTGGTCGGGGCAGGACTTCACCGGCATCGTCTTGCCGTAGCCGTAGGTCTCGATCTTCGAGCCGTCGAAGCCCCTGGAAACCAGGTAGTTGCGCACTGCCTCGGCGCGGCGCTCCGATAGCCGCTGGTTGTACTGCGTCCCCCCGAGGCGGTCGCTATGCCCGTTGATGTTGATGACGCGGACGTCGGAATAGTCCTGCTTGACGCGGTCCACTACTTCTTTTTCGAGCTTTGCGCGGCCGGCTGGAGTCAGCGTGGCGCGATCGAACGCGAACAGCTCCCCCGCAGCGAGGGTGAGCGGCACGGGCTTGAGCGGCGCGGGCTTGGGCGGCGGAGGCGGCGCCACCGGCGCCACTTCCGGCTTGGGCGGCGGAGGCGGCGCGACTTCCGCGCGCGGCGGCGGCGGTGCGACAGGCGCCGCTCTGGGCACTAGATCGGGATCGCAATCCGCATCGGCCAGCGTGGGCGTCCAGTAGCCGGTCCGCACGCAGCCGCCGGAGCCGCTCTTCCAGACGGTGCCTGCCGGCGCAGAGGTTACATATCCCTGGGCGGCGGCCTCGAAGGCGGCCAGCGAAAACGTCATCGCAGCGGTGGCGAGCGTCGCGGGCAAAGTCAGTTTGGTGATCAAGGGGTCTCCCTGTTCTTATGTATTGACGACCGCCGAATTTAAGCACAGGGCCGTGGGCTGACACAAGTTTTTCGAGGGAAATCCGAGGCTTCGCATGATAAAATTTCTCCCTTTCCGGACGCGCTTTTTCGCCCTCCAGGCGTCCGCGCCGATTCCCCGAGAAATGGAACCGTTCGCCAAAGAAACCCTGCCGATCAGCCTCGAAGAGGAGATGCGGCGCTCGTATCTCGATTACGCCATGAGCGTGATCGTGGGCCGCGCGCTCCCCGACGTGCGCGACGGCCTGAAGCCGGTCCACCGCCGGGTGCTGTACGCGATGCACGAGGCGAACAACACCTGGAACCGGCCGTACGTGAAGTGCGCGCGCATTGTCGGCGACGTGCTGGGCAAGTACCACCCGCACGGCGACACCGCGACCTACGAGGCGCTGGTGCGCATGGCGCAGGACTTCTCCATGCGCTACACGCTGGTCGACGGCCAGGGCAATTTCGGTTCGGTGGATGGCGACGCGGCGGCGGCCTATCGCTATACCGAATGCCGGCTGGACAGGATCGCCTCCGAGATGCTGCTCGACATCGACAAGGAGACGGTGGATTTCACGCCGAACTACGACGGCAAGGAGTTCGAGCCCGCCGTCCTGCCAACGCGCGTTCCCAACCTGCTGGTCAACGGCTCCTCGGGCATCGCGGTGGGCATGGCGACCAACATCCCGCCGCACAACCTCGGCGAAGTGGTCGATGCATGCCTGCACGTGCTCGCCCAGCCGTACTGCGCCATCGAGGAAGTGATCAAGCTGATGCCGGCGCCCGATTTCCCGACCGCCGGCATCATCTACGGCCTCGGCGGCGTGCACGAGGGCTACCGCACGGGTCGCGGCCGCGTGGTGATGCGCGCGCGCACGCACTTCGAGGAGGTCGGCCGGGGCGACCGCCAGGCGGTCATCGTCGACGAGCTGCCCTACCAGGTGAACAAGAAGGCGCTGCTCGAGCGCATTGCCGAGCTGGTCACCGAGAAGAAGCTGGAAGGCGTCTCGGACATCCGCGACGAATCGGACCGCTCCGGCATGCGCGTGGTGATCGAGCTCAAGCGCGGCGAGATCCCGGAGGTCGCGCTCAACAACCTCTTCAAGCAGACGCAGCTGCAGGACACCTTCGGCATCAACATGGTGGCGCTGGTGGACGGCCAGCCGCGGCTGCTGTCGGTGAAGGAGCTGATCGAGGCGTTCATCTCGCACCGTCGCGAGGTGGCGACGCGGCGCGCCGTCTACGACCTGCGCAAGGCGCGCGAGCGCGGTCACGTGCTCGAAGGCCTCGCGGTGGCGCTCTCCAACGTCGACGAGGTCATCGATCTCATCAAGAAGGCGCCGGCTCCGGCGGAGGCGAAACGCGGGCTGATGGCGCGGCCCTGGGGTGCGGAGCTGGTCAGGCAATTGGTGGGGAGCAGGCCCACGGAGCAGTTCCGCCCCGAGGGGCTGGCCGCGAGCTTCGGCATCAAGGAAGACGGCTACCAGCTTTCCGACGAGCAGGCGCAGGCGATCCTCGAGCTGCGGCTGCAGCGGCTGACGGGCCTCGAGCAGGACAAGATCCGCGACGAGTACCGCGAGGTGATCGCAAACATCGTCGACCTGCTCGACATCCTCGCCAAGCCGAGCCGCATCGTGGCGATCATCGCGGAAGAACTGAAGAAGTTGAAAGGGGAATTCGGAGATGCGCGGCGCAGCGAGATCGTGACCGTCGCCGAGGACATCGCCATCGAGGACCTGATCGCGCCGCAGGACATGGTGGTGACCTTCTCGCACGGCGGCTACGTCAAGTCGCAGCCGCTCGCCGACTACCGCGCCCAGCGCCGCGGCGGCCGCGGCAAGATGGCCACCACCATGAAGGAGGACGACTTCATCGAGCGCCTGTTCGTCGCGCACTCGCACGATCACCTGCTGTGCTTCTCGAACCGCGGCAGGCTGTACTGGCTCAAGGTGTACGAAGTCCCCGCCGGCAGCCGCTCCAGCCGCGGCAAGCCGATCGTCAACATGTTCCCGCTGGAGGAAGGCGAGAAGATCACCGCGGTCGTGCCGGTGAAGGAGTTCGACGAGAACCACTACGTGTTCATGGCGACCGCGCAGGGCACGGTGAAGAAGACGCCGCTTGCCGAGTTCTCGCGCCCGCGGCCGAGCGGCATCATCGCGGTCGGGCTGGACGAGGGCGATTACCTGGTCGGCGCGGCGCTTACCGACGGCAAGTACGACGTGATGCTGTTCTCCTCGGATGGCAAGGCAGTACGCTTCGAGGAGGGCAACGTGCGGCCGATGGGGCGCCAGGCAACCGGCGTGCGCGGCATGCGCCTCGGCGCGGGTCAGAGGGTGGTGTGCATGCTCGCGGCGCACGACGAAGCGAAGTCGGTGCTGACCGCGACCGAGCACGGCTTCGGCAAGCGCACGCCGATCGGCGAATATCCGCGCCACGGCCGCGGCGGTCAGGGCGTGATCGCGATCCAGACTTCCGAGCGCAACGGCAAGGTGGTCGGCGCGGTGCTGGTCGACGACCACGACGAGGTGATGCTGATCTCCACCGGTGGCGTTCTGATCCGCACCAGCGTGTCGCAGATCCGCGAGCAGGGCCGCTCTACGCAAGGCGTCACGCTGATCTCGCTGAGCGACGGCGAAAAGCTCGCCGGCCTGGAGCGCATCGAGGAGCGCGAACTCGAGGGCAACGGCAACGGCGGCGACGGCGAAGCCGGCGCGGAACTGCCGCCGGCGCCCTCCGGCCCGACCGTGCATTGATGTCGCGCATCTTCAATTTCAGCGCCGGGCCGGCAATGCTTCCCGCCGAGGTGCTGGCGCGCGCCGGCGACGAGATGCTCGACTGGCGCGGCACCGGCATGTGCGTGATGGAGATGAGCCATCGCGGCAACGAATTCGTCGGCATCGCCGCCGAGGCCGAGCGCGACCTGCGCGAGCTGCTGGCCATCCCGCAGAATTACAGGCTGCTGTTCCTGCAGGGCGGCGCGACCCTGCAGTTCGCGCAGGTGCCGATGAACCTGCTGCGGGGCAAGGGCAAGGCCGACTACGTGCTCACGGGCGAATGGTCCAAGAAGGCAGTGAAGGAGGCGAGGAGCTATTGCGATGTCGGCATCGCGGCCAGCTCAGAAGACCGCAATTTCACCTACGCCCCGAAGCAATGGAAGGTTCGGCCGGATGCCGCGTACGTCCACTACTGCTCGAACGAAACCATCGGCGGGGTTGAATATCATGAAGTGGTGAACGTGAACGGCATTCCTCTGGTGGCGGATGCATCATCGCATTTCCTCTCCCGGCCGCTCGAGGTCTCGAAATTCGGGCTGGTCTACGCCGGCGCGCAGAAAAACGTCGGGCCGGCAGGGCTCACCATCGTCATCGCGCGCGAGGATCTCCTCGGCAACGCGGTGCGGGGCACGCCGTCGGTCATGGACTACAAGCTGCAGGCCGAGGCCGACTCGATGCTCAATACACCGCCGACCTATTCGATCTACATTGCCGGGCTGCTGTTCAAGTGGGTGAAGCAGCAGGGCGGCGTCGGAGAGGTTGAGAAGAGAAATATAAAAAAGGCCGCGCTGCTGTACGACTTTCTCGATTCGAGCAGCTTCTACCGCAATCCCGTCGCTCGGGAAGATCGTTCGCGCATGAATGTGCCTTTTACTTTAAGAGACCCCTCTCTGGATGAACTGTTCCTGAAGGGGGCGGCCGAGCGCGGGATGGTCCAGCTGAAGGGGCACCGTTCTGTCGGCGGCATGCGCGCGTCGATCTACAACGCGATGCCGCTGGAGGGAGTGCAGCGGCTCGTCGAGTACATGAAGGAATTCGAAGCCAAGCATGGCTAGGGCGCGCGCCAAGAAATGCGAGATCCTGGTGCTGAACAACATCGCCCAGGTCGGCCTGAAGCGCTTTCCCGCGGAGCAGTACGCGGTGGTGAAGGAAGCGCCGGATCCAGAGGCCATCCTGGTACGCTCGGCCGACCTGCACCGGCGCGAGTTCGGGCCTTCCCTCAAGGCCGTCGGCCGCGCCGGGGCGGGAGTGAACAATATCCCGGTGGCCACGCTGTCCAAGCGCGGCGTGCCGGTGTTCAATGCGCCGGGCGCGAACGCCAACGCGGTGAAGGAGCTGGTCCTCGCCGGCATGCTGCTCGCCGCGCGCAACCTGGCCCCCGCCCTGGACTTTGTCCGGGGGCTGAAAACTTCCGCGCAATTCGAGGCGCAGGTCGAGGACGGCAAGAAGCAGTTTGCCGGCTCGGAGCTGCCGGGACATACGCTGGGGATCATCGGCCTGGGCAAGATCGGCAGCCTGGTCGCCGATGCGGCGATCCGCCTAGGCATGAACGTGCTCGGCTACGACCCGCACATCACGGTCGATGCGGCGTGGAGCCTGCCTTCGCAGGTGCGCAAGGCCGCCAGCGTCGACGAAGTGCTGAAGCAGAGCCATTTCGTTTCGCTGCACGTGCCGCTCGGCGAGAAGACGCGCCACATGATCGACGCCAGGAACATCGACCACTTGCGCGCCGGCGCGGTGCTGCTCAATTTTTCGCGCGACGGCGTGGTCGCCGACGACGCGGTGGTGAAGGCGCTGAACGGCCACCGGCTGAAGTGGTATGTGACCGATTTCCCGAGCGCCGGGCTGCTCGGCCATGCCGGGGTCATCGCGCTGCCGCACCTCGGCGCCTCGACGCGCGAGGCCGAGGACAACAGCGCCATCATGGTGGTCGACCAGCTGCGCGACTACCTCGAGCACGGCAACCTGCAGAACGCGGTGAATTTCCCCGACGCCGCGATGGCGCGCGAGGCGCCGTACCGGCTCGCCATCGCCAACGCCAACGTTCCGGACATGCTGGGCGCCATCTCGCACGCGCTCGGGCGGCGCAAGATCAACATCCACAACATGCTGAACAAGTCCAGGGGGGAGATGGCGTACACGCTGGTGGATGCGGACAGCCCGGTTCCCGCCGCGATGGTGGACGAGCTGTGCCAATTGAAAGGCGTGCTGGCGGTGCGCTATCTTCCAGCCGATGTCTGACGAAATCGACAAGCTGCGCCGCGAGATCGATGCGCTCGACGACCAGCTGGCGGCGCTGCTCGACCGCCGCGCCGGCCTCGCGCAGCGCATCGGCGCGTTGAAGTCCGGCGCGCCGGCCTACCGGCCGGAGCGGGAAATTGAAATATTGAGAAGAATCACGAAGAATCCCGGTGTGCTTCCCGCGGAGCGCGTCGCGGCCGTGTTCCGCGAGGTGATCTCGGCCTGCCGCGGCCTGGAGGAGGCGATCCGCGTCTCCTACCTCGGGCCCGAGGGGACCTTCAGCGAGCAGGCGGTGCGCAAGCACTTCGGCCGCGCGGTCGAGGGCCAGCCGTCAGGCTCGGTCGATGACGCGTTCCGCCGCTGCGAGTCGGGCGCCGTGCAATTCGCCGTGGTGCCGGTCGAGAACTCGACCGAAGGCGCCGTCGGGCGCACGCTCGACCTGCTGCTCGCCACGCCGCTTCGCATTTGCGCGGAGATCGAGCTGCGCGTGCAGCAGAATCTCCTTTTCAACGGAGACAGCCTGCGGGCGGTACGGCGCGTCTACTCGCATGCCCAATCCCTCGCGCAATGCAACGGCTGGCTGGCGCAAAACCTGCCCGGCGCCGAGCGCGTACCCGTCGCCTCGAATGCCGAGGCGGCGCGGCGCGCCAGCACCGAGCAGGGAGCCGCGGCGATCGCCGGCGAAGCCGCCGCCGAGCGCTACCGGCTGAACGTGCTGGCGCGCGCTATCGAGGACGCGCCGAACAACACCACGCGCTTCCTGGTCCTGGGCAACCTCGATCCGGCGCCCACCGGCAACGACCGCACTTCGCTGGTGATGTCTGCCGAAAACAAGCCCGGCGCGGTGCACGCGCTGCTGACGCCGCTCGCGCAAAACCGCGTCAGCATGAGCCGCATCGAGTCGCGCCCGTCGCGCGCCGGCGCCGCGCTGTGGGAGTACGTGTTCTTCGTCGACATCGAAGGCCATCAAAAGGACCCGAGCGTTGCCGCGGCACTCGCCGAGCTGCGCTCCAAGGCGCCGTATCTGAAAATACTTGGCTCTTATCCCTCGGCATGCTGATGGACCCGTGTGAACTGTCGCCCTCGTACGTGCGCTCGATCGCGCCGTACCAGCCGGGCAAGCCGATCGCCGAGCTGGCGCGCGAGATGGGGCTGGACGAGGCCGACATCGTCAAGCTCGCCTCGAACGAGAACCCGCGCGGCATCGGCCCGCGGACTCACGCGGCGATCGAGGCGGCGATCGGCGGGGTCGCGCGCTACCCCGACGGCAACGGCTTCGAGCTGAAGCAGGCGATCTCGGCGCGCTACGGCGTCGAAGCGTCGTCGATCGTGCTGGGCAACGGCTCGAACGACGTGCTCGAGCTGGTGGCGCTCGCCTTCCTCGGACCCGGCCGCGCCGCGGTGCTCTCCGAGCACGCGTTCGCCGTGTATCCGCTCGCCACACAGGCGCGCGGCGCGCGAGCGATCGTCGTGCCGGCGAGGAACTACGGCCACGATCTGGAGACGATGGCCAAGGCGATCGACGACGAGACCTACGTGGCCTGGGTCGCCAACCCCAACAACCCGACCGGCACCCTGGCGCGCCCGGACGAGGTCGAGGCGTTCCTGCGCCGCGTCCCCGAGCGCGTCATCGTGGTGCTCGACGAGGCGTACAACGAGTACCTGACGCCCGACCTGCGCGTCGACAGCGCGAAGTGGATCAGGCGCCATCCGAACCTCGTGATCACGCGCACCTTCTCCAAGGCCTACGGCCTCGCCGGGCTGCGCGTCGGCTTCGCGCTCGCGCAGGCGTCGGTCGCCGACGTGATGAACCGCGTGCGCCAGCCGTTCAACGTGAACAGCGTCGCGCTCGCCGCGGCCACCGCCGCGCTCGACGACATGGAGTTCGTGGCGCGCAGCTACGCCGAGAACCTGCAGGGCCTCAAGCAGCTCGGCGAGGGCGCGCGCGGCCTCGGTCTGGATTTCATTCCGTCGCATGCCAACTTCCTCACCCTGCGCGTCGGCAAAGCAGGCGAGATCTTCAAGCGCCTGCTGCGCCGGGGCGTGATCGTGCGGCCGGTGGGCGGCGGCTACGGGCTGCCCGAGCACCTGCGCGTCACCGTCGGCACGCCGCAGGAGAACGACAAGTTCCTCGCCGCGCTCGCCGCCAGCCTGAAGGAATGAAGCTTGCCGTAATCGGAGTCGGCCTCATCGGTGGTAGTTTTGCCCTGGCGCTCAAGCAGGCGAAGGTCGCGGCGCACGTCGTCGGCGTCGGGCGCAGCGCCGCCAACCTGAAGCTCGCCCTCGAGCGCGGCGCGATCGATTCGATCGCCGCCGACCCGGCCGCCGCCGCGCGCGGGGCGGACCTGGTTTTTCTTGCCACCCCGGTCTCGTACTACCCGAGGATCCTGTCTTCAATGAGCCTGCATTCGAAGGCCGTTGTCACGGACGCCGGCAGCACGAAGCGCGACGTCGTTGCCGCGGCGCGCAATGCGTTGAAGGAGAAAATTGCGCAGTTCGTCCCGGGGCATCCGATCGCCGGCGCCGAGAAGAGCGGCGTCGCCGCGGCGACGCCCGGCCTGTTCAGAAACCGGCGCGTCATACTCACGCCCTTACCGGAAAACCCGGTCAGCGCGGTCAGGACCGTGGAGCAGGCCTGGGAGTCGTGCGGCGCGCGAATCGCGCGCATGAGCGCAGAGGAGCACGACAGCGTGCTCGCGGCGGTGAGCCACTTGCCGCATGTGCTCGCCTTCGCGCTGGTGCACGACATCGCGGCGCGCGAGAACGCGGCGCAGCTGTTCTCCTACGCCGCCGGCGGATTCCGCGACTTCACCCGCATCGCCTCGAGCCATCCGGAAATGTGGCGCGATATCTGCATCGCGAACCGCGATCGCCTGCTGGAAGAGATCGACCGCTATTCGAAAAACCTGGGCTCCATAAGAAACATTGTTGAAGCAGCGGATTCGGCGGCGCTTGAAAAGCTGTTCACCGAGGCGCGCGACGCCCGGCAGCGCTGGCTCGACGGCGAATTCGAGTCCTGATGGAGAGCCTCGAGCTCGAGCCGATCCGCCGCGCGGCGGGCAAGGTGCGGCTTCCCGGCTCGAAGAGCATCTCCAATCGCGTGCTGCTTCTCGCTGCGCTCGCCTCCGGCGATACCGAGGTGAGCGGGCTGCTCGACGCCGACGACACCCGCGTCATGCGCGACGCTCTCTCGAGGCTGGGGGTTCGATTCTCCAGGCGGGGCGTGAGGGGCGTGGGCGGCCCGTTTCCGGTGAAAAAAGCCGAGCTTTTCCTCGGCAATGCCGGCACCGCGTTCCGGCCGCTCACCGCCGCACTGGTGATGAGCGGCGGCGAATACCGCCTTTCCGGCGCGCCGCGGATGCACGAGCGCCCCATTGGCGATCTGGTGAACGCGCTGCGCGGGATCGGGGCTGACGTCGAATACCTCGGTGCGGACGGCTATCCGCCGCTCGCTCTGCATCCCGCGCCCATCAGGCTGAATGAACCGGTGACGGTGAAAGGCGACGTGTCGTCGCAGTTTCTCACCGCGCTGCTCATGGCCCTGCCGCTCCTCGATTCGAAATCGAGGGTCGAGGTGCAGGGCGAACTGATTTCCAGGCCTTACGTGGAAATCACCCTGAACGTGATGCGCCGCTTCGGCGTCGAGGTGACGCGCAGGGAATGGCACTCGTTCGAGGTCCCGGCGGCGCGCTACGTCTCTCCGGGAAAGATCTACGTCGAAGGCGACGCCTCGTCCGCGTCGTACTTCCTCGCCGCCGGCGCGATCGGCGGCGGGCCGGTGCGCGTCGAGGGCGTCGGGCGCAACAGCATCCAGGGCGACGTGCGCTTCACCGAGGTTCTCGAGCGCATGGGGGCGCGGGTATCGATGGGGGAGGGCTGGATAGAAGCCGCCGGGGGCAAGAAGCTCAAGGCGCTCGATATGGATCTGAACCACATTCCCGATGCCGCGATGACCGCGGCAGTGATGGCGCTGTTCGCCGACGGCCCGAGCACGCTGCGCAACATCGGCAGCTGGCGGGTGAAGGAAACCGACCGGCTCGCCGCGATGGCGACGGAGCTTCGCAAGCTGGGAGCGCGCGTGGAGGAGGGACGCGATTCACTGCGAATATCCCCGGGGAAGTTGCAGGCCGCGGTGATCGATACGTACGACGACCACCGCATGGCGATGAGCTTTTCGCTCGCCGCGCTGGGCGGCGTGCCGGTGCGCATCAACGATCCGGGCTGCGTCGCCAAGACCTTCCCGGACTATTTCAGCGCCTTCGCCCGCATCGCGGCCGCATGACAGCCTCGGTCGCGCCGGTGATCACCATCGATGGTCCCTCGGCCTCCGGCAAGGGCACGATCGCCAAGCGCGTGGCCGACGAGCTGTCGTTTCACTACCTTGAAAGCGGCGCGCTCTACCGCTTGATCGCGCTCGTTTCCTTGAGGGACAGGATCAGTGCGGAGAAGGCCTTGGCGGAGGTCGCCGAGCGGATGGCGGTCAGCTTTGCAGCCGAAAAAATACTCTTGTATGATCAAGATGTTACGTTGGACGTGCGCAGCGAGGAGGTGAGCAGGCGGTCCTCCGAGGTCGCCAAGCTGCGCGAGGTGAGGGAGCGTCTGCTGAAGCGCCAGCGCGCCTTTCGGCGGCCGCCGGGGCTGGTTGCCGACGGCCGCGACATGGGAACTGTTGTTTTTCCTGACGCGACGCTCAAGGTGTTCTTGACAGCGAGCCCGCAAGTGAGGGCTGAGCGGCGATATAAGCAGTTGATCGACAAAGGAATCCCTGCTAATCTTCGCTCCCTTTCCCGGGACTTGGCGGAACGGGATGCGCGCGACAGAAACCGCACGGTCGCGCCTCTGGTTCCCGCGCCGGATTCGCAAGTGCTCGATTCTTCTGCGCTTTCGATCGACGCCGTCGCCGAGTTGATCGTGCGCTGGTATCGGGAGAGGACAGGCGGGCTTCGCTAGCGCGAGGCCTTTGATTAACTTGACCCGCAGCGCGGTTGCTAAGCCTGCGGCTTGAAAAGGTTTTTTTCCTACATGGCCAGTATTTCCCCAGCTCCGACCTCGAACCTAACTTCCAGCGCCGGCGAATCGTTTGCGGCGCTTTTCGAGGAAAGCCTCAACCGCAAGGAGATGCGCATCGGCGAAGTCATCACCGCCGAGGTCGTCAGTGTCGACGAGAACTTCGTGGTGGTGAACGCGGGGCTGAAGTCGGAGAGCATCATCGCCGTAGACGAATTCCGCAACGACGCCGGGCAGGTGGAAGTGAAGCCCGGCGACTTCGTCAGCGTTTCCATCGAGGCCCTTGAAGACGGCTACGGCGCCACGCGGCTCTCGCGCGACAAGGCGAAGCGCATGGCCGCCTGGCTCGAGCTGGAGAAAGCGCTCGAGACCGGCGAGAAGGTGCAAGGCGTGATCACCGGCAAGGTGAAGGGCGGCCTCACCGTGATGACGCGCGGTATTCGCGCGTTCCTGCCCGGGTCGCTGGTCGACCTGCGCCCGGTGAAGGACACCACGCCCTACGAGGGCAAGGAGATGGAGTTCAAGGTCATCAAGCTCGACCGCAAGAGGAACAACGTGGTCGTGTCCCGGCGCGCCGTGCTGGAAGAGACCGCGGGTGCCGAGCGGCAGAACCTGCTCGCTTCGCTGCAGGAAGGCGCGACCGTGAAGGGCATCGTCAAGAACATCACCGACTACGGCGCGTTCGTCGACCTGGGCGGCATCGACGGGCTGCTGCACATCACCGACCTCGCCTGGCGCCGCGTAAAGCATCCCTCCGAGGTGCTCAACGTCGGCGACGAGGTGACGGCGAAGGTGCTCAAGTTCGACGCCGAGAAGAACCGCGTTTCGCTCGGCCTGAAGCAGCTGGGCGAGGATCCGTGGGTCGGCATCGCAAGGCGCTACCCCCAGGGAACAAGATTATTCGGAAAAGTAACC
>Ga0307473_10000166_pt1 | contig 13041 bp, 16 predicted proteins | sample atmos_gasesAM5C__FD_203744 | JGI IMG/M metagenome (GOLD analysis project Ga0307473, IMG submission 203744) | Hardwood forest soil microbial communities from Morgan-Monroe State Forest, Indiana, United States - atmos_gasesAM5C_515 | ecosystem: Environmental > Terrestrial > Soil > Temperate...
TGGAGTTCGCCCATGCCGTGCAGCAGGTTCTCGCCCGTTTCCTGGTTGATTTCAATCTTCACCGACGGGTCTTCCTTGCTGACCTTGCGCAGCACTTCCACGAGCTTGGACAGGTCCTGCGGCTTCTCGGGCTTGATGGCCTTGCTGATGACGGGCTCGAAGATGTGCTTGAGCTCCTCGAACGGTTGGTCGGGCTCGAGCGTGATGGTCTCGCCCGCGAATCCGGTGACGCCCGCGATGGCGCAGACGTTTCCCGCGGGAACCGCTTCGATGAGTTCGGGCTTGATGCCGTAGTACATGAACACCTGGCCGACGCGCTGTTCCTGCTTTGCGTTGTTCAGGTAGACGGTCATGCCTTCGCGCATCGTTCCGGAATACAATCTGCCTGCGCAGATTTCCCTGCCGGACTTCGGCTCGATGAGGATGCGCGTGATGACGAACGCGAGCTTGCCGCTGCGGCTGCACGAGATGAGGTCCTTGCCGAGCTGGCTTTCGGGCTCGCCGTGCCAGATTTTCGGGATGCGGTACTTCTGCGCATCAACCGGGTTGGGCAAGTGCTTGATGACCATGTCGAGAATGACTTCGTGCAAGGGAGCGTTCTTCCACACCCAGTCTTGCCGCTCTTTTTCGTCCATTTCGTAGATTCGCAGGATGTCCTTGAACGCAACGCCCTTCTTCTGCATGTATTGCAAGGAGAGCGCCCAGTTGTCGCGCGCGCTACCGAACGCAACGCTGCCGTCCTGGATGTTGACCTTCCACTTCTGCTGGAATTCCTTTTCCGCAATCTGTTCGATGAGGCGGTTGAATTCAAGAATGATTTTGACGAAGCGCTGCTGGATTTGTTCCGGCGTGTACTGCATTTCCTTAATCAAACGGTCGACCTTGTTGATGAACAACACGGGCTTGACGCGTTCTCGCAACGCCTGCTTCAGGACCGTCTCGGTCTGCGGCATGATGCCTTCGGACGCGCAGACAAGCACGACGGTGCCGTCGATGGCGCGCATTGCTCGCGTGACGTTGCCGCCGAAGTCGATGTGTCCCGGCGTGTCGATGAGGTTGATGAGGAATTCCTGGTTGTTGAAGCTGTGGACCATCGAGACGTTTGCCGCGTCGACGGTCATCAAGCGTTCCTGTTCGTCCTTGTGCTGCCACGTCGCCATGCCCTTTTCGAGGTCGCCGGCTGCGGCTTGCGACATCATGCCTGCTGCGGAGAGCAAGTTGTCCGTGAACGCGGTCTTGCCGTGGTGGATGTGGGCGGAGGTCGCAATATTGCGAATGTTCTCCTGCTTGTCCACGAGCTTTCTCATCCGTTCCAGCTTGTCTTCTGCCATCAGTCATCACCCATAGAGCAATTTCGTGTCGTGCTTTTGGTAATCGTACAGTTCCTTTTCGGTGAACCACACCTTGATTTCTCTTTCTGCCTCCTCGACGCTGCCTGAGGCATGCATCAAGTTGCGAAGGACGCGCTTCTGCTTGTCCGCCAACGCGTAACTGTCATTTGAATAATCTCCTCGAATCGTTCCTGGAGCGGCCGACTTCGGCTCGGTTGCGCCGACAATCTTCCTGCCGCCCTCGATGACGGCCTCGCCCTCGAAGACCATGGCCACGAGAGGAGCTTTCAGGCATTCCATGTTCCATCTGCGGACACGCGCACCGATTTCCTCGTCAGTTTCCGTGACCTTCTGGCCTTTCGCTTCCATCGACGCACGCGTTTTGGCGCCCACGCTCTTCTTCCAGACCGGGTCGTCGGCATAATGCATGCCGAGGTGCTGTTCCGTCGGGTTGATGAGCTTCATCCCCACGATGCGGAACCCGCGCATCTCGAAGCGCTTCAGGATTTCGCCAACAAGACCGCGCTGGACTGCGTCCGGCTTTGCGAGGATGAGTGTTCGTTCGATCATGGTTGTGTCGTTTCAGCGTCGTTGAGTGCTGGTGATGGTTGTCGTCTGCACCGTGGCTCTTCTTCCCCGGCAGTTTTGTCGTACCGTCGCTAACGTAAACGACGACTCAAACCTGCTCGGGAACGGAACTCACCAAGAGCTACTTCTTCGTCTCTACTTTCTTCGCAGCTTTCTTCTCAAGCCGGTAGGCGGTCGTCCACTTCGTTTCTCTGCCGACGTGGCCGAGCTTCATCTGGTTCTTCTCGCACTTGCGCGAGCAGAAGTTCAGGACCCTGCCGTCCTTGAGGATGAGCATCTTGCCCGTGCCAAGCTCGATGTTGGCCCTGCAAAAGGAGCATCGTGCCATGGTTACACGCTTCCGCGGCCGCCCTTGCCGAGGGGTCGCGCTTCAATTTCGGTTTCTCTGAGCATGAGGATGTCGTCCTTCTGGACCGGACCCTTGACGTTGCGTCGCAGGACCTTGTCCTGGTCGCGTCCGGTGAGAACACGGACGCGCACTTGAATCGCTTCGCCTCGGCTGCCCGTGCGGCCGACGATTTCCTCAACGCGCGAGGGGAATGACATCGTGAACCGCACGGCTTCCGCGCCTCGCTGTTCCGTCTGTCGCGGAGCGGGCTTGCCGCCCTGCGGTGCGGGTTTTACCGGAGCTGCCGCGGGCTTTGCTTCGGGTTTCGGTGCGGGCTTCTTCTCGTCTGCCATGTTACGCCTTTGCCTTGATTTCGGCAATGAGCTTCTTCGCGTCGCCTTCCTCGACGATTGCGATGGCCGCAGTGGGAACGCCAATGCCTGCCGCCTGTCCGAGCTCTTCCTTGCTGTCAACGGTGACGCACGGAATGCCCTTCTCCTTTGCAATCAAGGGAATGTGCATGACGACTTCTGCGGGTTGGACGTCCTTTGCGATGACGGCCAGCTTCGCGATGCCGCGCTCGACTGCCTTGGTGGTTTCGTTCGCGCCCTTGCGGATTTTGCCGGTCGTCTTCGCGACCTCAATCGCCTGCAGGGCGTTGTCAGCCATTTCGTTTGCCATAATGGTTTCCTCCTGAGGAAAACGTAGAAACGCAATCCTCCTCAACTCATCCCGAGCGGTGCTCGAGACTCACAGTCTCATGAGAGACTAGTACTCGTGCCCTTCAGGTTATTTATAAAGGTTGCGGTGTGGGACGTCGTTGAGTCCTTGCACCCGTAGATGCGTGCGTGTCGTTGAGTTCCCCGGCAGCTTTGAGTCGTTTTCTCAGAAGTCGATAACGCACGAACGTCCAACCTGCCTGGGAACGGCACTCACCAACACTCAGAACTACTTCTTCCTTCTCGTCTGATACAACGACCGCAATTCCTGCCGGTGCCTTTCGATTTTGCCTTCCTTGCGCTTGTCGTAAATCTTCTTCGCGATAATCATGGCGACGCCCGTGCCGGGCAGGATGTTGCCTGCCGCTTCCGTCGTGATGTCGAACATCGTGTCGGCGTTCCAGTACTTCTTCGTCAGTTCGGTGATGAGCTTCGTGCCCTTCTGCCACGCTCCCGTGACGCCGTCAACTTCAATCGTGCCGCGGCTGTCGCGGTTCTCTTCCTTGAATTCGAAGATGTGCACCGGCGTCATGAAGAGCGTGAGCCGGTCAATCACGACACGCTCATCGAGAATCTCATCTGCCTGAATCGGTTTCAGGACGTCTTTCGTCAAATTCGTGAGCAGGAACGACGCGCGGATGCCGACCGGAATCACGTCAACGTCCTTGCGCTGCAATTCTTCCACGTTCTTGATGGGCTTGGATTTCGCGTCAAGATATTTCTGGTAGTCCTTGCCTTTCGGTTTCAAGGCATCCTGGACGATTTCTTTCGTGTAGTGCTCGAAGCAATGGTCGATGCCCTCGAGCACGCACACGGGCGCCTCGGGCTGCACCTTCACCCAGTCCTTGTTGAGGTAGACGCTCTGCACTTCGGGCTTGACGTTGATTTCGTACGTGCTCTTGCGATGGTATTCATAGAAGCTCTCTCCCACGATGTACCAGAACGGGTCGTACCGCAACCGGTAGCCCGTGAGGATGAGCTGGCCGCGGTTCTTGTTGAACGCCTTCATGATGTTGGTGAGCGTTCCGAATGCAGAAGTCTTGTGCTTCTCCGCGATTTCCTGCGCCTGCTCGCGGTCGAAGACCGCTCCAATAACTTGGATAGTCTTCGCGTTTTTGGCAAATTCGACCTTGACCATAACCCCTTTATTCGGAGACGCGCGTTGAAACTTATAAAGGTTTGTGCGTGCGCTCATAGCGCCGGATTGCCTGATACACGGTCGCGCCGGTTCGGTACGGTTTTCCCTCGTGGAACTGCCGGTTGATTTCCTTGGCAACGGCATCGCGGTCGAGGAACATTCCTCGCCTGCAGGCCTGCGCGAGCACGTACGCTTCACGCTCTTCCTCAGCAGTCCAGAGGGGGATGCCGCGGCGTTCCATCCACGCGACGAACCCTTTCCTGCCGGCCTCACGCTTTTCTTCCGACGTCATCGCGTGGATGCCGACCTTGTTCTCGAGGTTGCGGTAGCCGAGTTCCCGTTTCTCTTCAGAAGTCATCGCGTGCGCGCCGAGCTTTTGCGCTGCGACGAGCGGTCCGCTGATGCTGCCTCCGTGCCTGCCGCCGCGCGAGCGGTCTTCGAACGTGAGATGGCGTACCGCGAACCGGCCGTTCCGCTGCTGGTGCGCGATACAAAGCTCTTCGAGTTCCGATGCGGGAATGAGTCCGGCATACGGGGAGCGGTATTCCAGCTCGCCATGGTAGCCGCGAAGCGCGAAATCAACTGCGCGCTCGGCAACCACTGACGTGATGTGATAGTGCAACACCAAGACGTGCTTGCGCACGATTTGCGGCTTTGAAAGCAATGCGCGATAGTCCTCCGCAATCTGCGGATACTCCTGCTGGAGCTTCCTGCCGATGTCCACGGCAAGCCCCATTGCCTTCCGGCATCGTTGTCTCATGCTCTTTTTTTACCGTCGGAGGGTATTTAAGCATTGCGCTGTCAGCAGTTTTATATAGCTCGCCACGATTCTTCGCGCATGCTCGACCTGGTGATAGCGAGTGTCATCCTTCTTTTCGGTACGGTCACGGACTTGCGAACAACGGAAGTGCCGGACTGGCTCAACTACGCGGGCATTGCCGCGGGCGTCGGACTGCATCTTCTTTCTGCGGTTCTTGCGTGGAGCTGGCAACCGTTGATTGAGCTTGCATCGGGGCTCGTTGTCTTTGTCGCACTGGGATTCGCGATGTACTACGCGGGCCAGTGGGGTGGCGGCGACAGCAAGCTGATGATGGCCTTGGGCAGCATTTTCGGAATGAAACTCGCGCTCGACAGCTTTGCCGTCGGATTCCTCATCAACTCGCTCGTGTTCGGCGCCATTTACGGGCTTGGCGCCATTGCGCTCATCGCGGCGCGGAACTACAAGACGTTCCTGCCCGCGTACGGCAAGCTCGCGCGCCAGAAGCCGTTGTTTTTCGCGCGCATGCTCTCGCTCGTGCTCGCCATTCTCCTCCTTGCGCTCGTGTTCCTCATCAACGAGCCGCGGCTCCGCGTGCCGGTCATCATCCTCGCGGCGTTGCTGCCGCTGATGGCGTACGCACTGATTGTCGTGAAAGCCGTCGAGCAGTGCTGCATGCTCAAGACGATTCCACCCTCAGAACTGCGCGAGGGCGACTGGATTGTCAAGGACGTTGTTGTCGCGGGCAAGCGCATCACGGGCCCGAAGGACCTGGGCGTCACGAAAGAACAGATTGCGGAACTGCAACGCCTCGCGAAGAAGCACAAGATTCTCGTCGAAATCAAGAACGGAATTCCGTTTGTTCCCTCATTCCTGCTCGCGTTCGTTGCGACGCTGATTGTGGGGAATCCGTTGCTGTTGCTTTAAGGAATTCTCCTCAAACTCTTAATCAAATAATTCTCCTCTTCAGAAAGCTTGTACTCCTTCTTCACGTCGGGCTTGGGTTCTTCCTTCGGCTTCGGTTTTTCCTTGTCGAAGGAGCCGATGGACTTGATTTCCTGCTTGAGCTTGAGCTCGACGGTGCTCATCTCTTCTTCGCTCAATTGGCGCGGTTGCCAGAGGAGGTTGAGCCCGTCGTTCTCCTGGCGCGGGACAATGTTGACGCTCACGTGCGGCGCGCCCTGGCCGGCGGCGGCGCCATTCTGGATGAGCAGGTTCGTTCCCTGCGCGCCCAATCCCTCAAAGAGCGCAATGGAGAGCTTGTTCGCAACCGTGAACAATTTGCCCATCACCCAGTCAGGAACCTGTTCGAGGATGACGTGATGCGTCTTCGGCGCAACAATGAGGTGTCCGGGCGCGGCAGGCGTTTCCGAAACAACCGCGGTGACCTCGCCGTCGTCATACAGCGGGGCTTCCTTGAGCAAATCGCAGAGCTTGCAGCTCATCGCTTGCCTCCGAGGAAGTCCGCAATTTCGTCGAGGTTGGGCTTGCGACGCTCGTTCTTGTCGTCTTTCTTCTGCTCTGCTTTCTCCTGCTGTTTTTCCGTCTCTGCTTTCTTTTCAGGAGCTTTCTCCTGTCTTTTTATTTCAGGAGTGTGTTTCTTCTCAACCGTTTCTTTCCCAAACGCGCGATTCACAATCGGCTGCAACTGGTCGCGCAAGTTCCGTGCGTCTTTCTCCGAGATTTCCTTTTCCGGCAACAAGATGCCCGCTCCATCGCCTTCCATACGCGGGATGATATGAACGAGCAAGTGCGACGCGCGCTGTCCTGCGGCCAAGCCGTTCGCGGCGAAAATCGTGGTGCCCTGCGCCTTCAACGCACGAAGAGCGGCCTGCGACAAATGCTTCGCGACAATGCCGAGATGCGCAATCAATTCCTCAGGCAATTGCGGGAGAATACTATAGTGCTCCTTCGGCATCAGCAGCATGTGCCCGGGCGTGCCGGGATTGATGTCGAGCACTGCGACGGAGTATTCGTCCTCGTACACCTTCCGCGCCTGCACCTTCCCTTCCGTGATGCGACAGAAGATGCACTGCTTCTTTTGCAGCTCGCGCAGCTGCTCAGGACTCATGTTCTTGAGTTCTTCAAGCTCGTCTGCCATTGAGGGTGTGGAATATTGGCGTCTTATAAATCTTGGTCATGAAGGGCGTTGAGTGTTGGTGAGTACCGTTCCCAGGCAGCTTTGTCGTATCGTTGCTAACGATTGAGTAAACGACGCCTCAAAACTGCCGGGGAAGAAGAGCCAAGGTACAAATGACGACTCAAACCTATCCTCCAACAACCTTTATATAGCACGCGTCCAACAACAACCGAAAAGAGGAATGGCCATGCTGAACAAACGAGGAGTCTCACCGCTCATCGCCACGCTCATCCTCATCGGATTTTCTGTCGGATTAGGCGCAATAGTCATGAGCTTCGGCGAGGCGTATGTTGAGGAACAGGCGACGTTCGTGAGTTCGCCTGAAGTCGGTGGTTCCTGCACCGCAGTTGATTTGCAGCTCATCACGGTCAAGGGCGTCCCGCAAATCTGCGTCCGCGACCGCGTCGTCGAACTCTCGCTGGACAACGGTCCCGGCACGCCCATCGCGGCACTGCAGGCCCGCGTCGTCGGAACGGACAATCTTTACCTCGCGCCCAACGTCCTGAAATCACCATTACTGCCGGCAAGCTCGCTCAAGACGGCATTCACCCTCGACCCCATCGGCACGCCCGTGCAAGTCAAGCTCACGCCCGTCCTCCATACGGTGAACGGGCAAGTGTTCTGCCCCGACCAGGCCATCACGGTTGAGGACCTCCGCGCCTGCTGACCATGCGCATCACGCTCGACCTCCGCAAGACCGTGGAGCAAAACGCCGGATTCTACTTCGACCGCGCAAAGAAGTTCAAGGCAAAAGCAAAAGGGGCGCGCGCAGCCGTTGAAAAATTCAAGGCGCAGCTCTCGGTGGCGGAAGAAAAGAAATCCGCAGAACCGAAAAAACCTGAACTGAAGGAACAAACCGCGAAACACTGGTATGAAAAGTTCCGGTGGTTTCTCTCCAGCGAAGGATACCTCTGCGTCGGAGGCAGAGACGCAGGCACGAACGAACTCCTCGTCAAGAAACACGTCGAGCCGCACGACCTGATTTGCCACACGGAATCCCCGGGCAGCCCGTTCTTCATCATCAAGACCGAAGGCACGAAACCGAAACCGCTCACGGTTGATGAAGCGCTCCAAGCAACGGCGAGCTATTCGCGCGGCTGGAAGCTCGGCGTCGCCGCGATGGAGGCGTACTGCGTCACGCCCGAACAAGTGAGCAAGGAAGCGCAATCCGGAGAGTTCATGTCCAAGGGCGCGTTCATGATTCGCGGCAAGCGCGAGACCAAATCCGTGCCGCTGAAGCTCGCCATCGGGCTGCTTCCGGATGGCCGAATCATGGCCGGGCCGGAAACGGCCATCAAGCGCCACTGCCCAAAACACATGCTCCTCACGCAAGGAACCGACAGACCTTCCGATGCGGCAAAGAAAATCCAAAAGTATCTCCAAGGAGGAGACCTGGACGCAATCATTCGTGCCCTGCCTGCAGGCGAGCTCAAAGTGGCCGGCGCACAAGCTTTATAAAGAAAGATGAACTGTCCCGCACCATGGCAAAAAAGAGAGGTCTTCCTATTGGCAGGATTCTCGTTGCGCTCATCGTCATTGCCGTTCTCGCCTTCTTCGCGTACAGTCTCAAACAGTACTATGGCGAAAACGCCGAAGAAGGCATCCTCACCTGCGACGCGACCAACACGAACTGCAAGCTCTCGATTCACGTCCACGCCGTCGTGCACGCCTCGGTCTGCGGCACCTCCATCCACTTCCCGCTCGAAACCGGTCCTTTGGACGACGCCCACACGCACAAGGAACCCGGCAAAATCCATCTCCACACGACACTCCCGTACGACCCTGCGACCAACAAAATCCTTGACACGAGCAAGTTCACGCTCGGCAGGTTCTTTGACAACATGGACGTCAAGCTCACGGCAACCTGCCTCGATGGCAAGTGCAACGGCGACCTGTGCGGCTCAACTCCCGGAACGCTCACGATGCAGGTCAACGGCCAGCCGAACACGCAATTCCGCGACTACGTCTGGAGCGACGGGGACGACATCACGCTAACCTTCCAATGAGGTGACCCATGGTAAAGAAAGCAAAGAAAACGGCAAAAAAAGACGACCACCGCTGCGAGTTCTGCTGACATGGTCGCGACCGTCAGCCTGCCCATCCTGGTCGGAGCAGCACTCGTCGACAGCATCAACCCGTGCGCGTTCGGCGTCCTCATCTTTTTGCTCGCCTACCTGTCGAAAGCGTTCCGCCAGCCGCGCAAGCTGCTCATCCACGGCGGCGTCTACATCTTCGGCGTGTATGTCACGTACCTCGCGGCAGGTTTGTTGTTATTGCCCACGATTCAGCATCTCGGCAGGTTCAGCGTCATCGCGTACATCATCATCGCCTCGCTCATCATCATCGCGGGATTATTGGAAATCAAGGACTATTTCTTTTACGGCAAATGGTTCTCGCTCCAGATTGCCCCGGATGACGCGCAACGCATCAAGATGTATGTCAAGCGCATCTCGGACAATATCTTTACGGCGTTCGGGCTGGGCATCTTTGTCGCGCTCGTCGAGCTTCCGTGCACCGGAGCGGTCTATCTCGCCGTGCTCACCATCATGTCCTTGACGGGTGTGACTGCGCACAACGTCCTGCAGCTGCTTCTCTACAATGTCATCTTCGTGCTACCCCTGGCGCTCATCGTCTGGGCGATGTACAAGGGCGTGACGGAAAAGCACATGCACGCCTGGCGCGAAAAGCACAAGGGAGCGATGCGGCTGATGACGGGCATTGTGCTCGTCGGCATGGGCATCTGGATGCTCTGGTACATTTCCGGATGATGCCCACCATCAACATCGGCAAGTCCGGCGTGACGGAAAACACCATCAACGAAATCGCCAAGCAGCTCGACCGCCACGGCACCGTGCGCGTGAAGCTGCTCACGGCCGCCGGAGAGAGAAAGGCGCTCATGGAACGCATCACCAGCGAGCTCAACGCAAAGGTCGTGAGCAGCATCGGCTTCGTGATGGTGCTGGAGAAGGCGTAGTAGTTCGTTGCATGCCTTGCTCTTCTTCCCCGGCCGCTTTGAGGCGTCGTTTACTCAATCGTTAGCAACGATACGACAAAGCTGCCTGGGAACGGCACTCACCAACACTCAAAAGACACGGGCACGGACGCAGCCACTTCCCAACGCAGGCTTTAAATACTTCGATACGTGTTTCGTGAAGGCAGATGGCTGAGAAAAAGGAGGACAAGCTCGCCAACCTCAAACCTGCGGAGTACTTTGAGGAGGTTGCGAAGCAGGCAAAGAGTTCTGCGTGGGACAGCGTCGAATTCGCGAAGGACCAAATCAAGTCCTACAAGGGGCAGTATCCCAAGCCCGTGAACCGGTTCCGCGTCATCCTCGAAGGCCCCAACGCAAGCATCGAGGGCGTGTACTTCTGGTGCCTCACCCACTTCCGCATGATCGGCTTCCCGGTGGTGGACAAGATTTCGGACATCTTCACCGCATCCGAAGCATCGAGTCTCTTCGGAGCAGGACAGCAGCGTCTCGGGCTGACGCAGGACCGCGTCATGCAATTCCTGAGAGTCATCCACGACATGGTGCGCAGTCTGTCCGTGTACGTCCGCGAGCTCCGCGCCATCGGCGAGCGTCTTTCGTACTACGAAAAGGCAAAGCAGAAGGGCTCGGAAAGCGATTCCGCGGAAAAGACGCTCAAGGGCTACTTCGTCGACCTCGTGGAAGGCGGCTCGAAAAGCCCGGCAAGCGTCTTCGGGCTCGCGCAGCAAGTCGGATTCGTGATTCTGCCGCACCTCTTCTTCGAGACGCGCCAGTTCCCCGGAGAATCCGACGGCGACTTCTGGAAGCGCGTGGACAGTCTCGAGAAGGATTTTCCCAAGGACACCATCACCGTGCTCAGGCGCAAGTTGACGCAGTACCACACCTGGAAGAAGGCAACCGAAGTCGAGCTTACCCGGCGTAGGAGTTTCCTGTTACGCTACTTCAGGCAGTACTACTCCACCATCAAGCTCTACATGAACTGGGTCAAGCCCTACCTGAAAGTCATCAACCGGCTCGGCATGAACCTCGAGCGCAACACCCAGGCCGAAATCGTGCGCGCGTTCGAAACCTCGCTCGTCGAAATCGAGATTCTCGGGCGCAAGGCGGAGAAGGACGGCTTCGAGAGCTGCATCCTCATGACCTTCCAGTACCGCACCAAGCCGTCCATGTCGATAACCACTCCGGATTTCCAGCACCGCGGACCCGTGCACGTCGGCGAGGCCGAAGTCACGTGGAGAAGCTACGGCTGGAACGAGCTTGACGTGAAGAAGTTCAAGCAGCTCCGCGAGCAGGAAGACTTTGAACTCCTCACGGGCATCGATGAAACGCTCAAGTCCGCGCTCGAAGGCGTTGATGAGGACTTACGCAAGTACCTCGAAGAGTCGGAAAAAGAGGCGTTCCCCAAGGAAGAAAAGAAGGAGGAAAAGCCGCCCGTCCGCATGTTCGAGCCCATCATCAGCATGGCCCGCGGAACGAAAGAAACGGCGCAGGCCATCGGCGGCGGCTTCGAGGACGTGTTCCGCATCTTCTTCCCCGCAGGAGCGAAAACTGAGGACGCCCGCGACGGCGCAAGCAAGGGCGCGAAGAAGTGGTGCTTCATCCACTACAAGAACTTCAAGAAATCCCACGGGCTCGCGGCATGGTGACCGAAATGTCCCGCAACATAGAAAAGCGCGAAAAACATTCTTATCCTCAATGTCCCAGGGTGCTCGTCAATGGTGACCGTTGACGCGCACGCGCTGAAAAAGCGAGCGCCCGCAGACCGCATCGACGAAATCCAAGTGCTCCGCAAGGCGCTCACGGATGAACTGAAGAAGGTCGAGGCGCACACGCAAAAACAAGAGCAACTCCTCGACGAACTCGAGAAGGAAGCCCGCCGCGAACTCGCGACAACGGACCGCATCAGGGTTCCCGAAGCGCGCGAAGTCGAAGTCGAGCGCCTGTTCAAGCGCAAGAAGCTCGAGGAAGAACTTGAGGACGCCCCGCGGCTGCCGCAACAGCGCGTGGAATACACGACGCGCGACGCGCTGCAGGCGGTGTATTCCTTCCGCGAGCACCACGGCTACGAGCACATCGCCAGCATCCGCGACAAGGTCGCGGCAGGCGAGACGCTCTCGTCCCTGGAGCAACAGACGCTCAGACGCTACGACCAGCTCGTGCATGAGTTCGAGCGCGTCTCCTCAAGCATCCGGGACGAGCGCGCCAAGGACCTCATGAACCGCACCGAAAAAGCCATTCACCAAATCGAAAGTTACAAGACCCGCAAGATGAACGACGAAGACGAGAAAAAGCAACGGCAGGAGTTTTGATGGCAGACATCCACCGCGGATACTATCACTCCATGGACCGGGACTACAATCCCGAACGGCTCATGCCTATCCGGGATGTCGGCGTCAGCATCATTGCCACGAAGGACGCGATTGAGCCGCTCAAGGCCAAGATTCGCGAGGGCGCGAGCAAGGTCGAAATCGGATTCCTCGGCGCGGGCAAGGGAAGCATCTTCTCCGGACAAATCACGCCCGAAAGCATCGACTCCGAGCAACGACGGGCGATTCGCGAGCTCTCGAAAGTGAACAAGGTCGAGCTGAGCACGCACGCGACCGTTGCTACCGGCGGCTTTGCGGGCTTTTCTGGGCGCGGCTTTGATGACAGCGTCCGCATTTCCAATCTGAACGAAATCAAGCGCGCCATCGAGTTCGCTGCAGATACGGCGCAAGGCGGTGCCGTCACGATGCATGCCGACGAATTCCCGCGGCCCATTTTCGACGTCGAAAAGCGCAAGGACGTCGAGTTTTTGGCGCACCCGGGAGAAAAGGAGGACGCGACGTTCTACCTCGTCGATTCGCGCACCGGTGACGTGATTCAGTCCGTGCGGAAGAATGTTCCCATTCACATGCCGGTCTTCCAGAAAAATCCTGACGGCACCCTGAAACGGGACGCGTTTGAAAACCCGATGCCGGAAATCCAGACCATCACCGAACACGGCGTGACCCGCTCGCAGTTCAAGGTCAAGGAAATGGACTGGAACGCCATTGTTGAGGAAACCAACGC
>Ga0307473_10000167_pt1 | contig 13029 bp, 11 predicted proteins | sample atmos_gasesAM5C__FD_203744 | JGI IMG/M metagenome (GOLD analysis project Ga0307473, IMG submission 203744) | Hardwood forest soil microbial communities from Morgan-Monroe State Forest, Indiana, United States - atmos_gasesAM5C_515 | ecosystem: Environmental > Terrestrial > Soil > Temperate...
CCGAGAATACGATTACGGCGTCCACGCCGAGCACCCGGAATGGCTGCAACGAGACTTCCTCGGCGAGCTCCGGACTCTTGCAGATCTCGAGGAAGGAATGGCACGCCCGGACAGCCTGATACTCCGGCAGGTATCGCCCTGCCTGGCGCATGATCCAGACCGGCACGCGTTCAACCGGCTCAAACCGGCAAGCGCGCAGGAATAGGTCCTTTCGGTTTTCGCCGCCCCGCACCATAGGCATCACCTTATGCGTTGCCAGCAACGTGGCAAGTTCTATGCAATCATAGCAGATGGCTCGCGGGGTCGCATGGCTTCAGGCCACAAGGCATTGTGACCCTGCGTCTAAGGCGAGGCAGCCGAATCGGCGTTATAATGTCGGTTAGATTTGGGGAGTCTGGGCTTTACATGGCACACCACCTGGGGGGCTTGAGCCTGGCGCTTTATGGGGTTAGCTTTCTCTGCTACGCCCGAATTTTGTATTCACCCCATTTGTGGTTAGGGCGGCTGGCCTCAGGGCTGCTTGCGGGCGGCATTCTGCTCCAGTATTTCGATTTACTGGAGCGCTCGCGCTGGATTCACACCGTTCCCTACAACGACCTGCACGGGTCAATGTCGCTGTTTGCCTGGCTCCTGGGGATCACCTATCTGGGCTTGGAGATTTTCCATCGTCAGAGGTCTGTCGGGGCCTTCGTGACCCTCTTGCTGGTGATCTGGATCGCATTGCTGGGACTGGTTGCGCCTGTGGAAACGCCGGCGCCACCCCCCGCGCGCGGAGCGCTTTTCGCCTTTCACGTGACGCTGAACACTTGGGCGTACGCAGCTTTCGCGCTGTCGTTTGTGCTCAGCCTGGTTTATCTGGTGCAGGATCGCGTCCTGCGCTCGCGACGTCTCGGCAGTCCTTTTTGGCGCTTCCCGGCGCTCGATGTGCTCGACCGGATGGCGCGGAGTAGCGTGTACGTTGGACTGGGAGCGCTGACTCTCGGTGTGGTGATGGGCTTGATTTGGCAGCACCGGCTGAGCGGGGGATATTCCTGGGGAGACCCGAAAGTAATCGTGACACTCGCAATCCTCATTGTGTACGTCGCGTATCTGAGGCTTTCACGCAGCGCGACATGGCGAGGCGCCCGGGCCTCCCTTCTCTGCGCTATGAATTTTGTGATCGTACTCTTCAGCTACACGATCGTAAATTTGTATTTTACGAAGTTTCATCGCTTCTTCTGATGGCGACGCAGACCAGACCGGCAGGGCAGGGCGCGGTGCGCATTCATGTGGCGCTGATTGGGTGCAACCATCGTACGGCGCCGCTCGAATTGCGCGAGCGCGTGGTTTTCACGCCCGAGCAGGCACTTTATGCCGCTGATGAGTTACGCAAGCGCGGCATCCTGGAAGAAGCCGTGGTGCTCTCCACATGCAATCGCAGCGAGCTGTATGGAGTTCCCGGAGAAACTGGCCCTACTGCTGCCGTGGCGATGGAAGACTTTTTCACCTCCTTCCACCAAATTCCGCGTGCCGAGCTCGATGGCAGACTTTATCGGTGGATGGGTACGGATGCCGTGCGGCATCTCTTCCGCGTTGCCGCGGGACTTGACTCGATGATGCTTGGCGAGGCAGAAATCCTGGGGCAGCTCCGGGACGCCTATAGCCAGGCGCTCGATCATGGCTCGACCGGGCCGGTGCTCAATCGCATTTTTCAGGGCGCGCTAGAAGTCGGCAAGCGCGTGCGAGCTGAGACGGAAGTGGGAGCGCGACCGATGTCCGTCGCGCTGGCAGGTGTGAAGCTCGCCGAACGCGTCTTCGGAAATCTGAAAGGGCACTCAGCGCTAATCGTGGGTGCGGGCGCTGTGGCTGAGCAGGTGGTGGAGCACGTGCGCAATCGCGGCATTGGCAGCCTGCGAGTAGTGAACCGCTCCTATGAACGCGCAGCCGAGCTTGCCCGGAAGATGGGCGGCGAAGCTGTGAAGTGGGAATCACTCGAGGCGGTTGTGGGAGTCCCAGATATTCTGGTGGCGTCGGTTGGTGGCACGGGCGCTGTGTTGACACGCGCGATGCTGGAGCATGCCATCGCAGCACGCCATGGCCGGCCTGTTTTTGTGATGGATCTGGGCGTGCCGCGCAACGTCTCAGCCGACGCTGCTGGACTCTACAACCTTTATCTCTACAACGTTGACGATCTCGGCGAAGTGGTGGAGCAGAACAAAAAGGCTCGCGAGTCCGAAATTCCGCGCGCCGAAGCGCTCATCACACAACACCTTGCGAAATTTGAAGCCTGGCGCGCCGCGCTCGAGGCGGCCTCGATCGTTGACGACTTGCGCGACCATTTTCACAAGCATCGTGAACTTGTGATTCGCGAAAAACTGAGTGAGATGAATGAGGTCTCGCCCGAGGAGCGCGCGCGCATCGCTCATATCACGGAAGAATTGATCGAGCGCGTCCTTGACCATCCAGCGCGGAAGCTGCAGCATGGCCGCGGAGTGCGCGGACGCCTCGCTGGAATTGAAGCGCTGCGACATCTTTTCGGGCTCGACGAGGAAAAAGATTGAAGGCGCTGCGCATTGGTTCTCGTGGTAGCGCGCTGGCGCTCTGGCAAGCAAATCACATCCGCGCCCGCCTTGCCAACCTGCACGGCATTGAATCGGAGATCGTCCGCATTCACACCTCGGGTGACCATTTTCAAGGTGCAGCGATCTCGCAGATCGGAATGAAAGGCGTCTTCATCAAAGAACTTGAGGACGCACTCCTGGCTGGCACGATCGACCTCGCCGTCCATAGCATGAAGGATGTCCCCACCGAAACGCCACAGGGGCTGGCCTTTCCTGCGATCAGCAAACGCGAAGACGTTCGCGATTGCTTCATTTCGCGTCGTGGCGTCGGATTAGAAAAACTTGCGGCGGGTAGCCGTGTGGGGACGAGCAGTTTGCGTCGTCAAGCACAACTCCTCTTGCACCGCCCGGACCTGCAGCCCGTTGAACTGCGCGGCAATGTGGACACGCGGATGAAGAAAGTTGCGGCAGGCGCGTACGACGCCATCATTCTGGCCAAGGCGGGAGTGGACCGCCTAGGGATGAGTGAAAAGATAACGGAAGTTCTTTCCACCGAAATTATGCTTCCCGCGGTCGGCCAGGGCGCGCTGGGAATCGAAACGCGCGAAGCCGACCCCGAAACCTCCAACCTCGTGGCTGCACTCGACGATGAGGGCACACGGTCCTGCGTCACCGCGGAGCGCGCCCTTCTCCGCGAGCTAGAAGGGGGCTGCCAGGTTCCGCTCGGAGCCTGGGCGCGGTTGGGAGCTGGTGGCGTACTTCTTGAGGCGTGCGTGCTTTCCCCCGACGGCAAAGAGCATCTCCGGCGCGAACAATCCGGGCCCGCAGAAGATGCAGAAAAAATCGGTATACGGCTAGGCCAAATCTTGCTTGAAGCGGGCGCGGATCGAATTTTGCGCCTTGCGGGACGCGGCGTTGAAAATTGATAGTAAGCCGCTCGCTGGAAAGCGTCTCGTGATCACGCGCGCGCCGGAGCAGGCACAGGAAATGATTCACGCGCTCGAAGCATTTGGCGCGGAAGTTCTGCTGCTGCCAATGGTCGAGTTCGCGCCACCAGAGGATTGGCACGAGCTCGACGATGCGCTGCGCAAGCTTTCGGGTTTTGATGCGATTCTTTTCCTGAGCAGGAATGCGGTACGATACATTTTCAATCGCTCTCGCGAGCTAGGCATCAAGTGCGAGCCACTGCAGTCGTCGAACTGCCTGATTGCCGCGGTTGGCCCGGGAACGGCGCAGGCAATCGCATTGGAGGGGTGGCGCGTGGATTGCGTTGCAAAAGGCCAGAACGGGGAATCACTCGTGAAAGAGTTGGGGAGTCGCCTGGCAGGGAAAAGAGTGATGCTGCCCCGTAGTGATCGCGGAGACGAGCGATTGTCGAAGGCGTTGCGTGCGGCCGGGGCGGAACTGACCGAGGTAATCGCCTACCGTACGACCGCGCCTGTGACGATGGACCTGGGCTTGTTGGCACGTGTCAGTGGCGGCGGCGTGGACGCTGTCATTTTTTCGAGCCCGTCCGCGTTCCATACTTTTTCGGATTGCCTCGGCGAAAGTGCAGTCGTGAATCTATCTACGTGGATCCATTTCGCAGCCATCGGCCCGACTACAGCCAGTGCAATCCGAGGTGCCGGCGCTCGGGTGGAAATTGAAGCGGCTGAGCCATCGGCCTCGGCCCTCGCGAACGCCGTCGCGATGTACTATCAGCGCCAGGCAGCCAGAGTGAGACTCGCATGACTTTTCCAGTCCATCGGCCGAGGCGGTTGCGGCGTACCGAAGCGCTGCGTGGATTCGTGCGCGAAACGCGCCTCTCGACCGGTGGCCTGGTGTACCCGATGTTTGCTTGCCCCGGAGCGAAAGTCCGCACGGAAGTCAGCTCCATGCCTGGGGTGTACCAGCAATCGGTGGATCAAGTCGTCGAGGAATGCCGCGAAGTCGTAGACCTTGGCATTCCGGGCGTAATTCTCTTCGGCCTGCCCGAGCACAAGGACGAAATTGGTTCAGAAGCTTTGGCTGCCAGTGGAGCAGTGCAACGCTCGGTGGAAGCCATCAAGAAGGCGAAACTCAATCTGCTGGTCATCACCGATGTTTGCCTGTGCGAATACACGAGTCACGGCCACTGCGGTGTGACGAAAGATGGCCAAGTGTTGAATGATCCGAGCCTGGAAAGCCTCGCCGACGCTGCGCTCTCGCACGCCCGTGCCGGCGCGGACATCGTCGCTCCCTCGGACATGATGGACGGCCGCGTCGCCGCCATCCGGCGCAAGCTCGACGAGCACAAGTTTCAGGACGTCGCCATCCTGTCCTACGCGGCGAAATATTGCTCGGGCTTCTACGGTCCGTTCCGCGAAGCCGCGCAATCTGCGCCGCAATTTGGCGACCGCCGCAGCTATCAGATGGATCCCGCAAATGCTCGTGAGGCGCTACGCGAAGTGGCCCTCGACATCGAGGAAGGCGCTGACATGATTATGGTCAAGCCAGCGCTGCCTTATCTCGACATCATCCAGCGGGTGCGCGAGCGGTTCGATGTGCCGGTAGGCGCTTACAATGTGAGCGGAGAATTTTCCATGGTGAAAGCCGCAGCGCACAACGGATGGATTGACGAGAAACGAGTGGTACTGGAAATCCTGACCGGCATCCAGCGAGCCGGCGCCGACATTATCCTGACGTACCATGCCAAGGATGTCGCGCGCTGGCTGAAAGCCTGCTAAGTGGCGAGCGCACCAGACAAGCGCGCCTCAAAATCAATGTCACCCGATCCACGTCCGCGCTCAGCGGAACTCTTCGAACGCGCCAAGAAAATTCTCGTCGGTGGCGTCAATAGCCCGGTACGCGCTTTTCGCGCCGTTGGCGGCACGCCGCTGGTGATCGATCACGCCTCGGGTGCGCGGCTCTTCGATGTGGACGGCCGCGAATACATCGACTACGTCTGCTCCTGGGGCGCGCTAATCCTTGGCCATGCCCATCCTGATGTCGTCGCTGCTGTTGCCGACCAGGCCCGCCGCGGTACCAGCTATGGGATGTTGTCGCCGCTTGAGATTGAACTCGGCGAACAGATTTCCCGCGTTCTTCCGTCCATCGAGCGTATTCGCTTCGTCAGCTCCGGCACTGAGGCGACCATGTCCGCAATTCGCGCTGCCCGCGGCTTCACCAAGCGCGACCTGATCCTCAAGTTTGAAGGCTGCTACCATGGGCATTCCGACAGCTTCTTAGTGGAAGCGGGCTCCGGCCTGGCCACGCTGGGAATCTCCTCAAGCCTGGGAGTGCCCGACTCGTTCGCGAAAATGACGCTGAATGCGCCGTACAACGACCTCGAATCCATCGAGCAAACTTTCGCCGAGCATAAGGGCAAAATCGCGGCGGTGATTGTCGAACCAGTGGCTGCGAACATGGGGGTCGTGCCGCCAACGTTTGCATTTCTCGAAGGTCTGCGTGAGCTTACGGCACAGGAAGGCTCGCTGCTCATATTCGACGAAGTGATCACAGGATTCCGGATCGCTCACGGAGGCGCGCAAAATCTCTACAAGATTCAGCCGGATCTCACCACGCTTGGAAAAATCATCGGCGGCGGGCTGCCGGTCGCAGCTTACGGTGGGCGCCGAGATGTAATGGAAATGGTCGCGCCGCTCGGGCCCGTGTATCAGGCGGGAACGCTTTCGGGAAATCCACTGGCGATGCGCGCTGGGCTTGCGACGCTTCCGAAACTCGAAGCCGCTGGGTTTTACGAGGCTCTCAGCCGCAAATCGGGGCGGCTGGGCGAAGGTCTCCGATATGCGCTCAGGGAGGCAGGCATGCAGGGTCAGGTGAGCGTCGCTGGTTCTCTGCTTACGCTGTTCTTCAACGACGACGCAGTACTCGATTACGACGACGCCAAGAGATCTGACACCGCCCGATTCAGCGCATTCTTCAACGAAATGCTCAACCGCGGCATTTTCCTCGCGCCGTCACAGTTCGAAGCTCTCTTTGTTTCCGCCGCGCACACCGACGAAGACATTGACCGCACTGTCCAGGCTGCGCGTGAGAGCTTGGAAGCGATCAAGACCGCAAAGTCCGGGGCCTGAAGTCTCGAGTCGCTTGCAGCGGGTTATTTCGACAATTCGTTTTTGACGACTGCGCCGCCCTTCATCACGAATTTTACCTGCTCCAATTGCTTGATATCTTCCAAGGGATTGCCGCTCACCGCAATCATGTCCGCAAACTTACCCGGCTCGATCGCGCCGATTTGATCTCCCCAGCCCATCAAATCCGCCGCGTTTATCGTCGCCGACTGGATTGCAGCGAGCGGCGACATGCCGTAGCGCGTCATCCATTCAAATTCAATCGCCTGCGTGCCGTGCGGGAATGGGCCCGCATCTGACCCGAACGCGATCTTCACGCCCGCCGCAAGCGCTTTCCGGAAGCTGTCCTCATGCAGGATTACCCGGGTTGTTTTTCCCCCTGATTTCTGGAGATCAATTTTCTCGAGGGCCCCCGCGTAAACATACAGCGTCGGAACCAAATACGTTCCCTTCGCTACCATTTTTCTAATCGCTTCGTCGTCGAGGTGAATGCCGTGCTCGATCGAGGCAACTCCGGCATCAATGCAGTAGTGCAGGCCGGGGCCATCGTATGCATGGCATGCCACTTTGATCCCTTTCAAGCGCGCTTCGTCCACAATGGCCTGAATCTCTTCGAAGCTGAAATTTGCAATGCTGACTTCTTTTCCTTCCGGCGTGAAGCTGTAGCGGTCCGTTCCGTAAATCTTGATCAAATCTGCACCATAATTGAATTGCTCGCGAACTGCTTTGCGCGCTTCTACAACACCGTCCACCGTCTGCACGCCGATTGGGACCGGCACTTCCGGTGAGTAGCCCTGAAGCCCATAGCCGCCGGTCGAGGAAATTCCTCGCGTAGAGACTTTTAGCCGAGGGCCGGGAATAAGGTCCTGATTGATGGCATTCCGCACGTCCACATCGCTGTACATGGAGCCTTCGCTCTCCACGTCGCGCAGGGCCGTGAACCCCGCCTCGAGATCGCGCCTCACATTCAAGGTGGCGAGGATCGTGCGGAATTGCCAGGACTGCTTGAGCAGAATCTCGTCATAGTGTGAGTCATCGGTGTCCGCCAGCATGATGTGCGTGTGGCAGTCGATCAGGCCAGGCAAGACAGTCGCGTGGCTAAGATCCACCACCGCCGCGCCTGCCGGTATCGTCACGTCGTTGCTCCCTGCGACACGCTCGATCCGTTCGCCGCGAATCACAATCACCTGGTTGCTGAGCATTTTCCCCAAGCGAACGTCGAGGAGCTTTCCGGCACGCACGTACATTCTGGGCGGGTCGGCTCCGGACAGCATGGAGCTCCAGGTCACACTCGCGAGACACAACAGCACACAAAAAGTCACCACTCGACGCATGATTCCTCCCGTTGCCTGTGAATGTCGCGGGGGATTCTAACCCCAAACTTCCCGCGCGAGCTAAAACGTTTGACCCCATGCCTTGCGCACTAGCCGATTCGCTCAATGAAATGTGGCTCCCGCAAAGGAAAATCCCGCACTTCTTCTGACACCAAGAGGAAGCCGAGCTGCCATCCCTCCCGCACTGATCTCGCGGGCGCAACCCCGCAATCAGTCGCAGGGGCCCGGTTTGGAGCGTATGAAAGGCGAAGGGGACGGAGGGAAACCAGTCGGAACTATGTGGAAGTGAACTGCCACCCACAAAGAAGCCGCCACCCTTAATCCATGGGCAAAATCCGTCTGTCATCCTGTATCTATTGCAAATACGAGGTCTAACAAGCGTGAAGGCTTGGTACAAGTCGTGCTTTTCTCATCCACGACTTGCTAAATCGAGGAGCCCCCTTCCGTGGTCTTCGCCGTCACAGCTCTCTTCCTGCAGTTCGCGCCGGGAGCGTTAAGCGCTCCACTGGCGGCGACCACTCGACCTGTCACTCGTGCCGCTGAGGCCACAACGAACGCGACTGCTCAAGTGCCATCGCTGGATGCCTCTATTTCGCGTGAGCCCGACTCATCCAGCTCGACACATTACAATTTCGATAAAGTAAGCCTAACCATCGCCTCGAAAGAGTCATCGGCGCCCAAGCTGAGCGCTGCCTCGCTTGACTCCTCCTCCGATTCGCAGACGCTCTCCACCATACTCGTCCCCGAGATCCAATCGGGCAGGCCGCACGAAGTCACCATGGCGGAACGCCGCCGCTATACCCGCCGCTGGCTCGCGCTTTCGCTGGTCCAACACGGCGCAGCGACATTTGATGCTTACTCGACCCGCCAGTCCATTTCGCGGGGTAACGTGGAAGACGACCCGATACTGAGGCCTTTTGCGCACTCCGGAGCAATCTATGCCGCCATTCAAGCCGGACCAGTGGCGCTCGATTTTATAGCTCGGCGCATGCAGCACAGCGATAATGGCATAGTTCGACGGATGTGGTGGGTTCCGCAAACAGTAAGCACTGCGACATTTATCTTCGCCGGCGTCCACAACCTCAACGTCGCCCCTCATCACTAAACTAAGTAGGAAGTTTGTGAGTAGCGCAACGCCCTCTCTCCTTGGCGCTGAATTCGAACAATAAACTCGGGCCGACCGGCCGGTTTTATTGTTGCCACAGTGAGATTCCCCCGCCCTTATTTTGGAAATCTAGCAGCAGAGTTTGCAGCCGCTAGCGTCGAGCCTGCCAGACGTTTCTCCGTCCACAGCGCCGCGCGTTGGGCGGCTTCGACGGCTCCGTATATCAAGGACTCCGGACCGACTGAGTCAGTATTTGCAAAGACAATTCGGTCGAGTGGGCGGTTCGCTGCGGGAATCACTTTTGTATAAGTTCCGGGCGTGGACAGAAACATGGGGTGGCCCCGGCGATAGAAATGGACTTCCGTCGGCTCCACGCTGAATTCCGGGAGAAGTTTGTGAAAATCGCGGACGGCTTTCGCGGCGATCTGTCGGCAGCCCTCGATCTTCAATAGCTTGTTGCGGTCCAACTCTGAAATCGGCGTATAAAAAGTCAAAATACTGTTCCTCTGCCTGAAGTTCGGCTGCTTCAAGTTCACCCAATCCGCGACTGTAATATCTGCAAACGTGCTTCCGGGGCACCATGTGTCGTACGCGCGGTCATACACAGGCTTATCGAAGATCATGTTGATCACGGCGTAGGGGCAATACCGGAACGATCGCATGGCGTCGGTCTGGTCGTCCGACAAACCCGATATGAGCCGCGCGGTGATGAGCTTGGGGGTGCCCATGACGACGAATTTTGCTGCGACGGTGCGCAGCGCGCCGCCATGGACATACGTGACGTTGACTTCCGTCTTTTGAGGGTCAACGGAAACTATCGTCGCGTCGTTCAGCATCCGCTCGCCATATTTCGATTGTAAAATTTCCGAAAGCTTGCGGGTAAAAATCCCGTTCCCGCCCGGCAGGGTGACGCGCGAATCGAGTTCTGCGGCCTCGCACTGGTCTTTTAATTCGATGAGCGCAACCATGGTGGACGTGTCGGCAGATTGAGCGCCATAGTTGGAGGGTCCGTAACAATCCCACCACTGCTTCACCTCTGGCGCATATGCCTTCAGATATTTCGTCAGCGGGTAATTGTCGAACTGTTCTTGATTCTTGTCCGCGGCCAGTGCGAGCATGTCACTGCGGAATCTCTTGAAACTATCGCGGACTGTTTGAGGGTAAGGGAGCTGTTCGAGTCCCGCGCCCCAAGTGTCGGGCACCCATTTACCATTTATAATGGTGGGATCAGGCGAATTCACGGGGAGCGGCGCCAGGCCGATTTCCCGCGCCAGTCGATCGCTCGCGCTCCCTTTATAGTCGAATGCAGAGCCGGTGCTGAACGCCTGGCCATGCCATTCGCCCAGAGTCGCGTTGCCGCCCCAATGCGGTTCTTTTTCGAGCAGCAGAAAGTCGTGGTTTTGCAAGAAATGAGCGGCGGCCAGGCCACTCGCGCCGCCACCAACGATCACGATTTCATGGCGCTTGGAGACTGGGGGTTTTGTGAAGGTGTGGCCGTCGCGGACTTCATGGCAAATCTCGAAATGATCGCCGTCAATCTGCGATTGCGCGCCCTCCGGGGAAGCCAGCAGTGACAGATCCACCGGGCAGCCCGCCGTCACGGATCCGGCCACAATGAATTTCAGGAACTCCCTGCGACTGGCAGTCATAGTGCTTCTCCTTCGAGTGGTGAGGGCAGTAAAGGGGCGACGGGCTCATCGGCATGCGCGCTGTGCGTGCGCAGGCGGTACCAGATCAAAATCATACTGATTGAAAAAAGCAGGATCAATGTGGAGATGGCATTAATTTCCGGTGTAATTCCGCGGCGCAGTCGTGACCAGATTTCAAGTGGCAGTGTGTTGTCGCGGCCGATCAGGAAAAAACTGACTGCAATTTCATCCAGCGAGAGCGTGAAAATCAGCAACGCGGCGGCGATCAATGAGACTCTCAAGTTCGGCAGCGTCACACGCCAGAATGTCTTCCAATGGTTTGCGCCGAGATCGAGCGATGCTTCTTCCTGCGCGCGATCGAGTTTTTGCAAGCCGGCGAAAAGCTCGGTCGTGGCAACTGATATCAATGCAGTCCCGTGCCCCAGCATGATGGTGACCAGGCTGAGCTTCATTCCCACACCCACGAAAAGCATCAGCAGCGAAAGGCCGGTAATAATTCCCGGCAGAATCAGCGGCAGCAAGACCAGGCGTCGGAATGCCGATTTGCCGGGGAATTGAGTTCGGTCGAGCGCCAGCGCCGCCGGCAATCCCAGGCCAAGCGAAATCGCGACCGCGATTGCCGCGACGATCAAGCTATTGAGCACCGCGTCCCACAGAGCAGCGTCAGCAAATAGCTTGCCGTACCACTCGAAAGTCCAAGACGATGGCGGAAAGCCCCCGACGCCTGAACCGTTGAACGAATACACCACCAGCACAATGATCGGGAAGTAGAGGAATCCATAGACAAGCATCGCGTATGCAGTCATCAGGAGTGCGCGCCGTGATTCGAATCCACCACTCATGAAAGTATGAGTTTCCTTTCAAGTTTCTCAGTCCCGAACAACAGTCCGACAACGAGCAACAGCAGGCAAAGGGAGATTGCAGCGCCGAGCGGCCAGTTGTAAGCCGCTCCGAACAGGCTGACCACGACGTTCGAAATCATAATCCCACTCGGCCCGCCCACGAGCAACGGCGCGAGGAAGTCGCCGAGCGTGAGTACGAAGGCGAAAGTTGCCCCGGCAAGGACTCCGGGCAGCGAGAGCGGCAGGACCACGCGCCGAAAAGTGCTCCAGGGAGAGGCGCCCAGGTCATGGGAGGCCTCTACCAGATTTCGAGGAACGTGCTCAAGCGATGCGTAAATTGGCAGGAAGGTGAATGGCGTGTAGATGTGTGTGAGCGTCAGGATCACAGCGAACGGGCTATAAAGAAAAAACTCCACTGGTTGCTGCGTGATGTGCAAATACTGGAGGAATCCGTTCAGGACGCCGTCGCTCCCAAGAATCGTCTTCCACGCGTATCCGCGGACAAGATAGCTGGCCCAGAGAGGGATGATGACAAGTTGATAGAGCAGATCCTTGCGCTTCAATGTGTGAAACGAGACAAAGTATGCAAGCGGGTAGCCCAGAACCAACGCAAGCAGCGTCACAGTTGCGGCGATGCGCATGGAACGGAAAAGCACCGTCAGATAAATAGGATTGCGTATTAGTTGAAGATAGTTCTCCAGATTCCAGTTGTGTATGATCTCTTGCCGCGGGGAAACGGACCAAAAGCTGTGGCAATACAAAATCGCGTAGGGCGCAAGCAAGAACACGGTGACCCAGAGGACCGGGGGGATGACGACGCTCGCTTTGTACACGCGCGAATACATCTAGTCCTCACTCCCATCGCTAACGCGAACCGCGTCGTTGACGCTGAATTCAAATTCCCGTTCGCCGTTCAGGGGCCCGGGGGACGGAATTCGTGCCCGCAACACCTGTAAATTGCCGCAATCAATGTCCAGCATATCCATCGCCCCGCCAAATGTCTGATTCTTGACGCGCCCGCGAAAACGCGCTGTCGAGATGTCGGCGGTGTGCGCCTGCGTTCCCGGTACAATCAGCCTGATGCATTCGGGGCGCAGGGAAAAAAGAAATCTTCCCGCAGGGCTGAAGCAACGCCAGACAATAGCCCCTGCGTGTGCAATTCCGTCGCAAACTTCGGCGTGCAACACGTTTGTCTGCCCGATGAATTGAGCCGCATAGGCGGTGGACGGTTGCCCGTAGATTTCGCGCGGGCCGGCAACCTGCTCGAGCAATCCAGCGCGCAGGAGTGCAATCCGATCGGAAAGCGCCATGGCTTCTTCCTGATCGTGCGTGACAAGAATAAAAGTAATGCCTACCTCGCGTTGCAGCGTTTTCAGTTCGCTTTGCATCTGCCGGCGAAGGTTTGCGTCGAGCGCTGAAAGCGGCTCGTCGAGCAGTAACACACGCGGCAGGTTGACGAGCGCGCGCGCGACAGCTACCCGCTGTTGCTGGCCGCCACTCAGTCGCG
>Ga0307473_10000169_pt1 | contig 12867 bp, 10 predicted proteins | sample atmos_gasesAM5C__FD_203744 | JGI IMG/M metagenome (GOLD analysis project Ga0307473, IMG submission 203744) | Hardwood forest soil microbial communities from Morgan-Monroe State Forest, Indiana, United States - atmos_gasesAM5C_515 | ecosystem: Environmental > Terrestrial > Soil > Temperate...
ACAAGCACATCGAAACGATCGTCCGCCAGATGATGCGCTGGGTGAAAGTCGAAGACGTGGGCGACACCTCGTTCCTCCTCGAGGAGCAAGTTGACAAGTTCCGCTTCCGCGAAGAGAACGACCGTATCATTCACGATGGCGGACGGCCCGCAACCGGGCGCCCGCTTCTTCTCGGCATCACCAAGGCGTCGCTTTCGACCGATTCCTTCATCTCGGCGGCGAGCTTCCAGGAGACCACCCGCGTCCTCACCGAAGCGGCCATCTCCGGGAAAGTGGACTACCTCCGCGGCCTGAAGGAAAACGTCATCATGGGCCGGTTGATTCCCGCGGGCACGGGTCTCGAACGCTATCGCAATATCCAACTCCTCACGGAAGTTCCGCGGGAGGAGCCGCAGGCCATCGAGCCCGATCTCACGCCGGAAGAGGCTGCGGCGCTCGATTTCCTGCGGAAGGATACCGACGCGGTCGCCGAGAGCTAAACCTTCACTGTTCCACTATCGGGGCGTCCCCAGAAACCGGGACGCCCCTTCTTTTGCCCTCTTTCGCGGTTCTCCGCGTCCTCTGCGGTGGATGCCTTCGGTTTTACTTGCCTTGATGACAATCAAACAGAGCCGCCCCTTTCTTTTTCCGCTCGAACTCATCTCATAAATCCTCTCTGTGGGTGGAAGCGCCCTAGGCGCGGCACAATTTAGCCCAGTCCGGAAGGACTGGGTCAGTTGTGCGCAAGTGCGCCAAGCGCCGTAGGCGCGACAAAGCCTCCTCCTGTTAAGCAACTTGGAAAGTGCGTTAGCTTTCTTTTCCCGCTGGACATGTCCGCTCGGTAAAATTTAGCTGGGAGAACCTCGCACTAAAGGTTCGCTCCGCAGGCATTTGCGATAGGGCGTTTTCGATGTCCACCGAGCCAAATCAGAATTCAGAGCAACGCGTCTCGCGCGAATGGGACCGCCTGGAACGCGCTGAGCGCGCCCTCTGGCGCAACAGCCTCCTGCTGCTTGTCGCTCTTGCCATTGGTTTTGCCCTGGCAACCTGGGACACGCCGCGATCGGCTTCCCCTCATGCCGCGGTCTTTCCGATCGGGCTGGTCATTCTGGTCGCTCTTTTTGGTTTCTACGCCTGGAGCAAGACGCGCCAATTGGGCGAGCTTCGCGCACTGCTCCGTCAGCTGCATGAAGCTGCTTCGGCGCCGCCCACCGAAGCGCAATTCGAAAAGCTGCTCCACATCGTTTCGCGTTCGCAACATGGCTACCGCGAGCTGATCGACAATCTCGATCACGCCGTCTTCACCGTCACGCCCGCCGGCCACTTCCAGGTCGCCAATCGCTATCTGGCGCAGGTGTTTGGGTGTCCATTCCAGGAGCTGATTGGCCATCCCTTCGAAGAATTCATTGCCGAACCTGCACGCGCCGATGCCGAACGCGCTCTTCCGCAACTCCTCCAACTCGGCGCCTGGACGGGCCGCATTCCTGTGCGGTTGACGAAGAGCCGCGAGCTTCGCTATTTCGATTGCCGCTTCCAAGTGGTATCCGCACAGGGGCAATTGACCTCCATCAGTGGCTGGGCGCGCGACGTAACTTCGCAACACGAATCGGAGATTCGCTTCAACGAACTCTTTGAATCTCTTCGAGAAGGAATTTTCTTCAACACACCCGACGGGCAGGTGCTCGATGCCAACCCTGCCCTTCTTCACATGCTCGGATACGAAAGCAAGGAAGAATTGCAACGGCTGAATTTCAGAGAGATGTACGTCAATCGTTCTCTGCGGGACACCCTCCTCCGCGAACTCGAGCAGGTCGGATCCATCCAGGATCGGGAGGTCGCCTTCCGCCGTAAAGACGGAACGCAAATTAGCTGCCTCGTTTCAGGGTTTGCCATCCGCGATACTTTCGGCCGCATCGTCCGCGTGCAGGGCACGCTAGTTGACATTACCGAACGGCTGGAAATCGAAAAACGCCTTCGCCAGGAACAGGAATTCATTCGCCGGCTCATCGCCAGCTTCCCCGACATGATCGGAGTCTTCGACCGCGATGGCCGGTTCACTTACATCAGCCAGCGCGTTCAGGATGTGCTGGGGGCTACCCCTGAGGAATTCGTAGGTGAGGAATTTGGCGGCCGGGCGCATCCCGAAGATCGTCCCCGGCTGGTCGAAATGTTCCGCCGCTTGACGAGCGGAGAGCTCCCTTACGCGCAGGTGGAATACCGGGCGCAGCACGCCGATGGCTCCTGGAGAATGCTCCGCGCCAGTGCCGGGCCGCTATTTGACGCGGCGGGCAAAATCACCGGCGTAGTGGCGTCGGCCCGCGACGTCACCGATTCGCGCCGATTCGAGCAGCAGATTGCACAGAAGGAGAAGTTTGCCTCCATGGGGCAGATGATGGCCGGCGCGGCGCACGAATTGAACAATCCCCTTACCGCCATCCTCGGCGTCAGCGATCTCTTGCGCGAGCGCGCCACCGACGACGCTACTCGCCGGCAGGTCGAAATCGTCCTGCAACAAGCTCGGCGCGCAGCGGGCATCGTCCAAAACCTCCTTGCCTTTGCGCGCCCCGCCGCACTGGGGCGGACTACCGTCCGGCTGGACGAGCTCATCCAGCGCGCCTTACAATATCAACAGGCTTCGCTCCGGCAAAAAAATATCACCGTTGATTTCCAAGCGCCTCCGTCCCTCCCCGCCTTCGTGGGAGACCCGAAGCTCCTGACGCAGGTTTTTTTGAACATTATCACCAACGCCGAACAAGCCATTTCGGGTGTCCGCGATCATGGCAGTCTGAAAATCTCGCTCGAACCCTCGGACGGAAACCTGGTCGCTACGTTCACGGACGATGGCCCCGGGATTTCACCGGAGAATGCCGGAAAGCTCTTTGACCCGTTTTTCACCACCAAACGCCCCGGTGGTGGATCCGGACTCGGCCTCACCATTTCGCTGGCGGTTGCGAAGGAGCATGGCGGCAAAATCGAAGTGCAGTCTTCCTCTCCCGGTGGTGCGACATTTCGGGTGGTCCTGCCGGTTCCCGCGGAAAACCTTCCGCAACCGGCCGCGCCGGCCTTACCGGCTGAGGGGGCGCGAACGGTTCCAGCCCTTCCACATGTCTTGCGCGGGCATTCTGCTCTCGTCGTGGACGACGAAGACAGCATTCGAGAAATTGTGCAAGAGGGGCTATCTGCCCGTGGCATGGCGGTCGAAGGCGCAGCGAGCGCCGAAGAGGCTCTCGCGTACCTTGCGAAGAACGCCTACGACGTTGTGCTTTGCGATTTCTATCTTCCGGGCTTGAATGGCGAGCAGCTCTTCAACCAGCTTCACGCGCAGGCGAATGTCTCGCCGCCGCAATTCGTTTTTATGACCGGCGACATGCTCGAACCCGATGTCATCGCCTCCTTTGAGCAAAGGGGCGCTCATCTGATGCAGAAACCTTTTCACGTCGCCGCCCTGGTCACACTGTTGTCGGAATTGCTTCAGCCGCAGCCGGCAAAGATGGGCTAATCCGAGAAAGACGGGTTAGTCCGGCCGAAACGGATTAGTTTGGCCAAGTTGGGGTAGTCCGATAATGACGAGCTAGCTTCGCCCAGACTGGGTCACTTAGACTTCTGCACCGCAGCCGGGCCGCTCGCGTCCACGCCAAAGTCCCAAACGTACACGCTCATTCCATCGGTCTGAACAAGTTCCGCCAAAACGTATTCCCCGGGAGCAAGTTGCTCCCCAAGCGTGAAGCGATACACGCCGCCGGCAATCAACCAGCTCTGCATCGGCAGCGTCTCTGCTTTGGCCGTCTCCACCTTGAACAGCGTGTCAATGTTTTCGACGAATCGTGAGTAGCCCTTCGCCTTCGTGCGGATCAACTGCATTTCCGGCTCGTGCGCATCGGCGGTGCGGACGTAAAACTCCGGCTGGTTCGCAGTGATCCTCAGCTTGGCGTGCGTCCCCCGAATCGAAATGCTGCGGCGCGACGGTACAATAGGGATCGGCACCAGCACTTGTTTGAATGTGCGTCCCTTGTCGTTCTTCACGTCCGTTTCCGCGGGTACAAGCGGAACCACCGCTTTGCCTTCGAAAACAAAGGCGCCCTCGCCAGGCGGAATGAAAACATTCGGGGCCGCCTCCAGGCTGGCATCAATATCCAGCTGCTCGCCCTTGCGCGCTTCCTCCAGCGCGTGGACTTTTGCCACCTTCGCTTTGTCCGCCTTCGCTTCCTCCGCTTCCACTTTGCGCGTGGCATCCCAGTCCACCAGAGATGTGGGCATCTCTTCCCACTGGCGACTGTCCACGCTGTAGTAGCGGACGCGGTCGCCTTCGACTTTGTACTCCCGCACCAACTGGAAATCGCCGTCCTTCAGTATCAGCTTCTTGCCGCGAGGCAGTGCCGGCGTCTTTTTGGGTGTGTCCTTATCCTGCTGTGTTGGTTGCGGTGGAGAAACTGCCTGCGAAGCGCTTGTTGCCGCCGGACGTCCGGCGGGGGCGTTCGCCAACATCGTCAGCGAGAGCCAAGCGATGGCAAGAATGATCGCGGGAACGCGTATCCGAGGCTCTCGGTGAAATTCGTCAGATTTTGACCGCGCGGCCATGCGCACCCCCAGCAACTCTTCCCACTTGGATGCGGCCCGTGGATTCCGGGTTGAGCACAATTCAGCATAGCCCGCCTAGCCCCCGGGCTACAACCCGTGCAAGCAGGCCAGAAACAAAAATGGCCTCACGGTCGCCCGGCAGGCGATAGTCAATACCGATTTCAAATTCCGAGGATTTGAACTCATCGCATAAATGATTCCTGCCAGAGCACGGCTGTATACCCTGAGGTGCGAAGGGCAGCTGTGCTGAAAAGCGGGTAGTGGATCAGTTCCCGATTAGATGACTTATCAGGGGCAACCTACCGCCGGGCAAATCGGGTCCGAAGATAACCTCATCGCGGCCTGTCACTTGGGCGATTAACACGTTATCGGAAGAGTGCAGCAATAGAACTTAAGATGCTCGGTAATCCGACTTACCGGGACTTAGCCGCGTGGTCCGACGATGATTTCCGAGTAGCCGACCACTCGCTCAAAAATCATCTTTCTTCGCTTCCCACAAACGCTCTTTGATAGCCCCCTGGAGTTAGATGCCGCATTTCAAAGGCGCCGTCTTCCGGAAACGTCGCTGGGGCTTTCTCGAGATCTCTGAACGAGAAGGCAGTGAATTCGAGTGACGATTCTCTTGTGCTTTTCACGTCCTATTCGCCGACGGAATATTTCGGAAAACTTGTCCCGAACATCGGAGCTTTACTCTTGGACCGTGCTTCGGTTGCTTCATCCTGAATGACGTCCCAATGCTCGACTAGAACGCCATCCTTGATGCGAACGATGTCCGCCGCAATCCAGTTCACGGGCAGGCCGAAGTCCGAAAATCGTCCGTGTACGATCACAAAATCTTTTTCGGCTACAATCGTTCCCGCCACGTACTTCAGAGTCGGCGGGAGGCTCTTGATGAGCTTGAATAGGCCATCGCGGCCAGGTTCGATATGGGCGCTGTGCTGAATGTAGTTGGGCGACCAAAAGCGCTCAGCCGCGGCATAATCGCGTTTGTTGAAGAGGACGTCAAACGCTTGCAAGACCAAAGTCTTGTTTCGCTCTTGAATTGATTGAGTCATGATGCCTTCTTTCTCCCTTCACGATGTAATCTGGGCGACGTCACGTTTTTGCGCCATTTAGGAAAAAGAGCATGGTGGCGGGCTCTGTGCCTTTATTCCGCCATGCGTGGCGCGTCCCGTTTTGAACAACCACGTCGCCGCGCTTCAAATGGAGAGTCTCGCCGTCGTTCAGCTCCAGCCAAATCTCTCCGTCGAAGACAACCGCGTAGTCCACGGTGTTCGTTTTGTGCATCGCAGGGTCTTCCTTTTCGAAGTGGTCGGCTAATCCCCTCAGACGAATCAGCGCTTCGTTTCGTGCGGCCTCGCCATCGAAGGAAGGATCCGCGAAGACTGAGCCGGGCGGAAACGTCACGAAGTGCAGACTCGTGCCGCCAGGTCCCGGAACGACGGAGTCGGGATAGCTGTCAAATTTTTGCTCCTTGGTGAGATCCGGGGTCACCGCGTTGACCCAGATGAGCGTGTGCTCGTAGCCGGGAACACTCTTGAACTGGTAGGCCTGCATCTGCTCGTCGCTTTGAACGACCGACTTGCCGTTTGCATTTCCCGTTACAATACGCCGGTAAGCACTCGGTTTCTTACCATGCTTAGACAACTCACTTTTCTTAGAGGCCGTTCCATTCATGACTAGATCTCCAGATCGGGAATTTTCAGAAGCTGCTTCCCGAAATTCTCGCCTGCAAACAGGCGCAACCGGCGCGACCCGGCACCGAGCCTAGGCGCTGGTAGCCTTCCTGTGATACGCGGGCGCAAAGACGTCCTGCACAAATTTTTCAAACGAAGTCGGGGTACTGTTCTCCGGCGAACGCGGCTCCTGCGCAGCGAGGACTCCTGCGTTGATGGCCTTGTACATCTCGACGTACAACTCGGCTGCCTTCGGCGGAACACCCAATTGCGTCAACACCTGCTGCACCTGGTCATAGGGAAACTGCTGGTAACGCAGATCCGGTTTGCCAATGCCGCGCGCAATCACCGCGGTAGCTTCCGTCATCGAGAGGTCGCGCTCGCCAAGCAGCTCGCGCGTTTGTTTGCCGAATAAATCCAGGTCCAGGAGGCGCTGCGTGGCGTAGTCGCCGACGTCGCGCGTCGCTATCATGGGCAGCTCCAGGTCGGGCAGCAGCGCAAGTCCGAAAATTCCCATCCCACGAATGATGCCCGCGGCCTCCAGATTGTTCTCCATGAAATATGCAGCGCGCAGGTGCAGAACGTTCAAACCGGTGATGGCGTTCAGTTTTTGCTCCGAAGAATGCAGCCCCGCGACTGGCCCGGTGCCTTCCGGGACATGCGCGCCGTAGCTGCTCAAGTGCACGGCGTAGCGCAGGCCGGAGTCCTTCACGGCTTTGGCGATCGAATCGCTGTCTCGCTCCTGATCCTCACGGGAGGTTATGGGCGGCAACATCAAGTAGGCCGCGCGCGCACCGCTGAAGGCTTTGGTGAGCGCAGCCGCATCGCTGACGTTGGCCGTGAATGCTTCCGCGCCTTTGCGCACAAAGGATTGCAGTCGCCCCAGGTCGCGCCCGATGACGCGCACCTTCCTGCCCTTCGATAGCAAGGAATTGGCGATGATCGAGCCGGTGTTCCCGCTCGCGCCCAAAATCACATACATGGCATCCGTTCCAATACCCGCGTCGTCTTTAGGGCTGTTCATGTTCGTTCCTCCTTTTCTTACGCAGATCGTTTGGCACTTTGACGTGCGAGGGACGCGGAGCGGGTTAAAGCTTCGAGCCACCGTCGACAGGGATACTCGCTCCTGTGATCCACCGCGCCGCGTCTGACGCCAGAAACGCAACGACATCCGCAACGTCTTCCGGTTTGCCAATTCGCTTCAAGGCCTGCATTCCGAGCGCGACGTTCCGCCCTGCCTCGGTTTTTGTAAAATTGGACATATCGGTATCGATCACGCCCGGTGCGACTGCATTGACGCGAATGCCCCGCGGACCGAGAATCGCCGCCCAGTTCTTGACAAGAGTCTCTATCGCTCCTTTTGTCGCCGCGTAAGCCAGGAGCGAAGGCTTGTCCAAATCGGGCGTTCCAGCTACTGCGCGGGCCCCGAGAGAGGAGATCACAATGATGTTCGAGCCTTCGCCCAGGACGGGCAGGAGTTGTTGCACCAGAAAGAATGGACTGCGCACATTCGTTGCAAAGAGGTCGTCAAAGTCCTCGACCGTATGATCCTTGATGGTTGCAGCCTTGCTGATTCCGGCGTTGGACACGAGCACGTCCAATCGCTCGCCGACAATCGACCGAACTTCCTTCGCCAGCAGCGTTGCCCCATCCGGAGTTCCCAAGTCTGCCCTGATCGCATCTGCGCGTCCCCCATTGGAACGGATGCCGGCGACGAGAGATTCCGCATCCTGAGCAGAACGGCCATAGTGGACGAGGACTCGCGCACCGACGTCAGCAAGCGCGGATGCTGTGGCCCGCCCAATTCCCCGGGATGCTCCGGTCACCAGTGCTGTTTTTCCTGAAAGATTAGTCATGTTTCTATTCCTGCTCGTGTGTGCGTCGGTTCAGGCATTCATTCCGCCATCCACGGTAAGATTTGCCCCGGTAATGTACGAGGACTCCGGACCGGCGACAAACGCCACCAGTGCAGCGACCTCATCAACGCGCCCGTAGCGGTCGAGTGCTGTGGCGGCCTTCTGCGGTACCGCCCAATCGCCCGCGGCAGGATTCAAATCCGTGTCGATCGGACCCGGCTGCACGTTGTTGACCGTGATGCCGCGGCTCCCGACCTCTCTGGACAAGCCTTGCGTGAACATCTTGACGGCTCCCTTTGTGGCCGAGTAGGGCACGAGGCCGGGAACCACGACATGCTCGCCTACTGACGAGCCGATCATGATGATGCGGCCACCGTTCTTCATATGCTTCAGCGCAGCTTGCGTGGCGACGAACGTGCCGCGGACGTTGATGTCGATGACGCGATCCATCTCCTCCAGCGTGGTCTCCTCGAACGTTTTGAGGATGGCTGTGCCGGCACTGTTCACCAGGATGTCAAGCCGACCGAAGGCCGCGACAGTCCTTTCGACCGCGGCGTTGACGGCGTCGGCGTCCGCGGCGTCAGCCTGAATTGCGATAGCCTTTCGGCCTGCGCGTTCAATCTCCTTGACGACCGACGCGGCCGCATCGGCACCTTTCGTGTAAGTGATGGCCACGTTCGCTCCGTCCGCGGCCAGACGTTTGGCGATTGCAGCACCAATGCCGCGCGAGCCGCCCGTAATGAGTGCAATCTTTCCTTCCAATTTCTTTGACATTGTCCTTCTCCTCGAACTAGACGTATGCTGATCAGGCATGAGTCCAAGTTTTGTTGGTTGCCCCACGCATCCCAAGATCACCTCATCAGATGCCTTAAGGAACTTGTCGTCGCATCATCGAGAGATGCTTTGTTAAGCTGGGAGCAATGCTTCACAGGCATGGGAGTGGCAATGGAATTACGACATCTTCGCTATTTCGTCGCGGTCGCCGAGGCGGGAAGTTTGACGTTGGCAGCAGAGCGAGAACTGCACACCTCACAACCCTCGCTGAGCCGGCAGATTCGGGATCTTGAAAACGAAGTCGGTGCCCAACTCCTGACGCGCCGCGCTCGCGGCATCGAACTGACACCGGCGGGTCGAGCCTTTCTCGATCACGCCCGCTCAGTGCTATCGCAGGTCGAAGCGGCGGCCGAAGTTGCACGCCATGTCGCTCATCCCGCCAGGCCGTGCTTCGCCATGGGCTTTCTGACCGGGCATGAATTGACGTGGATGCCCGAGGCATTGCAGATCTTGCGCCACGAGCTCCCTAACATCGACGTGATGATCTCAAGTCAATACTCGCCTCTGCTTGCAGACGGCCTTTCGAAAGGAAAAATCGATGCAGCTTTACTTCGGCGGGAAAAAGGGGTGCCAGGGTTGGCGTACCATGTCCTCGTCAAGGAGCCTTTGATGGTGATCTTGCCTAGTGACCACCATCTTGCTGCGCTCAAGGCCATCAGTCCGGGGGATCTAGTGGGCGAGACATTCGTGATTGTGTCGGACACGGCTCCTGTGCTGCGCGGGGTAATCGACAATTACCTGAAGCGGTCCGGAATCAAAATCACGCCAGCTCACGAGGCAGACCACGTCACCATGGGAATGTCCTTAATAGCGTCGACGCGCGGCGTAGGGCTGTTACCTGCTTACGTGCAGAACTTTCTCCCTTCGTCGATCACGAGTCGTCCTCTCAAGGGAGATGCGCCGACTGTCGAGCTGGTCCTCGGCTACAAAAAGTCGAACAATTCTCCTGTCCTAAAGCTTCTGCTTTCAAGATTAGACGAGTTGGTCGCTCGTGTCTCGAAGAACGCACATTAAAGACATCATGTGTGGCATGGCCAGGTGAAAGGTGCCACTTGCCTTCCAAAGTCTTGTCAGGATAACAGCTACTCGGCAGTAATCCACTTGCCCGATTGACGCGGTGGTTTTGACCTGACCGGGATTTCTTGTACTAGCGGGAGTGAGAGAGAATTCACTCGGGAGGGAAGCTGGTATGCCGATGAAGAATTTCAAGCCGGAGCAGATCGTGACGCTGCTGGCGGGTGGCCCACCTCTCGCGTCCGTTTTTCCCAAAATTGATATCATCGTGATGACGTTGATACCGCCGCGGCAGTTTGGTGCACTCGATTTGCACTTGCCCAGAGGTTCAGGGTGCCCCATCCCTTCGCTGTCTGAAGGGGTGGGAGGTTTCGATTTTCTTTTCGGGTCGTCAGGTGTCCCTGACTTCAATCCACAAAATCAACCTCGATCAAGGCATCGGGCTGTCGTTGACAGGAGGCGTAACTACTCCAGCGCCAGTCTTTGGGGTGGGCGACCAGGCCGCGTTTGACGGGATTCATGTGCATGTAGTTGAGCTTCTCGATTTTCTTCTTCCGGCTCCAGACGTTGAAGTCGAAGAAGCGGAGTTGCCAGAAACTGCGCAGCCCTGCGTTCGATGATTCATGCCACAGGCGCAACTGCGCAGACGAAACGCGCTTCCGATGGCGCTGGCGGAGTTTTCTTGAGACGCGCTGCTTGAGGACCTGGAGAACCAGCGAGGGAGTGCCGACCGTTGGCTCGCCGATGAGCAGGTGGAAATGCTCATGCATGACCACAAGTCCGACAAGCGCGAATTGATACCGCAGACGAACCTCGCCGAGGATTTGGACGAAGAGATTGCGGGCGCGAACAGACCGCAGGAGCGGAAGACGCCGGTAGCAACTGCAAGTGACGAAGTGCAGGTGGCGTTGGCCGTAGCGGCGCTGGAGGCCTGTAGGCATGAGAGGAACACATCAAACCCTCCCCCCTTCAAACATCGAAGGGATGGGGCACCCGCGTAAAATCAAATGAATTCGGAAGTGAATTCATCGAGTGGTATGATCCGCAGCGAGGGAAGGTCAATTGTGGAATGTAAGGATGTACGAAGGTGGGCCACCCGCCTTCGAGTTAGTGTTGCATCGACCCATTGAGACCGCCGCGTTAATCGGGCGTGTTGGATTCTTCCGGGTGGCCCGTCACTCGGGACAAACCGCGAACACCTCCCATAAGACGACTCCAAAGGACTAATCCCGCCGTCGAAGCCGGGTAGCTTCCGGTCGGCCGACCATCCGGGACTTATCCCGCTTACCATGGGAAAGGAACAGCGTTATAAGCGATTCCTACCGCTATTGGCAAAGTCATTGTCTTGGCACGCGACGCCGCCGTTCGTCGAAGAAGGTCAGCACGAAGGTCACTTAGCCCGGGCGGGCGAAATTAAACCAGGTCCGCTACTTTGAGTTGAGTGTTCCCGCCCTTCCACGATGCCTGGAACTGCTTCTCGACGAAGCCGGCATCGTATTCCTTGCCCTGGGCCTTGAGCGCCTGCTGCAATCCGAACAACGAACGTGGGTTGCGCGGGTGGTGGTCTAAGTCTTCGCGAAAAACTTTCTCCGCGCCCGCATTGTCTCCGTTCATCAGTAGCGCCGCGCCGAGTGACTCGCGCACTGGGAAGAACCAGTCCTCCGGCTCGGCATATTTGAGAGTGTCCTGGGCGGCCACGGCACTTCGCAGCAGAGCGATGGCGCCCTGTTTGTCATTCTTCGCCAAAGCAATTTTCGCACCCAACACGTCTCTTGCGATCTTCAGGACGTCTTTTGCTTTGTTATTTACTGGCATGGCAAAGACCACGTCCTCCGGCGTATTCTTTTCCTCGTCCGACACGACCTGATACTCCGCCTCGGCTTCATTCACCTTACCTTTAGCCGCCAGGGCCATGCCGCGCGCGAAATGCCAGAACACGGTCATGATCTTCATTTCCGGATCGGGCTTGGACATCTTGAGGATTTCGTCCCACTTGTGGAAGCGCACATCCACAGCGATGGGGATGGTCATGAAGCCTTCCAGCGGCGGCATGTCTTTGACATGCGGCGCCACATGGGCGGCCAGCAGGTCGGCATTTTTGTCGGCTTCATCGTAGTCGCCATTCATGGCTGAACACATAGCGATGAAGTGCAGGTTATGGCTGTAGTACATCAGGGGGTAGATGCCCTGCGCACCACTCGCCTTGATGTAGGCCTGATCGACTGCCGCCGCTTCTTGGTTGGCTTTGACCGCCGCTGCATAGTCGCCCGTCCGTATGTAGACATGAGCCGGCATGTGGACGATATGTCCCGCCGCCGGCGCCAAGGCGGCCAGCCGGTTGGCTCCAGCCAGGGCCCGCTCCGGAGACTTCGAGGCTTCCACCGAGTGAATGTAGTAGTGGATCGCGCCCAAGTGGTTGGGATCCCGTTTGATCACCGATTCGAGGGTCGCGACGATTTCTTCGGTGCCTTCGCGCGGAGTTCCGTCCACCATCCACAAACCCCAGGGATGCAGGTTCATGCCGGATTCGGCGAACAGCGTAGCCGCGTCGAGGTCATCGGGAAACCGCTTGACCAATTCGCGCATGGCGTCGTGATAGGCCTCGGCCGCCTGCCGACGGTCGGCCTTGGGATCGGCCGGCAAACGCAGCGCCATGGCCTTGATGTAAGCCTGCTCAGCGGGCGAAGCGCTACCCGAGAGATCAACCGCCTTCTGGATGGCCGTATGGGCCGCTGCGAAACGGTCGTCGCTGGCGGGATCGTTGTAGTTGGGTCCTATGGCCTCGGCCACTCCCCAATAGGCCATTGCCAATTTGGGGTCAAGATCTGCAGCACGCTGAAACGAGCGCGCCGCTTCGTCGTGGTTGAAAGCGTAGATTTGACGCAATCCCTGGTCAAAAAATTGCTGGGCTTGAGCGTTGTCAGTTGATA
>Ga0307473_10000170_pt1 | contig 12852 bp, 12 predicted proteins | sample atmos_gasesAM5C__FD_203744 | JGI IMG/M metagenome (GOLD analysis project Ga0307473, IMG submission 203744) | Hardwood forest soil microbial communities from Morgan-Monroe State Forest, Indiana, United States - atmos_gasesAM5C_515 | ecosystem: Environmental > Terrestrial > Soil > Temperate...
AAATCTTCTACTTCGAGTCCGGCTCGTCCTCGTCTTCCTTCTTGCGATTGAAGCGGTTCATGGCCGCTGCCGGACCTTCCGTCAAAATCACTTTCACGGCTTCGGCGGCGGTGTCTAGCACCTCATCCACCACCTTCAGTTGCCGCTTGGTAAACGGCTTCAGAATCTTCTTCTCGGGCGCAATCCCCAGCCGGATCCGTAAAAACTCCTGCGTGCCCAGAGTCTCGATAATCGACTCCATGCCGTTGTGCCCCGCCGAACTGCCACGCTGGCGGATGCGAATCGTGCCCAGCGGCAGATCCAGTTCGTCGTAAATCACGATCAGATCCGCCTCAGGGCGAAGCTGGTATTCGGCCAGCAACTCCCGCACCGAAAGACCGCTCAGGTTCATGAAGGTCTCCGGCTTCGCCAGAAGAACCTGCTCGTCCCCGATGTGCGTTCGGCCCGTCAGCGCCCGGCACTGCCGGTTCCGTACCTCAACATCGCGATCACCCGCGATGCGATCAATCGTAAGAAAGCCGAGGTTATGCGGCGTGAACTGATATTCGATTCCAGGGTTGCCCAGCCCGACGATCAGTTTCACGCCATCTCGCTCGTAGCTCGTGGCTCAAAGCCCGTAGCTTATTTCTTCTCCTTCTTCTCGGTCTTCTCTGCCTTCTCGGGAGCAGCGGCCGCACCCTCTTCCTCGGTCTCCGCCTTGCCCTTCTTGATAACCTCAGGCTCGGCCGGCGCCGCAGCAGCTTCCGCAGCAGCAGCCTCGGGCGTTGCCACAACCTCTTCCTTCACCGAGGTCACGTGCGCTACTGGCTGGTTCTCGTCTGTCAGGTAGTCCCATTTGTCGCTGTGCGGCAGGTCGGCGACGCGCAGCACCTTGCCGAACACCAGCTCGCTGACATCGGCATCGATGTGGCTGGGGATATCCTGGGGCAGGCATTCGACCTCGACCTCGCGCAGCATCTGCTCGAGAATGCCACCCTGCTGCTTCACGCCCGCTGGTTCACCCTTCAGCAGGATGGGCACCATAACCGCCAACTTCTTGTCCATGGCGATCCGCTTCACGTCGATGTGCAGCAGCTTGCCCTTGATCGGCTCGTACTGCCAGTCGACGATCATGGCCTTGCTCTTCGCCCCATCGAGCGCCAGATCGAAAATCGTGTTGTGCCCGGTCTCGGAGTTCAGAATGCGGCTGACCTGGCGCGGATCGACCGCGACCGAGAGCGACTCCTGCCCGGCTCCATAAACGACGGCGGGAATCTTGCCGCCGCGGCGCACCCGCCGGGCTTCGTTCTTGTTGCCCGCGCTTCGCGGCTGCGCTTCCAGTGTGTTGTTGTCCGTGACTGTTGCCATAATTTGATTTTTCCTAGCTGAATAATCTGCTGACCGAAGTTTCTTCGTGAATCGACTGAATGGCCCGGCCAATCAGCCCCGCAATCGAAAGTTTCTTGATCTTGGGCTCGCGTTCCGCGGCTTCGCTCAGCGGGATCGTATTGGTAACCACCACCTGCGTGATGGGGGACTGCGAAATGTTTTCCACGGCCGGCGGAGAAAATACCGGGTGCGAGCAGCAGGCGTACACCTGCGTAGCCCCATTCTCCAGCAGCGCTAACGCTGTCTTGACCAAAGTTCCGGCAGTATCGATCAAGTCGTCGATGACGAGGCAAGTGCGGCCATTGACGTCGCCAATGACGTGCATCACCTCCGCAACGTTCATCTCCACGCGCCGTTTGTCGACGATGGCCAGCGCCGCATCCATCTTCTTCGCAAAAAACCGCGCCCGCTCCACGCCGCCGGCGTCCGGAGAAACTACCGTTAGTTTCGGGAGGTTCAGCTCCTTAAAGTAGCTGACCAGCACCGGCGACCCAAACAAGTGATCGACCGGAATATTGAAGAAGCCCTGCAATTGGGGCGCGTGCAAGTCAACCACTAGCGCGCGATCGGCGCCGGCCGTGGTCAGAAGGTCGGCCACCAGCTTCGACGAAATCGGCACCCGCGGCTTGTCCTTGCGATCCTGCCGGGCGTAGCCGTAGTAGGGAATCACGGCCGTAATCCGCCTTGCCGACGCCCGCTTGAGCGCATCGATCATCAAGAGCAATTCCATCAAGTGCTCGTCCACGGGACGGCATGTCGGCTGCATGACAAAGACGTCAGCCCCGCGCACGTTCTCCTGGATCTGCACGTAACACTCGCCATCCCGGAAGCGCGTGATCATGGCCTGGCCACGCGTCAATCCCAGGAAGTGGCAAACCTCATCTGCGAGCGCCTCGTTCGCGGTTCCGCAGAAGATTTTGAATTTGTCGTCCACGCGCGGGCGCGGTTTCGTGCGCTCGCTCTTCTCTTCAGGCACCTGCTGGCCTTTTTTTTCCGCCGGCGTCGCTAAAGTTGCCATGTGGGCTCTCTCGTAGACAATGTTAAAGAGTTCCGGTGTCGAGTTCCGCCGGACGGCGTTGGTATCCGCCAGTCCGCCGACCCGCAACGAGGTAGTGAACCTGATTCGAACTCTTAATCGAACTGCCTCGAATTTCGTACTACTTCACTTCCGCCGACCGCGTCAGCTGACGACTGAAGACTGACGACGAGCGACTGAAGGAATGGCTGGGCCGCTAGGATTCGAACCTAGACAAAGTGCTCCAAAGGCACTTGACCTACCATTAGTCGACGGCCCAGTAACTACAGTTTCAAGTTTCCAGTTTCGAGTTTCAAGTACAACTTTATCGATTTTCGTGGCGCGCGCCCTGGCCTGCGTTCACTCGAAACTAGAAACCCGAAACTCGAAACTTTCTCCAATACTGCGAGCGCGTCAACGTAACCGTTGCCCGGGCCGGAATGCCTTCTTTTCGCAACCGCGCGGCAGCCTTTTCGGCGCCAGCCTTGGTTCTGAACAGCCCATACAGCGCCGACCCGGAACCCGAGAGCGAAGCGTAGACCGCGCCCGCCCGCTCCAACGCACACTTTACGTCTCGTAATGCGGGATATTGAGGAAAGACGACCTGTTCGAAGTCGTTTTCAATCCCGGTACGGACGAGGTCGAGAAGCAGGGTCTCGGCCCGGCCCCTGCCACCTGCAGGGACACCGGAAAAGCGCCCACCCTTCAGCGGAACGCTGCCCAGCCACGAGGAAATCTTCCGGCTGAACGCATCCATTCTATCGGAGGGCTGAACTCCCGTCAATTTTGGGTACGTAATGGAGCGACGAACTGCCTGCCCTGATCCTCTCGAAGTGTCGCCGCGCGTCGAGGCCGAACGAAGCTCGGCTGGGTTTTCCGACGCCATCAGAGCGTCCCAATCTGCAAAAGCCTTAGGCGTGGAAACCCCAATCTCCGGCGTCGCAATCACGATGGGGACAGGGGCCAGATCCGGGAGCGGATAGACATCCTCCCCCCGCCCCACTCCCAAAACCGTTCCCCCAACCAGGAACAAAGGCACGTCGGACCCCACTTCGGCCGCAATCCGCAGCCGCTCAGAAGCAGGAAGCTGCTTTTTGAGCGCCATCTCCAGTCCCAGTAGCGCCGCTACAGCATTCCCCGAAGCTCCACCTAATCCCCCCTGTACCGGAAGCCGCTTCTCAATTTCAAGAACAACCCGTCCCTTGGCCTTGAGCGCATCGATCGCCCGCTCCACCATTGCGTAGCAAGTATTCGACTTGTCGGTAGGAACACGAGGGTCGGCGCACCGAATCTCAATCCCGGACCCGCGCCCCACACGCACCTTCAGAACGTCGTGTAACGCAATCGTCTGGTACACGGTCCGCAGCTCGTGAAATCCATCAGGCCGTGGCGGGCCGATGCACAGGCCAAGATTAATCTTCGCAAATGAACGCACACAGGCCGTCATGGACAAGCGATTGTAATATCTACTGCGATCTGCAAGCCTGATTGTGCTTTTGTGTGCCCTATACTGCCCGGAGAGGATTCCCCAAAGGTGTGCCCAAAAAGAACGCCGTTCTCGCACTGGTCACTCTAACTACGGTAATCGTGTGCGCGGCTTTTCTGGCGCCTCGGACGCCACAGCCACTCAGCTACCACAACTTCGCCGACCATCGCTCCTGGCTTGGAGTCCCTAATGTTGCCGACGTCGCCTCGAATGCCGCCTTTGCGATCTTTGGCATTTGGGGGCTTTGGTTTCTTGCACGACTCACCCCCGAGGAGGCTACTGTCCGGTTCATCGACTCCCGCGAACGCTGGTTTTACCTGGTCATCTTCTGCGGATTCATTCTGACCGCCGCGGGCTCCGCCTATTACCACCTTGCACCCGACAATGCCCGGCTGGTCTGGGACCGTCTCCCGATGGCGTTGGTGTTTATGTCGCTAGTCGCGGCCATCATCGCCGAACGTATCAGCGTTGTATGTGGACTATGGTTGTGGCCCCTCCTGGTAGCGCTCGGTGTCCTCAGCGTCCTCGAATGGCGCTGGAGTGAGCAAGCCAGCCACGGTGACCTCCGCTTCTATGGCGCGGTCCAGGTGTACGCCGTCCTGGTATTGCTGCTGATGCTCTTTCTCCCCGGCCGGTATACAAGAACCTCTGACCTGGGCGTAGTCGTCGACTCTATGTTCTGGCAAAGCTGTTTGAGGTCTTCGACAAATCGATTTTCGCCCTCGGGCACATTGTCAGCGGGCATACGCTGAAGCACATCGCCGCGGGTCTTGCGGGATATTGGATCGTGAGAATGCTACAAAGAAGAGAACAGGTAACGAAGCGAGATGAAATCGCAGATCAATTTGCGTGACTCTTAGACCCCTGCCACCCTACGTCCGGCGCTTGTGATAAATCGCAAACTCAAATCCCGGATTGGGTGGAAATAACTCGGAAATTTTCCGCAACCGCTCCGCCATGGCCGAAGGCGCCAGCAAAGGATAGTCCCGTTCCCGCAGATCGTAATAATCCACGTCCAGGTAGAGCGAGAGCAGGTAGATCGAAATGGAATCGGCAAACGCAGCTGCAAAGTACTCGTTCTTGTATTTCTCCGTATCCGATCCGCTCCCGGTGGCTCCCTTGCGTGCCTCCCAAGCGTCTAACGAAGTCTCGCCGCGTACCTCGGCGTCTACCTGCTTCCACGCGAGGTCCGCAAAAGCCTGCGACACACCAATCCGCTCCACGATCGCGTGCCCCACGTTGATATAGAACTCGAAGGCCACCGAGAACTTATCATCCATGAGCCGTGTGGAGATGAACACGCACTGGGCATCACCGAGATTCAGGTTGCGATGACACACCGCGTTGTCGCTCAACACCACGTCATAGCGATCCGCAATCACCGTGTCATCCCCTTGGCTGACGGTGAGCGGAACGAAGTAGTACGCCTTGCGCTCAAGTGCCGCCGCGGCACTGCGAGGCACGGCGGCAACCATCCGTTCGAGGTCTCCTTCGGAGATGGTGACCTCGCCCGAGCTGGCATAGCATACGCCATTCGACGCTTGCGAGACGGGGGTTTGGCGGACCACCTCCGCGGGTGTCCGCGTAAGGGCCGGCGCAGCTTGCGACATATCCAGCATTGTAACGCACGGCGTGTGATGCACTCCCGGAACACGTGTAACACCGTGTAATCTAAAGCTTATGGCGAGTCCCGGAAGAGTGCACAAACCCCGCTGGTACATGATCCCAGTAAGGGCTGGATTCGTCGCTTTCCTCGTGACCCTGGTCTCATTCGCCTTGAGTCTCCTGCTGTCGCTTATAGGGGTCGTGCTGGTCGCCAAGTTGCACAGCACAACTCCCGACCTACGTTTTGCCTATCGTTACATTGCGCTTCCGGTCGCGTTATCCGTTGGTGCGATCGTCCTGGTACTTGCGTTGATCATGGAAATCCGGCATTACCGTCAATCCAGAGCATTGGCCCAGATCGCCCGGGCCAGCCGCTAGGATCGCGTAGGACAGACGCCCTCGTCTGGCCAGCCGGGCGCAGCCCGGCGGCCTTCCTCACTATTGCGGAAGAACGTGTTTTCGATCGCGTTTTTGAAAGGGGGCGGCGCCGCGATCCGAAATCAGAGACTAACCTTGTGAGGCTCAGTCGTATACCCCGCCGAGATGGCGCAACACTACTTACTCAGCCTGGCATCCAAAGTCACTTCCGCGCCCGGCAGGATCTTCACTTCCCGCTCCCAGTCGGCGTAACCGGACATTTTCACGGCCACCTTGTACGTCCCGGCCTGCAGCCGGAGAACCGCCGGCGTGGAACTGACGAAGCTGCCGTCCAGGAAAACATCTGCGCCGCCCGGGTCGGAGGAAATCTTGACTGGAACCAGCGCCTGAGCATTCCTTTCCACCGATGTCAGTTTGCCTTGGTCTAACGTGACGGTGATGCCCGGATACGTCAGCCAACGGCGGTCGGCGAATGCCGTGTCCTGCAGCGGCGCACCAAGGGCGTTCACAATTTGCTCACGGGTCATGCCGGGCTTGAGGTCAATCCCGTTCGTGGGAGTCGCGGGCGCACTCGTGATAGCAACAGGCGGGGTAGAAGCCAAAGGAGGAGAAGAAGCAGAAGCGGCGGCTGGATGACTCGTTCCTTCCGGAAGCAGCCACTGGTCGATCACAGAATAGATCTTGCCGGTGTCCCCTTGGTCGAGTATGTCTTTGCTGAAAAAGAAACTCACGCTGCACCAGACTTGTGCAGTTTTTGTGTTGCCTGGAATCATGCGCGCGCTCAGCAGGCCCAGGAAAACGAGGTCGGATCCGGCGTAAGCGGCGGTAACGTAGAATTTTTCCCCTCGTGCCAACGCCAGGTCCTTAGCGCCGGAACGAACCTCTGCTTTCCCGTCCACAATCGCATTCGAAGCCAGATCGCGCCGGTTGTACGAGCCGTAAAGACCGTCGCGTACCAGAACCACAACGCCACCCGTCTTTCGAATACTATTTTCGCCACGCACTCCCATTACGCCGCCACCCACGGTCGTGAGGCGATAGCGTGACTTCAAGGCCTCCTCGATTTCGGTTCTTGCGCCGCCCTGATCCTGGGCGAATGAAGAGAGCAGAGCCACACACGGAAATAATGCAGTGCAGAGCGTTCTTTTGAGGAACATCGCTGAAAGAGTACCAAACAACACGGAGGCTGCCTAACAAACCCTGACATGGACTCTTGACACGGAACTGGGCAGAGCGTGGGTTCCAGTTACTCCCGTCAGATTTCCCGCCCTTTTTCTACCCGTTACAATCAATGTCATGCGCCCTCGCATCGCCATCCCCATCCCGCACTCAGTGGATGCCGAATACTCCGAACGTGCTCTGCCGCAATACGAACGAGCGGTCGAGCAGGCGGGCGGCGAGCCAGTCCGCATTCCGCTTGATCCCACGATCGCGGAGGTCCAGAAACTGGCTCAACACTGCGACGCGGTGCTGCTGCCCGGCAGCCGGGCGGACGTGGATCCCGAGAAATATCTCGCGGCGCGCGACCCTAAAACTGCCGACGCCGACTGGCCGCGCGACACCATCGATCAATTCCTGCTGCAGGATGCCTACCAAATGCGCAAGCCCGTGCTCGGTATCTGCTACGGTCTACAGAGTCTGAATGTCTACCGCTCCGGATCGCTTGTGCAGCACATCGAGTCGACTATCAATCACGAAGCAGGCCGCAAGGTCGCCGTCGCGCACGATGTCGTCGTGGACGCGGGATCAAGGCTGGCAGAAATTTTGACACAAGCAAACGCCGACCCTACCAGGTTGCCCGTGAACTCCAGCCATCATCAGTCTGCTGACGCTGTCGGAAAAGGATTGCGTATTGTGGCGCGCTGTCCTCAGGATGGAATCGTCGAGGCGCTCGAGGGTACCGACCCAGATCACTTTGTCTTGGCTGTGCAGTGGCATCCGGAGCGCTCGATCGATGACGATGACCCGTCGCGCGCCATCTTCAGAGCCTTGGTGGAAGCCGCAAAGAAAAACGTGTAGCGCCGGCGTCCTCGCCGGCACAGAGAATCACTTTTTGACCGTGGCTTTGGCAACCGACTTCTTGGGCGTAGCTACCACTCTCTCCAGAAGCACCACCACATTCGCAATCGCCGCGCCATCGGTTCCAATCCCCTCCGGCGTCTTTGCCTTAAGTCCGACGCAATCGGTCGCAACTCCCAGCAGTTTCGCCAGGTGTGCCCGAATGGCGGCCGCGTGCGGCCCCAGTCTCGGCGTCAGCAGGATCAACGAAGAATCCACATTCCCGATCGCGTAGCCTGCACTCCGGACGCGCTTCAACGCCTCGTTCAGAAACACAACCGAGTCAGCGCCTTTCCATTGCGGGTCCGACGGAGGAAACAAAGTCCCGATATCCGGAGCCCCAATTGCGCCGAGAAGTGCATCGGTGATCGCGTGCAGCAGGACATCGCCATCCGAATGCCCGCCTAGCCCCTTGTTGTGCGGCAGGGCGACCCCGCCAATCTTCAGCGGAATTCCCGGCTTGAATTCGTGAGAATCCCATCCAAAGCCGATCCGTGTAGCTGGTCTCATGTTGGTTTGTGGCCCTAGCTGGCCTTCTCGTCTTTGCCCGCTATCGTGCGTCCTTGGCCGCGCAAATAAAACTCTGCCAGTTCCATGTCGGCGGGCGCGGTGATCTTGATATTCCGGGGCGAACCCATCACAACCGCCACCTCATGGCCGGATCGCTCCACCAGCGAAGCCTCGTCCGTCCCGATAAATCCGTCCGCCAGTGCTTCATCGAAGGCTTTCTTCAGCACCTGATAACGAAATCCCTGCGGAGTCTGGGCCATGACGACATGCTCGCGCGGGATGGTTGCCGTGATCAAAGCCCCATCTGCGGTGCGCTCCACTTTCTTGATGGTATCGACCGCCGGCAGTCCAGCGATGGCCGCGCCAAATTTCTCCGCACCCCGGATAACCTCTTCGATGATTTCCGGCGTAACGAACGGACGGACGGCATCGTGCACGAGCACGATATCGTCATTCGCCGCCGAAACTGCCGCCAGTGCGTTGGCGACAGATTGCTGCCGGTGCTCGCCGCCTTCCACCAACTCGACTCTCTTCTCCTGCAGCCCTTCGCTTTGAAGGCGCTCGCGGAACCCGGGAATCTCGTCCTTACGCAACGCCACCAGGATTTCCGTCACGCGTGCACTCGCCGCAAACTTCCGCAAGGTATGAATGAGAATCGGAGTGCCGCCCAATTCCGTAAATTGTTTGGAGGGAATCTTGGACTTCGCGCTGGGCGCCGGGGACATGCGCGTTCCCAGTCCCGCAGCCGGAATGATGACAGCGACCTTCATGGCGGTCGACAAGTATAGGGTAGGTTGGAAGTGAGTTCAAATCCGCTGCCGACCAGAAAACCTCTACCAGTTCTCGATCTTCAAATCCCGAGGTTTTCGAAAACCGCGAACGCGTTTTAAGGCCGGGGCAAGCCGAAATACGCGTCAGAACACCCGTACCTTGAAGGTCAGGTACTTCTTGGGATTTTCGCGGACCGATTTCACGAGTTGCCGGGTCTCGATCAGCATCTGATCGGAATTGTTATACAGCGACGGATCTTTGAAGAGTTTCCCCACCGTGCCTTCGCCCGCCTCCATCCGATCGGTCAAGATCGACAATTTGGAGATCGTGTTATCGAGTTTTTGCGCCAATGCCTCGTCCTTGGTGAGCTTGCCGATCGCGCCCTTTCCGGCATTGATATCATCTGTCATTTTCTTCACGTTCGCGATTGTGTCGTTGGCGTTGTTATAAAGCGTGGGATCTTTCAGGAATTTTCCCGCCGTGCCCTTGCCTTGCTGCAGATCATCGACAATAGCGTTCAGTTTATCGACCGCAGCGATGGCCTTGTTGTACGCTTCCTCGTCGGAAACCAGTTTGCCAAGACTGCCCTCACCGTTGCGAATCTGGTCCACAATACCCTTAAACTCATTCACGGTGGCCGCGAAAGTGTTGTAAAGCGAGGGATCGTAGATGATCTTGCCAATAGAACCCTGCCCGCTTTCTACGAAGGCCAGGATACGATCAGTGCGCTTCAGCAGTGCGTCCAGATTTTGCAGCGTGCCCTGGCTCGCACGCACAACGTCCTGAATGTCAGGAGTCTCACGGGTGGCCAGGGTATCGCCGTCGCCGACCACTGGGCCCTTCGCACGCGAGCTGTCAATATCAATATAGGTTTCGCCCAACACTCCGGCCGTAGCCAGCGACGTGACGGAATCCTTACGCATCATGGGACGATAGCGGCTCGTCACCTTCATCGTGATTTCAACCGGCGTGAGCGGCTTGTCGGCCACCACGCGAACATGCGTGACGTTGCCGACATCCACACCTTGCAAGCGCACTGGCGCGCCGTTGCGAAGGCCTCCTGCATTGTCGAAATAGGATTTCAGGGTGATCTTGGGGGTGAACAGCCCAGTCGTCCCGCTCATCAGGAAAATGAGCACGCCCAGAGTGATGCTGGCGAACAGCACGGTCAGGCCCACTCGCAGTTGTGACCACTTCAGCTGCTTCTGGCTAGGCACTCGTCCCTCGCCCGGACCGATTCACTGACCGGCCCCAGCATCCAACCAACGCCATCCACACCTCACAACACATAGCAGGTCGAATTCCGCTGATCATAGCAGACTGAAAGGGGCGACTTCACGCTAGGAGCGGCGGGGTGCCAGTGTTGGAAATAACATCAATGACAGCAGGTACGCGGCCGCGCCGCAGGCCACTGTGATGTTCAATCCGAAGTGGATGGCGATCACCATGGCCAGTACTGAGCCCAGAACACTGGAGGCAGCGTTCATGGCCCATGCCCACTCGACCGCGTTGTCGTCTCTGTTCGCGGGTTCTCCGAGCTCGGAGGCGGGTAGTTCGACTGCGGCGGTGTTCGCGATCGCGCGCAGACCAGTGGGGAAGGGCATCCCCATCGCAAATCCCAGGGGAACCAGCACCACGGCACTCACTACGAGTTTCACGAAAAAAGGAAGGCCAATGAGGGACGTCAGCAAGCTGGTAAGACCCCAGGTGTAGAGAGCGATGGCCAGCACAAGAATAACCAGCGGAATCCACCCTCGCGCGGTATTCGGTAGCCAGCGCCGCGACGACAAGCTTCCCGCGCCGCTCGAAAGCAGCAGTAGGAAGATGACCACCGTGAGCGCGTACGTGGGATGTCCAAGAAATAATACAAAGCGCTGGATGAACGCGATCTCCACCAGGATGTAGCCCAATCCGACGGCCACGAAGTACAGCAGGGGCAGCACGCGTTGGCGGCGGCCACCTCGCAGAGCCATTGGTCCCACCAGAAACACGACTACCGCAACCAGCGAGATCGCGAATACGATACCCAGCACCACCACCCCCAAATTAACTTTCCAGTCGATTCCGCGCTGCAGTCCGCCATCGTGCAGAACCTGATCCGTTTTCAGGGTGAAGAAGAAGAACGGCGCATTGTCGTCCACGGGCGCGACATTGTAGGGATAGGCACGCGCAAAGGCGCGCGGATCGTTGCGAGCGATCAGCGCCGAAAAAGGATTCTGTCCAGGCGCCGAGGGTGTGTAGAGTGCCACCAGGTCCTCAGTGCTTTCAATGTGAGCCTTGACCGCGGCTTCTTCTTCGGGAGTGAACGGCGACTTCTTCGCCAGCACCACCACCGGAATGCCGTCCTCATCCAGATCACCTTCGGAAACGACAATGAAGTGTCTGGCCGGATTCTGCACCCCAAGCTGATGCAGCGCTTCGGTCGCCACGGAAACCACGCGCAGCGCCTCCCGCGGCTGCCGGAACTCCCAGCGCGTGATGGCGATCATTCCGTCCGGCTTCAGATGCTCGAAATATTCGCGGAAGGCATCCACCGTATAAAGGCTGTTTTCGCTGAGCGCGAACGCCCCCGCTGCTGTCGACGCCCACGTATCGACGAGCGTCATCTGCACGACGTCGAACTCCTGCTTCGCATTGCGCACGAACGAACGCCCGTCCGTTACATGCAGATGCACCTCAGGGCGCTCGTATAAGTGATAAGAGTACTCGGCGTAGCGGTCGCGCATGATGGAGTTCGCGATAATCGGATTGATCTCAATTCCGGTCACGCTCGGACTGCCATTCGCAACCGCGCGCAAAACATCCACGCCGCCCCCAGGACCGATAATGGCAAATTCGCCGTGCGGCCGCAGCACGTTGGCCAGCGCGGGCGGTGATGCCATCAGATTTTTCTGCCACAGCGTTCCCTGCCAGGCGTGTGGATCCACGTTCATGATGTAGGTGGAAGCATCCGCATCAATCACAATGGCCTTACCGTCATCTCCCTGGCGATCGACCTCCACGCGCGAGATCGCGTTCCAGCGCGCAAATTCCACCCACGACTTGTCGCGAAATATCCCCTTGGCATAAATGACGTCAATCAGCCGTCCTGAATGGTTGACCGCAATCAACAGAACCAGCACAGCGGCAATCACCCCGGTGACATTTCGCGTCCGGCGCGAATCGGCCCACACCAGTCCCGCGAGAGCCATCACCGTCGCTGCAAACAGAATCGCATTCGGACCGCCGATCCAGTTCAGCAGCGGAACCACCGAAAGGCACGCCAAAGCCCCGCCCAGCAAGTCCGCCCCGTACAGACGAGTAATCGTGCGCGTCTCCCGCGCGAAGACCACCGAAAATAAAACTCCGGTCAACAGAAAAGGAATAGCTGCCGAGAGATACAGCACGGTCAGCCGCAGCAGATTGGTCCAGGAGAGTTCCAGCGACACCGGAACGTGCAGAACGATTTCCAGAACGAACGGAATCACGATCGCATTGAGACCGCAGAGCCATGCTGCCAGCGGCCGAGTTCCAATACGGCTTAACTGAGTCTTACGCAGGTAAGCGAACACGCCTCCCGCGCCCAGGCCAAGTAACGCAATCGAGATCGCCAGGAACGCAAAGTGGTAGAACAACACCACCGAAAACAGCCGCGTCAACGCCAGTTCCAGCAGCAGCGCTG
>Ga0307473_10000172_pt1 | contig 12817 bp, 14 predicted proteins | sample atmos_gasesAM5C__FD_203744 | JGI IMG/M metagenome (GOLD analysis project Ga0307473, IMG submission 203744) | Hardwood forest soil microbial communities from Morgan-Monroe State Forest, Indiana, United States - atmos_gasesAM5C_515 | ecosystem: Environmental > Terrestrial > Soil > Temperate...
GAGCTCATACGAGATGCCTGCGATGAGCGGCAGCAGGATAACGCGCGAAAGAACATTGAAATACCACGCGTTGAACCGCACGAGCGAGAACACGACGATGCTTACGGCAATCACGAATATCAAGAGACTCGTGCCGCAACGCGGATGACAGGTTGAATACTGCTGGACGTTCTTCACGGTCAGCTTCTTCTTGGCTTCGAAGCAGTGCACGGCCTTGTGCTCGGCGCCGTGATACTGAAACATCCTGCGCACGTCCGGCAGGAACGAAATGCCGACGAGGTAGGCAAGGAAAATCGCGAGCCGGAAAATGCCGTCAAGGATGTTGAACACAACCGTGTTCGGCGTCGCGAGCGTGCGCGAGAGGAAGTACGGAGCAATGACGAACAGGAGCAACGCGATGAGCACGGACACGAGCAGCGTGAGCGTGACGTGCCAGCCCTCAACATCTTCCTCGCCCTGCTGCTGTGCGCTCCAGGACAACGCGCGGAATCCCAACCGCAAATGGTCCCACAAATACGTGAGCCCGCGGAGCACCGGGAGTTTCATCGAGTCTTGCGAATTCTTGAACGTCGTGTGCGCAATCCTCCCGTTCGGCTTTCTCGCGGCGGCAGCCGTGCGTTTCGGGCTCCGAATCATCACGCCCTCGACGAGCGCCTGACCGCCAATGTTCACAAGGTCACCTCGCGGTTCGGCTCCAAGACAAGCACATTCGTGTAGCTCGGCTCCACGGCCTCGCGGAACAATTCTGCATCGTCAATCGTGCCGGACTGGCTGCCGTAATGGGCAGGAATCGCGATGCGCGGCGTGATGCGCCGCACGACCGTGATGGCGTCCTTTGCCGACATCGTCCACGTTCCGCCGACGGGAATGATGACGATGTCCGCCTTGACGTTGAGCAGGTTCGGAAGAATGTCCGTGTCGCCGACGAAATACAGCGTCTGCCTGCCAATCGTGATGAGCCATCCGAGACCCTCAGAAACGGACTCCCTGCGGCGGACAACGGCAGCGGTCGCCTGCACGCGCGTGCCGTCATCGAACGTGATGAAATCTCCCGGCGCAAACGGCCGGCACCCGAAGACCTCACGCGCGACATCTGCCGAACCGAACAGGTGCGTGCCGTCCACCGTTATTTTGTTGAGCAACGAGCGGCTCCAATGGTCGTACTCGTTTTTCGAAATGAGCACAAGGTTCGCGGGCTTGTCATACCAGTCCGCATCGCCGGCATACGGGTCGAGATAGAGCACGTTGTTGCCGTATTCGATGCGGAACGAGCCATGGCCGAACCACGTGAGGAGCATACCTGCGCGATGCGTTCTTCCTTAATAAGGTTATTTACGAGTTGCGCCCATTATAGAATTTATATAAAAAGATTTTAATTTATAGAAAACAGCAGTACGCGCGTGGAGTTGGAGGACGTCGTTCGGGGGCTCCGTACCGAGCCAGAACTTCTCGCACTTGAGGACGAACCTCAATCCGTCATCCAGGCGTCCGACGCCTATCGCGCGCGGCACCGCGACACGTATCTTGCACTGAACGAAGAGCTCGGCCAGATTCTGGCACGAGAAAAGGCAGGCACGCTGACCGAGGACGACGCGGCACACCGGGGCGCGATTGAAGCGCTCCTGAACCTCATCGACGACCACGACCCCCACGCCACCTGGATCAACAACCGTCTCGCGAAACTCCCGAATGAACTGCGCGAGAAGATTTACGCCATTGTCCAATCCTACGAAGGACAACGTTTATAAATACACTTTCTGATGGCTGACGTATGGTTTTGGAGAAGCTCGGTGACTCCCTGAAAGGCACACTTGCGAAGATAGCCAAAGCCATGTTCGTCGATGACAAGCTCATCAACGAGCTCGTGAAGGACTTGCAGCGCGCGCTGCTTCAAGCTGACGTTAACGTCAAGCTCGTCTTTGAACTGACGAAGAAAATCAAGGACCGCATCACGAAAGAGGAAACGGCTCCTGGCTTGACGAAGAAAGAGCAGCTCATCAACATCGTGTACGAGGAACTCGTGCAGTTCGTGGGCGGCAACAAGACCGGCATCGCGGTTGATGCGAAGAAAAAGCCGTTCAAAATCATGATGGTGGGATTGTTCGGCTCGGGCAAAACAACCACCATTGGCAAGCTCGCCAAGTATTACGCCAAGCGCGGGATGAAAGTCGCAGCTCTTGGGCTGGACGTGCACCGCCCCGCGGCAATGAATCAATTAGAACAAGTGTGCAAGTCCGTCAACGTGCCGGCGTTCACGAGCAAGACGGAGAAGAATCCGTTGCAGATTTACAAAACACACGAAAAGGAGTTTTCCAAGTTTGATGTTCTCTTGATCGACACGGCAGGAAGAGATGCCTTGAGCAAGGACTTGATTGAGGAAATCTCCAACGTCAACAAGCTCGCGCAGCCCGAGGAGGCATTGCTTGTCATCTCCGCAGACATCGGGCAAGCCGCGCAAACGCAGGCGCAGGCATTCCACGATTCCTGCGGCGTTACGGGTGTCATCGTCACGAAAATGGACGGAACGGCGAAAGGCGGCGGTGCCCTGACCGCGTGCGCTGTCACGGGAGCGCCGGTCAAATTCATCGGCGTTGGTGAGAAAGCAGATGATTTGGAAGCGTTCAACCCGCAAGGCTTCATCGGACGACTCTTGGGCATGGGCGACCTCGATGCCTTGCTCGAGAAGGCAAAGGATGCGGTCTCGGCCGAGGATGCCAAGGATTTGGAGAAGAAATTGCTGAAAGGCGAATTCACCCTCATTGATTTGTATCAGCAGATGGAAGCGATGAGCAAAATGGGACCACTCGGCAAAATCATGGAACTGATTCCCGGCATGGGCTCCATCAAGATTCCGAAAGAGGCGTTGCAAGTCCAGGAAGGCAAACTCAAGAAGTGGAAGCACGCGATGGACTCGATGACGAAAACCGAGCTTGAAGAGCCCGCCGAGATTGACGCGTCCCGCATTGAACGCATTTCCAAGGGCTCAGGCATCTCCACATCCGACATCCGCGACATGCTCAAACAATATGCACAATCAAAGAAGCTCGTGAAGATGATGAAGGGCAATCCCGACCAGATGATGAAGAAATTGCAGAAAGGCGGGATGAAGTTTTAGAGATACTTGCGCAGACTCATTTCGCGCAGCAACTCGTGCACTTTTCTTGACGTCTTGTATTTCAGCGAATGGTCGAGCGCGGCATCGACGCAGGGCTCTTCCCGCTCACCGTGCTTGGCAAGATACGTGCCGACAAATTCCTCCATCGCTTCAAAAGAACGCTCGGTGTAGCGATGGAACGCCTTGCCTGCCTCAATCCACGGCTGCGGCGTGCCCCAATCGACCGGAAGGTTGACCAATATGCGCGCGATTCCCTCAAGCGAGCCATCATTCCACTGCCTGATGGCTTTCCGAATGGGATTCATGCGGCCTTTTCGTGGAGTGTGGAAAACACGCTGATGACTTCATCAAGGGACTTGGGAACGGGCGTGACCATCGTGTGCTGCTTGCCGACCGTGTGGATAACCTGGAATTCGCCGGTGTACGGGAACGATTCGACCGTAATCTCACGGTCACCATACTGGACGCCTATCCATTCGTAATGCAGCTCACCGGTGAGCTCACGGCGGTAGCTGATGTTGGCGTCCTTCACGTCCTGGAAATACGCCCGAATCTTGCTTTCAAACTCTGTTTTCATGTCTGTAGTCATTTGCCCTCACCAGTTGATGAAGGCGCAGGGTTAGTGCGCCTTAATGACAAGGAGCGAGCTCAGAATTGCGTTGGTTGCTCCCGTCTTCATACTCCTGAATTTCACGAAGGGGCTATTTAAAGCTTACGGATGAGTCTTCCTACTGCAGAAACGCTTCAAGAATTTCCTCATTCATCACTTCCGGATGGAAGATGACGCCGTAGACTTCCTTCTCCGGATGCTTGATGATGCACGGCGTTCCTTCGCTCTTCGCAAGGACTCTGAAATGTCCGATTCCTGTCTTGGTGTGCAAAAAGTACGCCTCGCATTCGCCTTCTATCAACGAGTTCTCTGCAACGACTTCAACACGGCGCGGGCCGATGACCGTGTGGTCCTTGAGCGAAATGCCAAACGCCTTGGCAATCACTTGCATTCCCGCGCAGATTCCCAAAACGGGCTTGTCAATCGTTTTCAACCAGCTCCAGTCCGCGTCAAGATAGGCAAAATCCTTCAACGCCGTTCCTGAAATGACGATGCAGTCTGCCTTTTCGAGGTCCTTCTGCGTGACGCTTCGGTAATGCTTTGCCTTGCAGCCAAGCAGTTCTGTCAGCGGCCGAACAAACTCAAGCTCGCTGAGTTCTTCCGCGCACGTGCTGATGACGAGCGTCATCGCAACACCGCCTCCGTAATCGTGCAGACCCCGGCGTGCTTGTCGTAGTTCGTCACGGTTTTCTTCACCAAAATCTCCTTCTTGAAACCGGGAGCGTGCAAGACGGTGGTTTCGATTTCGCCACCCTCACCTGCAGGATTGATGCCGTGCGTTTCCGCGGCCTTTTCGAGGCGCCTGACCATCTTCTTGTCAATCTGCTTGCCGAGATACGATTCATCCAACGGTTCTGCGAAGACGCCTGAAATCATTGCGACAATGCCGGACTTGACGACGTCCTTCAGGAGCTCGACCTGGTCCTTGAGCCACAACGGGTTGAAGCACCACACGCCGAGTTCGTGGCAGATTTTCTGGATTCTGCTTGCCTGGTAGGTTGAACGCACGGCTCCGGTGACGATGCCCTCAATCTTGTGCTGCCGCTTTGCTTCCGCAATCGCGCGCGTCAAGTCCGCGAGCTCGGTTTCCTTTTCGCCTTTTGTCTCCACAGACACCAACGGCAGCCCCAGCGCCTCTGCCTGGAGCGCGGTGATGTGGATGTTCGGCGTCTGGAACATGAAGCTCTCTTTGTTTTCAGAAATGAGCGTGATGAGGCACACGACGTCGTGGAACTCTTTTGCTTTCAGCAAGGCGAGCGTGGAATCTTTGCCGCCTGAATAAAGGACGCCGAGTTTCATGGCGTTTTTGTCGAGAAGGCGCTTTTAAAGGTTTGCGGAAAACACGAGTTGTGCCGTTCCCAGGCAGTTTTGTAGCGTCGTCTTTGGCGAACGCTCGGACGAACGCACGACAAACATCACCAGGAACGTGAAAGAAAACGGCAGGGAACGGAAGATGCTTGAAAACAGTCTTACGCGCATTTCACTTCGGCAACAACACCGTCTTCAGCTTCAGCTTCTTCGCGGCGTTGCGGATCGGGTGGGCAATCTCGGGAGCAGATGCGACGGCGACGGCTTCGAGCTTGTACTTGTCCTTGGCGAATGCGAGCAGCGTGTCGAGCGCGGAGTGATTTTCCTCGCCGGACTTCTTGACGGGCATGAAGAGCAGGTCAATCTTGTTCGTATCAGAGACCTTCTTGAGCGCGTCGATGTTGTCCGTGGCCCACGCGAGCTTCTTCTCCTTCGGCTCCAGCGAGGCGAGGCATTTCACTTCATGGCCTTGCGCGGTGGCCCAGTGAATCAATGCCTGTCCGTTCAATTTGCCCGACACCCACAGCGCAATCTTCATTTGTCCTCACCGATGCGTTCAATCGCGATTTTGCCTTTGTCCATCTTCAACGAGACTTCATCTTGTTCGGAGAGCTTCGAGAGCTTCGTGGCTTGCTCGGGTAACAGAATCCGGTTTGTCCTGAAATCGAGATGCGTCACGAACTCGGCTTCCGTGGCTTCCTTGACAATCAATCCTGCCTGCTTGACCTTGAATTCCTTGGATTTGTCATAGAGATACTTCGCGATTTTCTGCGCGACGTTGGTTTTCGTGGCGCGCGTGATTCCCTGCAATCCCGGGGACAGATTAATCTCAATGACGACGGGCTTGCCGCGGGGGCTGATAAGCATGTCCACCGCACAAACGTCCGCGCCGATGGCCCGAGCCGTGTCAATCGCGATTTTCTTCGCGTACTCGTCGATTTCGACCGCAACCGCCTTCCCGCCCGCGTGGATGTTCGCGCGTTTCTCGCCTTCGGCGGCGATGCGCTTCATCGAGGCGATGACTTCGTCACCGACGACGAACGCGCGCGTGTCCGTGCCTCCGGTCTCGACGTATTCCTGCATCAGGAAGGGCTGCTTGAGCAGCGCGAGCGTGTCAATCATTGAAGAGGCGCTTTCCGGCGAGTCCGCGAGCATGACGCCCTTGCCGTGCGTGCCGGCGGGAAGCTTCATCACGATGGGATAATCAATTTTCTTGAGCAATTTCTTGCCCGCATCCGCAGTCGAAACGACGTACGTTTTGGGCTGCGGGACGTTGGCCGTTTGCAGCACGATGTGCGTCAGGAGCTTGTCGTGACCGGCCGTGAATGCCGTTGGCCGAACCGGCAGATAGGCATTCGTGCCGAGAATCGTTGTTAACGAGCGCAGCAATGAAACGTACCGGAATGACCCCTTTGCGTAAATGCAGTCGTACTCCTTCGTGAGCGGCTTGCCTTCATAGTAGACTTCCGGCTCCTTGCCGCCGAGAGAGACCTCGAACTCCTTGATGTCGAGCACATCGACCTGGTCGAAATGCCGTTTCAGTTCGTCCGCGACCCAGCGGGAGGAGATACTGCCCTGGGAGATGACTGCAGCCCTCATGATTGCTCCTTCGACGGGTCAATCAAAAAACCGCGCTTAAGAATGTTCTGGCCGATAAGTACTTTGTACTTCATGTGCGTGCGGTCCGCGACGGTGAACTGCATGCGCATCTTTCTGTCGCCGATGATGACGCGCTCGTAGACAACGCCGCGATGGCCCTGGCCGTGCGCGCTCCTGACGAGAATCTTCTTGATTTCCGGGCCGAGCTCGAGTTCCTTCACGAGCGATGCGTCAATGCTGCTCTTGGTCGCGCCCGTGTCGATGCGCGCCATGACTTCCTTCGTGTTCTTGCTGCCCACGATGGTGACCTTTTCCGTGAGTCCGACAACGGTTTTTGAAGTCATGCGTGCACGTCGTTGGTTGGTTGTGATGTTGGTCGTTCGTGCGTTATCGACTTCTGAGTAAACGACGCCTCAAAACTGCCGGGGAACGGAGCAGCCGGGGACCTCAACGAGCTCATTTCCCTTCCTCCGGCTTCATTGTTGGAAACAAAATAATGTCACGAATGCTTGCCTGGTCGGTCAACAGCATAATCATGCGGTCGATGCCCAAGCCCAGCCCGCCGGTGGGGGGCATGCCGTGCTCAATCGCGCGGACAAAGTCCTCGTCCATCGGGTGCGCCTCTTCGGCGCCTGCGCGCAATTGCTTTGCCTGGTCTTCCAGCAACTGCCGCTGCAGGACCGGGTCGTTCAATTCCGAATAGGCATTGCCTATTTCCCAGCCGTTGATGAACGGCTCGAAGCGCTCGACGAGATGCTTGTCGCCGGAACGCAGGGGCTTGCACAACGGCGTCGTTTCAATCGGATGGTCGATGATGAACGTCGGCTGCAGCAAGTGCGGCTCGCAGAGCTTGAACAGTTCCGCAATCGCGGCCCCGCGGCTCCACGGAGACGGCACATCCAATTTGTTTTTCTGCAGCTCTGTTTTCAAATCAGCGTCGCCGAGCTTGGTGACGTCAATCTTCGCATACTCTTTGATGGCGTCAATCATCTTCAAGCGACGCCACGGCTTCTTCAAATCAATCATCTTGCCTTGGAACGTGATTTTCGTCGTGCCCAACACCTTGTTCGCGACGTAATTGTAGCAGTCCTCGGTCAATTCCATCATGTCGTGATAGTCCGCGTACGCCTGGTAGCATTCCAAAAGAGTAAATTCAGGGTTGTGCTCGCGGTCGATGCTTTCGTTGCGGAACACGTGACCGATTTCGAACACCTTCTCGAAGCCGCCGACAATCAAACGCTTGTGGTATAATTCCAAAGAAATGCGGAGATACATCTGCAAATTCAAGTCGTGATGGTGCGTGACGAACGGCCGCGCAGAGGCGCCGCCATAGACGGGCTGCAGCACCGGCGTCTCGACTTCCAGGAATCCCTTTTCGCGGAAAAAGTCGCGAATCGCGTTCGTGATGGCGATGCGCTTGAGCGAGGTCGCGAGCACGTCGCGGCTGATGGCCAAATCAACATAGCGTTGGCGGTAACGGAGTTCGACGTCCTTCAATCCATGCCATTTGTCCGGCAAAGGCCGGATGCTCTTGCACAGCATGTGGAATGAGGTAACGTCAATGCTGATTTCTCCCGTCTTGGTGGAGATGACTTCTCCCTCGGCGCCAACCCAGTCGCCGATGTCAAACAGTTTCAGCAGGTCAAAGTTCTTCGCGTTCGCTCCGTAGAACAACTGCAACTTGCCAGTCTGGTCCTGGACCTGCATGAACGCGATTTTGCCGAGCTTGCGGAACGCCACAACGCGCCCGGCAACGGCCGCTTTCGCTCCCGAACGCTGTTCCGGCTTCAAATCCCTGTATGCCGTCAGAATGTCCGCCGCGTGATGCGAGGGCTTGTAGGAATACGGATACGGATTGATGCCGAGCTTGCGGAGCTCCTCGACTTTCTTGAGCCGTTCGTCGATAAGCTCCTGTTCGGTGGGCATAGGGAAAGAACAAGGAAGGGAGTTTTTAAAGGTTACGAGACGCGGTACCGCATCGGCGCACGCTGGAGGTCATCCTTGGTGACATATTGCCACAAGTTCACCTTATGCATGTGCTCGTACGTGATGAGATCGATGAGCGCATCGCGCATGCCCATAGGGACTTTCTTGCGCACTTCGCTCCAATCGCCTTGGGCTGAACGGGCGCGCACGATAAGCAACGCAATGTGTGCGGGCGAAAGCCCCTTGACAAAATCCGCATGCGAGTTCACCGCGCGCTCAACCTGCGTGTCGAGCGACTCGTCGCGTGTGTCTTCATCAGTCATAGCGTGCCTCTAAGGGAATGAGCCTTATAAATCTAACGTGCGCATCAGGAGCGGTTTCACGGCAAGCAGATAGTCAAGCACAAGCTTCTCCTGGCGCTGGTAGCGCTCAATGAGCCGGCACCGCGCGATGGCGATGCGCGTGTCTTCCGCACGCTTGGTGAGGCGCCGTTTGCCCGGCTGCGCAGGATTCGCAATCTCCGTGTTCTTCAGCGTCAGCGCCGTGCTCTCATCCATCGCGGGCTTGGCGGAAATATTGAAATCTTCCTTTCCCAGGACATCCGTATATTCCGTAATCATTTCCTTCCAGTTTCCGCGGTACGTGTTTTGGCAGGACGCATACAGTCCCGTGTACGTCGTGAATGGAACCGAAACCCCTTTGCCGTGCTTGAAGAAGCGCTGGAGCCGCGCCATGGATTCGCCGAACGCGAGCATCATTTGCGACGTTTCCTTGATGGGCATCACGAGATACCGCGCATCACGCCGTGCATATTCAAAGAAGAGCGCTGCAAGGTTCTCGTCGCCCGAGCCGTCCTCGTTCCGCTCCGCACGGATGTCCAGCGACGCCTTCCCCGAGAACACCACGTAATCAGGAAGCCGTTCCAGACCAACATGCGTCTCGCCGTTCGTATTCTGTTGCTTGAGCCGTTCGACGACATAGGCAACGAGCGGCGCGCTCACCTGGGGCGTGAGGTCTGCCTCGCCCAGCGATTGCGCGAACGTAACCGCGCGGTCGTTCATCAGCGACGGAATCTTTTCGAGATTCTCGGCGAGCTGCGCAAGACTCCCCCCTGTTTCCTTGATGCGAGGAATGATGCGCGCGTAGTCCGCAACGCTCTGCGTCGCCCTCAGCGCGTCATTCCAGCGCTTGCGTTTTTGCTCGGAAAGCGCTGCGTAGTCCGCAAATCGCTTGCTCACTTCCGCAAGCGCGTCCTGAGGAACGCCGTACTGCCGTCCCTGTTCAAGAATCCAGTGCTCAAGGTCGCGGAGCGTCTCGTCAGCCTCACGACCACGTGATTGGTCAACCATCCCGAATATTTACTTACGAGTAGTCATTTAAAAAGGTTTCGAGAAATTGACGGTAATCTTTATATATGGTAATCACTGCACGATAGCTAATGGGGAGCGCATGAGTGCAGACATTCTCTACTTGAAACAGGAAGGAGTTTTTGATACACTGGAGCAGCGCGTCCAACTGTGCGCGGAACGCAACAGTCTCGAATTCAGCGCAAAGACCATGCTCGACATCAACCTGCCCGAGGTTCCTGAAACCGGCAAGACACTCGATGCAAAACTCATCTTCTACTCGGCGAACGACCCCATCCACATCCAAACGGAGACCGACCTGCGCGGCTTGCGCGGACGCAGCAAGAATGCAAAGCTGGTGCTCGTCTATGACTCCATCGAACCCCTGGACATCCGGGAAAAACTGGACTTCAAGGATTTCGAGGCCATCCAGACCGGATGCGATGACGCCTACCTGTCGAAATTCCTGCTCGACCTCCTTCAAAAGTCAAAACCGAAGGCGCGGCTTCCGCTCGCACTCGTGTTCAGCAAGGACAAGAAAAAGATTGAACAGTATCTTGTCAAGGAACGCTACCAAGTTGCGGGCGATGACACGCTCATCGACCCCGCGATGCTCGGAAAATATCAGGAACTCAAGATGTATCCGCAAATCATCATTCTCGAGGGAGAGCACGCAACGCGCCTCGGCGACACCGTGCGCGAGATGTTCAGTGACGCCTACATCGGCATCATCGCTCCCGAGCGGCAGCACCGCGCGGTGGTCAGCAAATACTTCACGTTCATCCCGCAGGACCGCGACGAGGAACGCGAAATCCGCGCATTCGCGGGCAGCCACAACAAGGCGAAAGCCACGCCCATCGAACGCCTCGGCAAATGTTTCATTCTCTGCGGACCCACGGCCGCAGGCAAGAGCGAAGCGAGTTTCCAGAGCGTCGGCTATGAGCTCGTCTCCATCCCGCGACACACCACCCGCAAGCTGCGCCCAGGAGAGCAGCTCGGCAAGGACCTCATCCCCATGGAAGAATCGACGTTCCACGCCTGGCAGCGCGCGGGCAAGTTTTTCCAGGCCTACAAGAACTCCGACGGCCATTGGTACGGCATTCCGAATGAAATCAGGAACAAGCTGAAGGACGGGACCAACACCCTCATCACGGCAATCGATCCGGAATTCGTCAGCACCTTCACGCGCGAGCTCAAGCGCCTCGGCGACGACGTTCCCGTGCCCATCCTCATGTTTGGAAAGCAAATGGTGCTCGAGAACCGGCTGTTCAACCGGCCGAGCACCGACGAGGAAAAAGAGATACGGCGCGCGAAAATCAAGACCCAGCTCGATGCCTACCAGACCCTGACCATCAGCGACAACTGCCCGTTCAAGTACGGAATCCGGACCGACAAGGCGTCGGAAGAAGAAGTCGGCCGCATTATGAAAAGCATCTATGAATGGGAAAAGAATAAGAATAATTCGGGAGAAGACTATGTGCAAACCGTCATCAAGCACGTCCTCCCTGCGGACTTTCTCGTGCGGGCGAAACAGCAGGCCCTCCATCTCGACATTCCGGACTATGTCCTCAAGGAATATGCGAAGAGAACCGGCATTCCCGAAGGCCAGCTGAAGCCGTTGCAGCACCATCCGGTCGTGCTCACCACCGAATTCTACGGGCGCGTGGGCATCTTCCTGCAAGCCATCCATGAGATGACCGAGGTGACGCTGCGCGAAGCGCGCAGCCACTCACTGGGCCTCATCAAGGATGCAATCGGCCTCCCGCACCGCAAACAGAACACCAAGTACAGTCGCTTCAAGTTCTCCTCGTGGGCAGGCGCCATTCATGAGAAGGAACGGCAGCCCCGCATCCGGTTCAATGACGGACTCCTGTATCGATTGGGAGATCCGTTCCGGACGCAGCCCCCGGTTTGCCCGCGATCCGCGGTCGTATTCGGTTATGCGCAAATCCCGGGCCGGATCTCCGGACGCACACCCATCATCGAGAAATTGCCGTACCGGGAGTACATGGAACACAAAGATGCAACCGACCGCATCACTGACGATGGACCCTGGCCCTGGCACGACATTTTCTAATATTCCATCGCCATTCTCGCTTCAATCAGCGCGCGATAGAGTTCGAGCGACTGGTGCAACTCGCAGAGCAGGAGCAGTTCCCCGCGCGGAATCACGCTGGACTTGTGCGTGATGGCCTGGTAGATGAGTTCTTTCGATTCGTTGATCTTGTGCACCTTGTCCATGTTAAAGCGGTAGAAGAGGTCGCGGAAGGTCTCGTAGGACTGGTAGAACATCTCAATAATGCGTCCGGTGACGGGCGTGACCTTCTTGTCGTAGATGAGCATGTTGCGCGCACCGTTCTTCAGCGTGTCGATGACCTTGTCCAGCATCGCGACCGTCGTATAGCGGAAGTGCGCATTGTTTGCATCGCTCTGGCGCTTGTTGATCAGGCGCGAGCAATGGTTGAGGAATTTCGTGACGTTGTCGTGTTTCTCCTCAATCGTTTCCAGAAGCGCGCGATCGTTCGTCTTGCACGCCGTGACGAGGTCCCTGCACGTGTCCGAGATGAGGATGAACGTGCGCCGGAGAATGTGGTCAAGCTCTTCCGGGTCGGCGTTGGAGATGGCCTTGAGCAGGAAGAACGTCTCCTTCTGCTCGATGATTTCCATGCCCGGGCATCTGCCGATTTCGCGGTGGAGGATGGTGCTGATGCTCACGTCCTTGCCCGTGCGGTAGTGCTTCAGCGCGGGCTTCTCGTAATTGAGACGGATTTCATCATACCCTTTCTTGTAGAGCGCGCGCACGAGGTGAATGAGCGACGTGCGGTCAAGCTTCGAAATGTTGACCTGCACGCTCCCGAGCATCGGGTCATTCTCGGTGCTGATGATGAGCTTGCTGCCCATCGGCTCCACTTC
>Ga0307473_10000173_pt1 | contig 12790 bp, 11 predicted proteins | sample atmos_gasesAM5C__FD_203744 | JGI IMG/M metagenome (GOLD analysis project Ga0307473, IMG submission 203744) | Hardwood forest soil microbial communities from Morgan-Monroe State Forest, Indiana, United States - atmos_gasesAM5C_515 | ecosystem: Environmental > Terrestrial > Soil > Temperate...
CTCGGCGAAGCGCTTGACGAGGAAATCGACGAACAGGCGCACTTTCGCGGACAGGTGCTTGCGGCTGGGATAGACCGCGTAGATCGGCACCGGCAGCGGGGTGAAGTCCTGCAGCAGCGGCACCAGCCGCCCGCTGCGCACGTCCGGCCCGACGATGAAGGCCGGTTCGAACACGATCCCGGCGCCGCGCGCCGCCGCCTCGGCGAGCAGGTCGCCGCTGTTCGCATGCAGACTGCCGCGAACGCGCACGGCGCGCTCGTGCCCGGACGGATCGCGAAACCGCCACAGATTGCGCGGCGTGACGTATTCGTACGTGAAGCAATCGTGCTTCTCCAGCTCTTCGGGGGCCTGGGGCGCGCCGTGCGCCCGAATGTACCCGGGCGAGGCGCAAGGCACCAGCCGCGTCTCGCCGAGCTTGCGCGCGACGATATTGCCCGAGCCGGCGACGCCGATGCGGATGCCGAGATCGAAGCCTTCCTCCACCAGGTCGACGACGCGGTCGGAGAGTGACACGTCGAACCTGACTTCGCGGTGCTGCGCGAGAAAAGCGGCGATGGCGGGGGCGATGTGGCGCACGCCGAAGTTCACCGACGCGGTGAGCTTGATCGTGCCGCGCGGCACGACCGCGGCGCGCGCCGCCTCCTGCTCGGCCTCCTCCAGGTCCGCGAGCAACTGGATGCTGCGCTCGTAGAACGCCCGCCCGCTCTCGGTAAGGCTGACGCGCCGCGTCGTGCGGTTGAGCAGCCGGGTTTGCAGCCGCGCCTCGAGCTCGGCTACGTGGCGCGAAGCTGCCGAGGTGGAAAGCCCTAGGCGCTCCGCGGCCCTGGCAAAGCTCCCCGATTCGACGACCTGCGAGAAAACCTGGATGGCAGCGAGGCGGTCCACGCTTCGATATTATCCCGATAATAGGGATTATCAATTTCCATTTGGCTTCTTTATCCCTCTGTGAGGCATTCTTATAATTCCTCAGCGTTGTCCCAGAAAGAGGAGTCACTCATGAAACTGTTCTACTCACCCGGGGCCTGCTCGCTATCCCCTCACATCGTTTCCCGCGAAGCCGGCATTCCGGTCGAGCTGCAGAAGGTCGACCTCAAGGCCAAGAAGTACGACGGCGGCGCGGATTACACGAAGATCAATGCCAAGGGCTACGTTCCGGCGCTGCAGCTCGACAGCGGCCAGGTGCTGACCGAAGGTCCGGCCATCGTCCAGTACCTCGCCGACCAGAAGCCCGATGCGCGGCTGGCGCCGAAACCCGGCAGCTTCGAGCGCTATCAGCTGCAGGAGTGGCTGAATTTCATCGGCACAGAGCTGCACAAAGGATTCTCGCCGCTGTTCAGGCCCAATACGCCTGATGAGTACAAGCGCATCGCGAAGGAGAACCTGGCGACGCGCATCGATTGGCTGGACAAGCAGCTCGACGGCAGGGACTTCCTGATGGGCAAGAACTTCAGCGTCGCGGACGCATACGCGTTCACGATCCTCAGCTGGTCCAAGCCCCTGCAGATCGATCTCTCGAGGTGGCCCAACGTCACTGCGTACCTGGCCCGTGTCGGCGCGCGGCCCAGGGTTCAGGAAGCGCTCAAGGCGGAAGGCCTGGTGAAGTAGTGGCGTTGCCGAGCGTCTTCATCTCCCACGGCTCGCCGATGCACGCGCTCGATCCGGGCGCGGCCGGCAAGGCGTGGCGCTCGCTCGGCCGCAGCCTGCCCAAGCCGCGGGCGGTGCTGATCGCGTCGGCGCATTGGGAAACCAACCTGCCGATGCTCACCGGAGCCGCCAAGCCGCAGACCATTCACGATTTCTCCGGCTTTCCGGAGCCGCTCTACCGCCTGCGCTACGCCGCTCCCGGCGCGCCCGAGGTGGCGCAGCGCGCGCAGTCGTTGCTGAAGGCGCAGGGCCTGACCGCGGCCATCGACGGCTGCCGCGGCCTTGACCATGGCGCGTGGGCGCCGCTTTTGTACGTGTACCCGGACGCGAACGTCCCCGTAGTGCAGATCTCGGTGCAGCCGGCGTTGGGCACGCGGCATCACGTCGAAGTAGGACGTTCATTGAAGAAGTTATCGGAAGAAGGCGTGCTTATCATCGGCTCCGGTCACATGACCCACAACCTGCGCGACTGGGCGCGCGGCGCCGGAAAGCCGGAGCCCTACGCGCGCGAGTTCAGCGACTGGGTCAGGGAGAAAATGGAAAACAGGGATCTCGAAGCTCTGGCGGACTACCGCTCGCTCGCGCCCCACGCCGCGCGCGCGCATCCCACCGAAGAGCATTTCCTGCCGCTGTTTTTCGCGCTGGGCGCGAGCGGCAATCGAGGAAAACCCGAGCGGATCTACGACGGCATCGAGGGCGGCGTGCTGGCGATGGATTCGTACGTCTTCCACTAACCGCCAAGCGCCCGGAACAGGTCCGCCACCGCCGCGCGGTGCGCACGCAGCGCCTCGATGCGCGCGACGTTGGCGGCGAGCAGCCCGCGCTCGGCGTCGATAACGTCGAGCTGGCTGGCGACGCCGTTCTGGTAGCGCAGGCGCGCCAGCCGCAGCGTCTCGCCAAGCGCCGTGGCGCGCGCGCTTTCGGCGTCGTAGCTCTCGCGCGAGCGCGATTGCGCCGAAAGTGCGGCTCGTACTTCGCCGAATGCATTGCGGATCGCCTGCTGGTAGTCCGCGAGCGCGGCGCGTTCGCGCGCTTGCGCCGCGGCGCTCTGCGCCTCGAGGCGCCCGCCCGCGAAGATCGGCTGCGCGACGCTCGCCGCCACGGCGCCGATTCCCGCCCCGCTCTTGAACAGATTGGAGAGCGCCGCGCTTTCGCTGCCGAGCGACGCGGTGAGCGCGATCGACGGGAACATCTCCGCGCGGGCAACGGCCAACCTTGCGTTGGCAGCCGCGAGGCTGCGCTCGGCTTGAACCAGGTCGGGCCGGCGCAGCAGCAGTTCGGAGGGCAGCCCGGAGGGCACGACGGCGGCTTCCGGCTTTTCGTCAAACGATAATCTGACGGCGACGCCGCTTTCAAAAACCTGCTTGGGCGTGCGGCCGAGCAGAACCGACAGCGCCGCCTCTTCGCGCTCCCGCTCGCGCTGCAGCGGCGGCAGCTGCGCGCGCACCGCCGCCGTCTCGGCCTCGAGCTGGCGCAGATCGAATTCGGAGATCACGCCACCGTCACGGCGCTTGCGCTGCAGGTCCAGCGCCTCTTCGCGCAGCAGCACCGTGCGGCGCGTGAGCTCGATCTGCTCGTCGAGCGCGCGCAACGCGAAATAGGACTTCACCACCTGCGCGGCAAGCGCCAGGCGTACCGCCTCGCGCGCCGCCTCGTCCGCGGCGAGCTCGGCCCTCGCGGCCTGCGCACCGGCACGCAGGCGCCCGAAGAGGTCGACTTCGTAGGACAGGTTGAGCGTCGCCCGGTAATCGCTGTACTGGCGCGGAATGCCGGGAAAGAACGTCGCGGTGCGCGTGGAGAGCTGCTGGCGGCTGCCGCCGGCCTGCGCGTCGACTCTCGGGAAGAAAAAGGATTGGGCTTCGGCCAGCAGGGCACGTGCCTCGTCCACGCGCGCGGCGGCAATGACCAGATCGGCATTCCCCGCGAACGCCTCCTCGATGACTTTCTCCAGCTCGTGATCCCGATAGATGCGCCACCAGCGCCCGTCCTCGGCAAACCGCGGCGCCGCTTCCTTCCAGTCCGCGGGCAGTTCGACCGGGGGCCGCTCATAGCGGGGCTGCGTCGAGCAGGCCGCTAATAGCAAAACCAGACTACTCGTGAGGATGCGGCGCATGATGCCGGTGCTGAACCTGCGAGTGCGTAACCGTGCGCGCGCGTTCGACTTCGTCCTTGAGCTCGGCGGTGCTGCGGTGTTCGCGCAGCCGTCGATCAGCGAGCAGCTTGAAGAACATCGGCACGAAGAAGATGGCGAGGAAGGTCGCCGCCATCATTCCGCCCATGACGCCGGTGCCGACCGAGCGGCGCGCGCCGGCGCCCGCGCCGGTCGAGAAGGCGAGCGGCATCACGCCGAAGATGAAGGCGAGCGAGGTCATCAGGATCGGGCGAAACCTGAGGCGGGCGGCCTCGAGCGCCGAGGCCGCGGCCGACAAGCCCTCGCGTTCCTTCAGCTCGGCGAACTGCACGATCAGGATCGCGTTCTTCGCCGCGAGGCCGAGCAGCGTGACCAGGCCGATCTGGAAGTACACGTCGTTGGTGTAGCCGCGCAGATAGACCGCCGCGAGCGCGCCGAAGGTGCCGAAAGGCAGCGCCAGCAGCACCGAGAGCGGCAGCGACCAGCGCTCGTACTGCGCGGCAAGGATCAGGAACACCATGATCACCGCCAGCCCGAGCGCGAGCACCGAGGTGCCGCCGGATTTCTTCTCCTGGTAGGAGGCGCCGCCCCAGTCGAAGCTGAAATCGGCGGGCAGCACTTCCTTCGCGATGCGCTCGACCTCGTCGATCGCCTGGCCCGAGGAGATGCCCGGCGCCGCCGCGCCGAAGAGCTTCACCGCGGGCAGGTTGTTGAAGCGCGCGAGCGAGTCGGGGCCGGAGGCGTAGCGAACGTTGGCGAGCGAGCGCAGCGGGATCATCTCGCCCTTGTCGGAGCGCACGTAGATGTCGCCGACCGAGTCCGGGCTCTTGCGGTATTCCGGCTCGGCGGACATCAGCACCTGCCAGGTGCGGCCGAACTTGTTGAAGTCGTTGACGTAGTAGTTGCCGAGCGTCGCGGCGAGCGCGCCGTAGAGCTCGCTGAGCGGCACGCCGAGCGCCTTCGCCTTCTCGCGGTCGACATCGACGTAGAGCTGCGGCGCCGCCGGGCGCCAGAGCGTCTGCACGAAGGCGAACTTCGGATCGCTTCCGGTCCGCTGCATGAACTGGCCCATCGCCTGCGCCATGCGCCGCGCGCCGCCCTCGCCGCGGTCCTGCAGATAAAGCTCGAAGCCGCCCGCCGTCCCGAGGCCGAAGATCGGCGGCGGGCCGAAGGCGAGCACCAGGCCTTCCTTGATGCCGCCGGTCTTCATGAAGAGGTCTCCGACGACCTGCTTGGTGTCGACCTTGCGCTCGTCCCAGGGCTTTTGCGTGACGAAGATCGTCGCGGCGTTGTTGCGGAAATAGCCGCCGAGGAAATCGAAGCCGGTGAAGGCGACCGCATCCTGGTTGTTCGGGTTCGACTTGATCGCTTCCAGCACCTGCGCGACCACCTTGTCGGTGCGCTCGAGCGTCGCGCCATCCGGCAGGATCACCGCGCTGATGTAGAAACCCTGATCTTCGTCGGGCACCAGGCTTCCCGGCGTGAACTTCCACAGCGCGACCGCGATCGCCACCATGCCGGCGAAGACGACCACGCCGATCGCGGCGCGCCGGATCATCCACGCCACGCCGTTGGAATAGCGCGCGGTGACGCTCTGAAACGCGTCGTTGAACCACCGGAAGAAGCCCCCGGGAAGCTTGTGCTCGCGCTTGAGGATCAGAACGCAGAGCGACGGCGTGAGCGTGAGCGCGACGATGCCCGAGATCACCACCGCGATGGCGATGGTCACCGCGAACTGGCGATAGAGCTCCCCCGCCAGGCCGCCGAGGAAGGCGATCGGCACGAACACCGAGCACAGCACCAGCACGATCGCCACCACCGGCCCCGCCACCTCGCGCATCGCCTTGATCGCCGCCTCGCGCGCGGCGAGGTGCTCCTCGTGCATGATGCGCTCGATGTTCTCGAGCACCACGATCGCGTCGTCGACCACGATGCCGATCGCGAGCACCATGCCGAAAAGCGTCAGCGTGTTGATCGAGTAGCCGAGCATGTACAGGCCGGCAAAGCTGCCGATCAGGGACACCGGCACGGCCGCGATCGGGATCAGGGTGGCGCGCCAGTTCTGCAGGAACAGGAACACCACCAGGACGACGAGCAGCATCGCTTCGCCCAGCGTGAACAGCACCTCGCGGATCGACACGCGCACGAACTTCGTCGTGTCGTAGGGCACCGAATAGGTCATGCCCTGCGGGAAGCGCGGCACGATCTCGTTCACCGTCTTCACCACGTTGTCCGCTACGTCGAGCGCGTTGGCGCCGGGCAGGAGGAACACGCCGACGAGCGTCGCCTCCCGGCCGTTGATGCGCCCGATGAACTCGTAGTCCTTGGAAGCGAGCTCGACGCGTGCGACGTCCTTCAGGCGCAGGTTCGAGCCGTCGGGGTTGGCGCGCACGATGATGTTCTCGAACTCCTTCGCATCGGCGAGCCGGCCCTTGGTGGTGATGGTGTAGACGAGCTCCTGGGGGCCCGAGCTCGGCGACTGGCCCACCTTGCCGGCGGCGAACTGCGCGTTCTGCTCGTTCAGCGCGCGGATCAGGTCGGTCGGCGTCAGGCGCAGCTGCGTCAGGCGATCGGGCCTCACCCAGATGCGCATCGCGTAGTCCTTGGCGCCGAAGATCTGCACGTTGGTCGTGCCGGGCACGCGCTTCAGCGCATCGAGCACGTTCAGCGTGACGAAGTTGCTGATGGCGAGGTTGTCGTAGCGCCCGTCGGGCGAATAGAAGGCGAGCACCTGCAGGAAAGCCGACGAGCCTTTCTGCACCGTCACGCCCTGGCGGCGCACTTCCTCGGGCAGGCGCGGCTCGGCCTGCTTGACGCGGTTGTTGACGTTGAGCGCGGCCTGGTCGGCGTCCGCGCCGATGTCGAAAGTGACCTGGATCTGCACGATGCCGTTCGAGCCCGAGGTCGAGCTCATGTAGATCATCTTCTCGACGCCGGTGATCTGGTTCTCGAGCGGCGCCGCCACCGTCTGCTCGAGGGTCTCGGCCGAGGCCCCCGGATACACCGCCTGCACCGTGACCACCGGCGGCGCGATCTCGGGATACTGCGCGATCGGCAGGTTCCGCATCGCTGCAAGCCCGGCGAGCACGATGAAGATGGATACGACGGCCGCAAAAATGGGCCGGTCTATGAAGAACCGCGAGAACATGGGATTACTTCTTGGCTGCGGGCTTGGCTGCTTCGGGCTTTGCTTCGGCAATCCGCACCGGGGCGCCCGGCCCGAGGCGCATCACGCCGTCGACGATCACGCGCTCGCCCGGCTTGAGCCCGCTGGTGATGATCCAGGACAGCCCCGCCCATTCGCCGGCCTCGACCGGGCGCGGCTCGGCCTGGCTTTTTTCATTGACGACGTAGACGAACTTTCCTTGCGGCCCTTCGAGCACCGCGCGCTGCGGCACGGTGACCGCGTTGGGGCGCGTCGCGCCGCGCAGGACGACGCGCACGAACTCGCCGGGTTTGAGCGCGCCGCCGGGGTTGGGAAGCTCGGCGCGCGTCTCGCGCGTGCCGGTGACAGCCGAGACCCGCACGTCGGTAAAGTTGAGCCTCCCGGTCGTGCCGTACATCGACCCGTCGGCAAGGCGCAGCGCCACCTCGAAATTGCCGTCTTTCGGCAGCGCGAGCTGCCCGGCCTGCACTTCTCTCTGGATCTGCGCCTGCTCGTTGTCGGGAATGCCGAAGTTGACCCAGATCGGGTCGACTTTGGTGATCGTAGTGAGCAGGGCATCCGGGCCTGAAATGAGCGAGCCTTCCTGGCGCAGCGAGCGCCCGGTGATTCCCGAGACCGGGGATTCCACTTTCGTATAGCTGAGATTCAATTTAGCCTCGGTGAGCCGCGCGCGCGCTGCCTTGACGTCGGCCGCGCCGATCTCCTCGGCCGACACCGTGTCGTCGTAGTCCTTCTGGCTGACCGCTTTCTCGGCGTAGAGCGGCTTGAGACGCGCCGCGTTCTTGCGCGCCTGCTCGAAGCGCGCCTCCGCAGCGCCGACGTCCGCCTCGGCGCGCGCGAGCGCGGCCTCGAACGGCGCCGGATCGATGGTGTAGAGCGATTGGCCCTGCCTGACCGGCGCGCCCTCGGCGAAGTTTCTCCTCAGCAGGATCCCCGCGACGCGCGCGCGCACATCGACCTCGCGCGAGCCCGCGGTCTGCCCGACGTATTCGAACGTCGCCGGCAGCGCCTGCGGCGCGACCGTGGCCACCGTGACTTCCGGCGGCGGCATGCCGGCGCCCGGGCCGCCCTTGTGGCCGCCTTTATCGGGTGCACCGTTCGAAGGGCTGCATGCCGCAAGCGCGAGAGCAAGGCCGGCAAGAAAGCTGGCGCGCAAAACGAGATCGGTCATGGGGAGCAGAGGATTATTGCGGCGCAAAAGCAGAGGCGATTCTACACAGAATCAAGTGTTAAGTGCGCCGCGGTTCTTGCTCGATAGCAGGCTGATCAGCCCATCGATGCCGTGGTTGCGCACCTCCTCGGCGAAAGCGCTGCGGTAGGTGGCGGCCAGGCTGATTCCAGCGACCCTGATATCGAAGACTTTCCACGCCGACCCGGTCTTCTGCAGGTCATATTCGATCGCGATCGGCTCGGCTCCCGAGCGCCTCACCTGGGAGCGAACCGTTACCTCGGTGTCCCCGGGCTGGGCGCGCAACGGCCTGAACTCGATGAGCTGGTCGCTGTAGCCCGCGAGCGCGCCGGAATAAGTGCGCACCAGCAGCGCCCTGAATTCCCGCGTCAGCTGCTCCTGCTGCTCGGGGGTGGCGCGCCGCCAGTTGACCCCCATCGCGAGCTGAGTGGTGTGCCTGAAATCGAAGTGCGGCAGGATCTTCGCCTCGACCAGCTCGGCGATTTTCCTGGGATCGCCGGCCTGGATGGCCTTGTCCTGCCGGATTGCCGCGATGACCTCCTCGGAGATGCTCTTCACCAGCACGTCAGGGGCAATTTCCTCGGCCAAGGCGGGCGGCGTCACGAGCGCCGCGAGCAGAGCTGAAGCGAGCAGCAAGCGCAGGTTCATGAATGATCCTTTCTCTGCTGAATAGTGCATATATGCATGATTTGCCGAAAAAAACTCAATCCAGATCGGACAGCGCGCGCTTCAGGGCGGCGTGGTCGATCGCAGCGAGCGCCTTGCCGAGCTTCCGGCGAACCTCGTCGACTTTCTTCGCTCCCGCGGCCTGGCGCTCGCGGCCGAGCGGCGTGATGGCGGCCCGCAGGCTGCGCCGGTCCGCGGCATCGTCTACGCGCCGGACCAGTTTGTCGGCCTCGAGGCGATCGACGAGCTGGGTGATGTTGGATCGCACGCACGCGCATCGCGCGGCCAGCTCGCCAAGCGGCACCGGCTCGTCGGCCTCCACCAGCTGGGTCAGGGCGGCGAGCTTGGCGCCCGACAGCTCCACCTGCGCCAGGGCCTCTTCGAGCTGACTCTCGACCGCCTGAGCCGCTTGCATCAGCGACCACATCACGTCGTCCGAGGCGGACACGGGGCTGCGGCGGCGCGCAGCACGGCGTTTATTCATATATGAACAATACAGCCGTGGAAAGCGGCGCGTCAAGGGGTCAAGCGGGGGCTTTGCCTGGCTAGTGAAAAAGATAGCCGAAGCAAATCAGGCCCTTGAGAGGGGCATTGCCGGATGCGCAGACTGGAGATATTTTTTGCTCCATGGCGACAAAGCGTTTCGCACGGCGCGAGGACCTCGGCCTGACGCCGGCCGAGTTCGCGCTTCTCAGGCGCCTCGACTCGCCGCGCAAGATCCAGGCCTATCTCTACGGTTTAAAGCAGAACTTCGAGGTCGGCGGCGACACCTGCCGCCCGGTGCGCGCGGTTCTGCGCAGCGAAAGCGCGCACTGCATCGAGGGCGCCATGCTGGCGGCCTGCGCGATGTGGATACGAGGCGAGCCGCCGTTGCTCCTCGATATGCGCGCGGTGCGCGACTTCGACCACGTGGTGGCGCTCTTCAAGCGACGCGGCCTCTGGGGTGCGATCTCGAAGACCAACGGCATCGGCCTGCGCTGGCGCGACCCGGTCTATCGCAGCTTGCGCGAGCTCGCGATGTCGTACTTTCACGAATATTACAACCAGCGCGATCACAAGACGCTGCGCGAATATTCCGTGCCGTTCGACCTGCGGCGCTTCGATCCGAAGCTGTGGATTTCGGGCGAGAAGAACGCGTGGCCGGTCGCCGAGGAGCTCGACGCGATCCGCCACTTCCCGCTGCTCAACGGCCATCACCTGAAGGCGGTGGCGCGCCGCGACCCGTTCGAGCGCCGCGTCGGCGTGCTGTTGCAGTACCGGCGTCCGCGCGCGCTGCTCGACAAGCTGGCGCGATTGAAGAAGAAGCGGAAAAAATAAAATCGGGCTCTGACCCCGATTTCCTATTTCTCCTCGACCTTGCCGATTTTCTCCAGCGCCAGCTTGAGGCGCGCGGCGTCGCGCTCCCAGTATTTCTGGAACTCCGGCGCGTCGAGGTAGCGCACCGGCGTTTCCACCTTCTCCATGGCCGATCTGAACTCGGCGGAGTTCACCACCTCGCGCACCGCGTCGCGCAGCTTCGCGACGATCGGCGCCGGCGTCGCTGCCGGCACGAACACGCCGGACCAGATGTAGAACTCGGCGTCGTAGCCGAGCTCCCTGAAGGTCGGGATCTCGGGCAGCAACTGGAGGCGCTGGTCGCTCCAGCTGGCGAGCGCGCGCATCTTGCCGCCCTTGATCTGGCCGATGGCCGCCGCGGGACCCGAGGCAAGCGCCTCGACCTGGCCGCCGAGCAGCGCGGTCACCGCCGGTCCTCCGCCCTGGTAGGGCACGTGGAACAGCCGGATGCCGGCGGCGTTGGCGAAGATTTCCATCGCCACGTGCAGCGTGCCGTACACGCCGGAGGAGGAGTAGTTGATCTTGCCCGGGTTCGCCCGCGCGGCGTCGACGAAGTCCTTGAGCGTTTTGTACCTGCTGTCGGCGCGCACGACCAGCACCGTCGGGTCCGCGGTCACCAGGGCGATCGGCGCGAAATCGTTCAGCTCGTACGCCGGCGGCTTGCCGCTGATGCGGTCCGACACGGGGAAGATGGAGATGGACGACAGGCTCATCAGGAGCGTGTAGCCGTCGGCCGCGGCCCTCGCCACGGACGCCATGCCGACTGCGCCGCCGGCGCCGGTGCGGTTGACGACCACGACTGGCTGCTTCAGCGCATGGTGCATCCCTGCCGCCAGCGGTCTTCCAACGATGTCCGCGACGCCGCCGGGGGGAAACGGCACCACCATGGTCAGCGGCTTCGACGGGTAGGCCTCCTGCGCTGACGCGCCCGCAGCGCAAAACGCAATAAAGAAGGCAATGTGAATCCGCGGCATTGCTTGCTCCCAGGGGCGCGAAATTTAACACGCTGTTACAGATGTTGCACTTTGTGGGTTCCCTGCAAGAGCGGCTCCGCGTCAAATGGCTAGGCCAACCAAAAAGGAGGTTGCCATGTTGATGAAGAAACTGACTGTCGCCGCCGCCGCGCTTGCCATGTCCGCGACCGCGTTTGCCGAGCCCCCACGCTGGGCGCCAGCGCACGGGTACCGCGGGGACCACTACGCACCGCACTACGTCGTGCGGCCGGCGTATCGTCACTATTACTACCAGCCTTACTACTACCGGCCGGCGCCCCGTGTTGTGGTGGTGCAAAGGCCCCTGCCGGTATACCCGGCGTACCCCGCATACCCTGCGAGCGTCGACGTGAACACCGGGCTGGCGATCGTCGCCGGCGCGCTCATCGGCGGAGTCATCGCGCACGAACTCGTGCGGTAGCCGGGCGTCGCTTCTGTAGTATCGTATTTGTCAGGACCGGCCGGTTGGCGCGACTAACCGGCCGACCTGCCAAACCGAAAGGAGACGAGGATGCAGCGGCGTACTTTGTTGAAGGCCTTGGTGGCGAGCGCCTTTGCCTCCCGGGCGGCGTACGCTGCGCCCCCTGCCAACATGAAAGGCATCGAGGAGCTGCAGAAAGACTGGAAGACTTTCCTGCCGGCCGGCGCGACGGTACCCTCCCCCGGCGAGCCGCTCAAGCTGTCGAAGGACGAGTGGCGCAAGCGCCTGCCCGCCGACGCGTTCCGCGTGCTGCGCGAGGAAGGCACCGAGCGCGCCGGCACGAGCGCGCTCAACGAGGAGAAACGCGCCGGCGTGTTCGCCTGCGCCGGCTGCGGCCTGCCCCTGTTCACCTCGGAAATGAAGTACGAATCGGGCACCGGCTGGCCGAGCTTCTTCACCAGCATCCCGGGAGCCTTCGAGACGAAGAAGGACTACTTCCTGATCTACCCGCGCACCGAGTACCACTGCGTGCGCTGCGGCGGGCACCACGGCCACCTCTTCGACGACGGGCCGCCGCCGACCGGCCAGCGCTGGTGCAATAACGGCGCGGCGCTGCGCTTCCTGCCGCGCCAGCCCGCCTAGGCGGGAATCTTCAGCTCCTCCTCGAGCGGCGGCGCCGGGAAGTGGAAGCGCACCGGGCCGTCGGGAAGCGCGTGGAGGAACTGCTTGACGTAGGGATCTTCCGAGGCCTCGATCTCGCGCGGGCTGCCCTTGCCGAGCACCACGCCGTCGCAGATCATGTAAACGTAGCTGGCGACCTTCAGCGCCTCCTTCACGTCGTAGGTCACCACGATCGAGGTGAGCCCCAGCGCCTGGTTCAGCGAGCGGATCAGCTCGACGATGTGGCTGAGCGAGATCGGGTCCAGGCCGGCGAACGGCTCGTCGTACATCATCAGCTTGGGATCGGTGGCGATGCCGCGCGCAAGCGCCACGCGGCGAGTCATGCCGCCCGAGAGGTCGCCCGGCATCATGTCGCGCGCGCCGCGCAGGCCGACTGCGTGGAGCTTCATCAGCACGATACGCCGCAGGAGCTCCTCGGGCAGGTCGAAGTTCTCGCGCCGGGGAAACGCGATGTTCTCGAACACCGACAGGTCGCTGAACAGGCCAGAATTCTGGAACATCATCCCCATCTCGAGGCGCAGCGCGTAGAGCTCGTCGGAGTCGAGCGCGTGCACCTCCCTGCCCT
>Ga0307473_10000175_pt1 | contig 12710 bp, 10 predicted proteins | sample atmos_gasesAM5C__FD_203744 | JGI IMG/M metagenome (GOLD analysis project Ga0307473, IMG submission 203744) | Hardwood forest soil microbial communities from Morgan-Monroe State Forest, Indiana, United States - atmos_gasesAM5C_515 | ecosystem: Environmental > Terrestrial > Soil > Temperate...
CGTAAATTCTGCCCACTTGCGTAATACGAGCATTTGAAATTATTCGGGTGTTAGCGGGATTCGTAGCTCCTCTAAACACCGGAGAGTTGAATGAAACATCTGGCGTCGTTCTTTGTGCTTCTGCTGGCGATCGGTTCGTTATCCGCTCATCCCAAGCCCGAAGTTTTAATAGCAGGACTGGGTCAACATCATCACACGATCTCCACGAAAAGCCCCGAGGCGCAGCGCTTTTTCGATCAGGGACTGACACTCGTCTTCGGGTTCAACCACGAAGAAGCCGCCAGTTCGTTCCGGCGAGCTGCGGCGTTGGACCCTCAGTCAGCGATGGCGTTTTGGGGTATGGCACTGGCGCTGGGTCCGTGCATCAATAACAGTGATCTCGATCCACCGCATGAAAAAGCCGCGTACGAAGCCGAGCAGAAGGCGTTGTCACTCGCGTCGGGGGCGACGGAACGGGAGCGCGACTACATTCAAGCCTTGGCCAAACGCTACTCGGATGATCCCAAAGCTGATTTGAGGAAACTCGACACGGAATATGCCATTGCGATGCGAGAGCTCACGAAGCATTATCCAGATGACCTCGATGTTGCGACGCTCTATGCGGAGAGCCTGATGGATCTGCACCCTTGGAAGCTCTGGAGCCTCGACGGCCGTCCGACCCAAGGAACAGAAGAAATCCTTGCCGTGCTCGAATCCGTGTTGCGGCGCGATCCGAATCACCTTGGTGCAAATCACTATTACATCCATGCCACGGAAGCGTCGCCCCATCCGGAGTGGGCCCTCTCCAGTGCAAGGCGTTTGGAAACTCTCGCACCGGCGGCCGGGCATCTGGTCCATATGCCCGCGCATACCTATCTGCGTGTAGGAGACTATTCGGCAGCGGCCCACAGCAATGCAGCTGGGGCAGATGCTGATCGTGCATATCTGCGGGAGAGCGGCACAACCGGCAGCATGTACGACATGATGTATTACTGCCACAATCTTCACTTCCTGGCCGCGAGCTACAGCATGGAGGGCGATTTTGCGCGCGCAAAGAAAGCTGCTGACCAGTTGGCTGTTCACGTCGCTCCCATGCTGCATGACATGCCTATAGCGGAGGTCTACGCTCCCTATCCAATTTTCGTACTAGTGCGCTTCCATCGCTGGGATGAAGTCCTGAAGCTGCCTCCACCTAACCCGAGCCTGTCCATGACGACGGGTTTCTGGCATTTCGCACGCGGAGCTGCGTTCGCCGCGAATGGACAGGTTGCGATGGCAGAAGCCGAGCGAAAAATTCTGGAAAATGTACGTAAAGAAACGCCTGCCGATTTGGAGTTCAGTTTCTTTTTCAACAAGGCACAAACCTTTTTGGACCTTGCCACGAACGTCTTGGATGCTCAGATTTCCACTGCAAAAGGCGACCATGAGGCGGCAATCAAGTATTGGGAGCAGGCCGTGCAAATCGAGGACAGACTTAATTATGGTGAGCCGCCGGAATGGTTTTATCCAGTCCGCGAGTCCCTAGGTGCCGCATTGCTGCTGAATCGGCAATCGGAGCGGGCGGAAGCTGTGTTTCGCGCTGATCTAGGACAATACCCGCGAAATCCACGTTCGCTTTTCGGTCTGCTGAAGAGCCTGGAAGCCCAAAAAAAGATTTCCGGCATGGAAGAGGTTCGAAGAGAATTTGAAGCCGCATGGAGAAACGCAGACGTACCACTTGAAATCGCAGATCTGTGAGCTACTGTCCACCGCGCTTCTCGCAAATTCACGGGCAACCGGAAAGCAATAGATCATGATGTTGAAAATTCCCACGCGAATCCAGCTCGAAAACTTCGTAACAAAGTTCGTAACAACCGTGCCCAAATCGGCCTGTTTGTGTTCACGAAAATGCTTGGGAAACCGTTGAAACCATTGATCTGTGGGTTGCTGATTCAAAATCAGTAGGTTGAAGAATCACCCCCCGCGATTTGGCACTCCTGCTGAAAACAAGGGGCTCCCCGGCCCACCTGATGCAGCAACGGAACTACGTTCCTAGATCACGGGCGACATGGAACAGATTTGCGGGCCTCTCGGTAGAACTAGCGCGTGGATACACGTCGCTGGTTGGGTTCAGTCTTTCGTGAGATGGTCGCTGCTTTTGCGTGGAGTGCTTCGCTCTGGTTCCTCAAGAGCGCTAGTGTGCTCGCCGGCGGCCAGGCCACTGCGCTCCGCAACATGCTTATAGCCGTTCTCCACCATGACAATCGCGGCGTCGACTAGAACACCAATGGGCAGGGCCAACCCACCGAGCGACATTACGTTGGAACTGACATTGAGGTAGTACATCGGGATGAACGCTGCTAACAGAGCAATCGGCAGCGTGATGATGACGACGAGCACCGAATGAAAATGAAACAAGAAGGCAATACCGACAAAACTGACAATGATGGCTTCTGCGATCAGATCTCGTTTGAGCGTCTTTATGGACTCATTGATGAGCCAAGAGCGGTCGTAACCGGTCACGATCTCGATGCCAGGGGGTAGAGAGGATGCAATCTCTCGGAACTTTGCTTTCACACCACTTGGGCCCCTTCTTCTTTCTAGTATTTCTATACTTCTTATCGCATTGCACAGAACGCCGGTACATCCTGCCCGTACACTGGCCGAACTTGATGCCGTGCCCGCAATTGCCTGACGGCCTGCGCGTCGACGCGTTTATCGTACCGGAGACACAGCAGCGAGCTTTCCTAAAAGGCTACTGATTCTAGGCGCGTCGGATCGTTAAAGCGAGGAGCCGGGCTTTGCTGAACCGTTCTTCTCGTCGTTAGCGACAGGCTGCAATATTGCTAATGGTGTCGTGGCTGTGGGTGTAGGTTCGGGCTACGAAGGGTAGGTCCCATAGCTTAAGCTTTCCGAGGTGAAGATTATGTTTCTTGAACTCGTAGCTGGCGACAGAGGCAATCACAAATTCTCCAGCCATAGTCAGAGCGGCTCGGAGAGCTAGCGCGTGTTCCGTGAAGTCCTACTGCTACTCCCTCGCGAGGGCAGGTTGAGGTTCGACCGACCCACAGTGATGTCGTAATCGCATCTCCGGCAACGGATGCCCCGTAAACTCCGGTTGAGAGCCAGAACGCTTTGTCAGCAGTTCGAATTTGATTGGTAGTTGAGAATGACGGGGCATCGGGCAACCGCACTGCCCAAGAGAAAAAGTAAGAGGGCGCTTCATCTACAATCCCCTGCCATGACCAACCTTACCTCGCTAGTGAATCAGCTTCAGAAGGAACGCAGCCGTCTGGCGTCTCATCTGGATAATGTCAGCAAGGCTCTCGCTGCTCTGGGCGGATCTCGGAGCGAAAAGGGCACGAGACGCAAGCTGTCAGCCGCCGCAATCGCACCCATCCGAGCCGCCCAGAAAGCACGCTGGGCCAAGTGGCGAAAGCAGCGCAAGACGGCCTAAGAATGCAGCCCTACCTCAAACCCTGCCAACACCAGCTAGCGCGGCCTCCAGACCCATGACTGACAGTGACGGCGTTTCCTATCTCCTGTTCGAGTGCATTCTTTGCGGGTGCCAAGTAACCCTACGACTCGAATCAGAGGCAGAGATTAAAGGCGAATTCACCCACCTGAACGGAAGCGTGCATAAGGCGCTCGGCGCGAGCGCCAACTCCGCGGCTTTCATTGACTTGCCTGGTCCACAGACGTAAGCTTCTGCGGCGATGATCGGCCAGACCATCTCGCACTACCGCATCATCGAGAAGCTCGGCGGTGGAGGGATGGGTGTCGTCTACAAGGCCGAGGACACTCGGCTGCACCGTTTTGTGGCGCTGAAGTTCCTGCCAGAAGATGTAGCCCGTGAGTCTCGGGTGCTGGCTCGTTTCCAAACGGAAGCTCAGACCGCTTCTGCCCTGAACCATCCCAACATCTGCACGATCCACGACATTGGCGAGCAGGAAGGGCAGGCCTTCATCGTCATGGAATTTCTGGAAGGGATGACGCTGAAGCACCGCATCGCGGGAAGCCCGCTGGAAACTGATTTTGCTCTCTCGCTCGCCATCGAAATTGCGGATGCGCTGGATGCCGCCCATGCCACCGGTATCGTCCATCGGGACATCAAGCCCGCGAACATCTTCGTCACAAAGCGGGGACACGCGAAGATTTTGGACTTCGGCCTGGCGAAACTTATGCCTGTCCTCAGAAGCGATAGGGCGCCGGGGGAAGAGGGACAATCCACGGTCAGTTTCGAAGAACACATGACCAGCCCCGGGAAGATCGTGGGGACGATCGCCTACATGTCGCCGGAGCAGGTGCGAGCCAAGCAGTTGGATGCCCGGTCAGACCTGTTTTCATTGGGAACGGTGCTGTACGAAATGGCAACCGGGAGACTGCCATTTCGAGGCGAAAGTTCCGGAGTCATTTTGAATGCAATTCTGGAACGGTCGCCAGTTCCTCCTGTTCGAATCAACCCGGAAGTCCCCTCTCAGCTCGAAGAAATCATCAACAAGTGCCTGGAGAAAGACTGCAATCTGCGCTATCAGCATGCTTCTGATCTACGCACCGATCTGCAGCGGTTGAAGCGGGACAGGGATTCCGGACGAGCGATAGTGCCTGCTGCAGCAGCCGCTGGAAAAGTCTCCGGCAGTGTGGTCTCTGTGGCGCCCGTACCTTCGCCGCCACCGGAATCCGGTTCCAGTCACAGTCTGGAAATAGCGCACATTCTGTTCACCGATATCGTCGCTTACTCTCGCCTGCCAATGGATCAGCAGGAACAGGTGTTGCGGCGTTTACAAAAGACGGTACGGGGAACTGCGGAGTTTGCCAGGGCGCAAGCCAGCGATCAATTGATTCGATTGCCCACCGGCGACGGCATGGCGCTTGTTTTTTTCGGCGATCCGGAGGCGCCGGTGCGCTGCGCCCTGGAGTTGAGCCGATATTTGCGGGGTGATCCGGAGATCAAATTGCGCATGGGCATTCACACCGGCCCGGTTTACCGTGTGACCGACATCAATGCCAATCGGAACGTGGCGGGCGGAGGGATCAACATCGCGCAGCGGGTAATGGACTGCGGCGATGCGGGACACATCCTGGTTTCCAGTTCAGTCGCTGAAGTTCTCTCTCAGGTGAGCACCTGGAAGAACGCACTGCATGATCTGGGAGAGGCCGAAGTAAAGCACGGTGTCAGGGTGCATGTCTATAACCTTTGCGCCGACAATGCCGGCAACCCCGAGCTGCCGCAGAAACTGAAGACGGGGAAAAAGACTGCGGCGCCAGCACGTGCTGCGGCAAAGACCAGGAAGGTATCGCTGAGAGTTGTTGTTCCGGGAGTGATTGCTGCCGCTGCTGTGGTCGGTGCGCTCTACTACCGGCGTTCGTACCACCCTTCCAAACTCACCGACGAAGACACCATTGTGCTCGCCGATTTTGCCAACGATACCGGTGACGCTGTTTTCGACGGGACACTGAAGACAGCGCTCGGTGTTGCCCTTCGCCAGTCCCCATTTCTGAGTCTCCTTTCCGACGACAAGGTCCGCGCAACGCTTAAGCTGATGAACCGCCCTGCCAATATTCCGCTCACGCCCGAGATCACCCGCGAGGTTTGCCAGCGTGCCCAGAGCAGAGCCTTCGTTGCCGGCTCGATCGCAACTCTGGGAACGCGCTACGCACTCGGGCTAAGGGCGGTGAACTGTCAGAGTGGCGATACGCTCGCCGAGAATCAAGTCACAGCTGCCAGCAAAGAGAAAGTGCTGAGCGCTGTAGACAAGGCCGCATCCAGCTTGCGTGCGGAAATGGGTGAGTCTCTGGCCACCGTGCAGAAGTTTGATATTCCTCTTGCACAAGCCACTACCTCGTCGCTCGAAGCGTTGAAGGCATTCAGCCTGGGCAGCAAAGCGATGGGAGAGAGCGGCGTCTCCGCAGCATTGACCTACAACCAGCGGGCCATCGAACTGGACCCGAATTTTGCTATGGCTTATGGCGCGGTAGGCAACGACTACGTGAGCCTGGGCGAAACCGCGCGGGCCTATGAATACTACACCAAGGCATTCGAGTTGCGGGATCATGCCAGTGAAAGGGAGCGCCTGGTGCTGGTCGCCGAATACTATGAGAATGTAACCGGAGAAATGGAAAAATCCGCACACAACTTTCAGCAGGAGATTGACAGCTACCCGCGCGAGAGTTCGGGCTACATTGGTCTGGGTCTGGCGTATGCGGCGTTGGGTCAATACGAAAAAGCTGAGAAGGCGACCCGGCAAGCGATGCGAATGACGCCGAATAGGATGAGCGCCTACCTCAATCTTGCTAACTGTATGCTTGGTCTGCAGCGGATTGATGAAGCGCGGCAGCTGATTCAAGAGGCGCAAGCCCGTAAGTTGGATGATGCAATCGCACATCTTACCCTCTATGTCGTTGCTTTTATCGGGTCCGATTCCTCGGCGATGGCGGAGCAGCGCAAGTGGTTCGCGGAGCGTCCGGAGTACGACAACTACGGTCTTGCGCTCGATTCCGACACCGAGGCGTACGTGGGCCACCTTCGCAAGTCGCGGGAACTGAGCACGCGGGCAGTGGAATCGGCCGTACGGGCCGACCAGAAAGAGGTCGGAGCGACCTATCGGGGAAACGCCGCGGTCCTTGAAGCTGCGTACGGAAATGCCGCGGCAGCCCGACAGGCCGCGACCCAAACTTTGAATCTATCGTCTACAACCCTCGGTGCGACCGCCGAGGCTGGCTTGGCTTTTGCCATGGCCGGCGAACCCAGGCGAGCGCAGGAACTCACACAAGAATTGGAGCAGCGCTTCCCCCTCGACACGCAAGCCCACTCTCTATGGCTGCCGGCCATCCGAGCCCAATTGGAGCTGAACAAGAAAAACTTTTCTTCGGCCTTGGATGCGCTGCAAGCCGCGTCGCGCTTCGAGTTCGGCAATCTGGCCTTCACGAACAACCTGTCCTGCCTCTATCACACCTATGTGCGTGGGCAGGCATACCTCGGAGCCAAGCAGGGAAATGCCGCCGCCACCGAATTCAAGAAAATCCTCGACCATAGCGGCATCGTGTCGAATTGCTGGACGGGAGCCCTGGCGCGTCTCGGCGTCGCTCGAGCGAACGCTCTGCAAGCGAAGACCTCAAAAGGAGCGGACGCCGATGCCGCCCGGGTTCGGGCGCTCGCGGCTTACAAGGATTTCCTGACGCTGTGGAAAGACGCTGACAGCGATATCCCTATTCTGAAAGAAGCTAAAGCGGAGTACGCGAAGCTGCGATAACCCGATCCTGCGTTGTAGCTCGTTCTCCTGAGAGAAACAGTCAACTGACGCTATCAGGCGTGGGTTGCCAGTGCGTACCAGCTGCTTGTGACATTATCTGGAGTGCGGCTAAACATTTTAAGAGAACGGGGAACTCACGCGAGACAATTCCGGCTTCTCTAGTAGCTTCTCTAGTATTGCCGGGGTTTCGGTCATCTTCGTGCGCGGGCCGGGATCTGGTCGCGGACACCTGAGACGGGAAAAGATACGACCTCATGAAACGGAGGCAAACCGATGGGCCAGGGATACAGCATGCTTGGACTTGTGGTGATTGTGGTCCTCTACGCGGTGATCGGGCTCTTGGCGGCTACGGGCACCATTTCTATCGTGCCCAAAATCCTCACCTCCAAGGGAGAGCAGATCTTCTACGCGATGTTCCTCATGATGATCGCCGCGTTCTACCTGGCTTTCGCGGCTTGCTTCGGTGTGGCAACATCGTGGGGGGTAGAAACGGCTGTCGTCGCGGCTTTTGTCATGATAAGCCTGCTAAGCCTGCGCCAAGCCTGCGCCTGCCCTCTGCCCTGATCGTCGGATACTCCCTGCATGGGCTGTGGGACATACTGCACGAGCTTCAGGCGCGTGGAGTCTACTCCGGCTTCGAAGCGGGCTGCGTGCGGACTGATTCGCACCAGCCGTGGTTTTCCATCTGCAAACGCTTTCAAAGCTTCCTTGATCACCACCGGTTGAGCGCAGCCACCGCCGATCCAACCCCACATCTTTCCATCCGCGAAAATAATTGCCTTATCAACCGGCTTGCCAGAGATCGGAGCTTGGAAGCGCACAACGGAAGCTGTCACGAGTCCTTGGCGGCTCTTCCAATTCGGCGCAAAAAAAGGAAGAAGGGCACACTTTAAGCGCGCCCTTCTTTGTTTGGAAGATCCAACTTTCGCAACTACTGAAGTCTAGCCAGCACCTCCACTCGTTCCTGTGGGAGACTGCGCGCCATGTCTTTAGCTACCTCCTTTTCGCGACTACTCTTCGGAAGTTGATGCCCGCGGGTTTCTCCGTTCACCCAGATCTGGGACAGGAAACGCTGGTTCCCGTAGCGGTTGAAAACTAGCTTGGTTTGATTCGCAGGCGTGAGACTTTCCGCTGCGTTGCTGTTGATCATCGCGTTCGCACTTCCATCGCGGGATTTCAACAGCAATGTTTTACTGTTGGTGCTATCGATAGTGCCGATTTCGTATGTGCCGGCTGGGTACGATTTGCTCCCAACCACAAAGTTGAAAGGAATATCTCCACGCACATGGATGGTCTGTGCAATTGCCGACCCCGCTACCAGGAGCAGGCTCAGCAGGCTGACGAGACTGACGGCTTGCCTTTTCATCTTTCCTCCTCCGGTTCGAGAATGATCGGGGTCGCGCATCCGAGCTTGCGTGCGTTTCCTCCCAACACCTCACAACCGTTGATTTGAATTTCGTTCAGTCTGTGTCATCGCACGCGATGTGCCATATCTACCCCCTTTCGACCTGTTCGACTCCATGTGACCTTAACCTACTGATTAGACGGAGTCTCAGCGGCGCCCATACTCGAGCACATCAGTTGTTTCCCCGACTGAAGTTTCGTTTTTCTAACCAAATGGTTAAATGTGCAAGCGAAAACGATAGTAACCGTCCGCCCCGATATTCGCCGAGGGATCAGAGATGGCGCGCAACTCCTCATCTTTGTCGTCGGCGCGCGAGTTGTGAATGGTGTTGGCTAAATCAAGGCAGAGGGCACCGACGATGAACTTGAACCCCTACGCCGAACCAAAAAAAGGAATGGAAGAGATGACAAAACAGCAGCCGCCGGACACGGCTGCGGCTCGGCGGGCGCGGCAACGTGCGGAAGGAAGGCGGTCACGCCTGGACTGGCGGCACGAGCCTCAGGACGACTGCGCAGATTGCTGCGGGCTCATGCTCACCGGCAGAACCGGACAGACTATAAGAGCGCTCAAACACGTTGGGTCCCTCTACTCGTAGCTCCCACCTGTCCGCTGCTCGCGATCCACTGATCGACACGCGCCATGCGCCCTGCCGACCGCTGAAAGCGTGCTCAAGGTGCACAGTAATCTGCCGGCACAGCTGAGCGTCCCCGAGATTCTGCAGCTCAATCGTGATTCCCATTTCATCGAAATTCTATCGAAGGAGCAGTGCCCGCCTTCAGTGCAAACCGGCCAAGGCCGCACAGGATGGGTGTTCCAGCGCAACATGAACAGCCTTATTCACAAGTCGTGTTGAAAATCAGGTCTGTAACAGGAGAAGCAAGTCGCATCGGTCACTTCGCGTCCCTGGAAAATACGATTGGCAGGTTCCATAAATTGCACTGGAAATAGGAAAGGCTGCGACATTGGTTAAGTTCCAGCCATCTGCTCCTGCGAGAGCGCCTACAGCGTGGATCCATGTACCGCCGCAGCCCTTGATGCAATCGCCGCTTTCGCGGTCCCGAACCCCGGCTCTTCCACGCACCGGCAAGCGCTACCCGGAAGCGCCGTTCGACCTTGGTGGCGAGAAAATAAAGTGTCTCGATCTCAAGAATTGCGAACTTTTCCGTCCGGAAGGTGAGGCCAACCGCTAAAAAGGGCGTGTTCCAAAACTGACGGCCATCTCTAACAGCAACCTGTCCCGTCCACTCCCTTCTGGGGAAATGTGGAGTCAATCTTGCGCATAATTCGTTCAGCCCACTGCACTGCTAAGGCTAGTAGGATTCGCTAACGGGACTCGTGATCGAATCGGCAGGTAGGGATGCGCTTGGGGCGAAGCCTAGTGTGGGTTGAAGTCCTGCCCTCGCCACCGCTCAATGACCTCCGCAGAGCGTTTCTCGTCACCGCTTCCGGCACTAACAGTCAGAATGTCCAACCTTGGCGCGTTCAGAGTATCCCCGAGTTGCGGACACAGTTGGTGCTTAGAGTCTTGCGATTCGGCCTTGATGTATTCAGGAATGGATAGAACTCCCTTATCGCACTCGGCTACAAAAGAACAACTGCCATTTTTAAGGTAGCGTACTTCTATGACGGTCCAATGTGTTGGTTTGATAGTAGGACGCCAGAAGAATGCGGCCACGACGAAGAACGCGACGAGAACGACGAAGAAAACTGCTCGCTTTTTGGACATAAGCACCCGCCCCAACAAGGTCAGGGATTGTAGCCATTTCAGCGTAGTGCCGGGCGAGCGGCCAGAGTACGAAGGTACGACTTACCTTTTTATCCAGCTCCGGACGTCCATTCCGTGAAGCGTTCGTGGTCTTGGAGTTCCTGGCCCGCGCGGAGCTGCTCGCGTGTCAGAACAAGGCTCCTTATCCAACTAAAGCGAGGGTGGCTTGCTGGATCGGACGCCGACCACAGTCCGGTCCAGAAGTGAGTCTAGAGCCATGCGCAGTCTGGTGTGGTCGTCGTCCTCTAGGGCAACGAACCGAAAGGGTTGCAAGCAGCCGGAGGTTGATTCGCGTCTTGCCGCCAGAAGCTCGGCCCTACCGTGAACGGTGCCCATGCTCGTCTGAAATGCCACTTCCACAAAGTCACCATGCTCAAAAGCCTTGGACACGCCCAACAGTCCCCCAGTAACAGAGAGTTCATGCAGTTTGGCACGGACAGGCTGCGTGCCCTCTGAACGAATCGCAACAACGATGGAGCCGCTTAGTTTCAGGCGACGCTCCCGATTGCCTGGATGGGGCTGGGGAAAATAGGTCATGGCTGCGAACTATGTCACCCGAGAATTGCGTCCTCCAGATTACCGATGGGCGTGGCCGATCGAGTGTGTCTTGGCGGACATTTCTCAGCTGCGCTCGGCAGGGCCTCGACCTTTCCGGCGTCACACCTGATGCCTAACAATCACCACCCGGTTACAGGATGCCACTCTGTAGACGTGCACAACGGGGCTTTGCGCCCAGAACCCTGGTCAATCTGCAAATTGGCGAAGGGGCAAAGAGAGAGGCTATGCGCCTGAAAGTCCGAGATTGTTGTTGGTTATGTTAAAGCCGCTGGCCGAAGCCGCCGGCACCATCACGAGCGCTGCTAAAACCACTCACGCCAGAATCGAAAGTTTCATCGGGCTTGTAGTCCGACCTAAGGTCCAAACTCCGAATCAACCGAAGCAAAGAATTAGGGTGCATCCCCAGATTCTTTGGGGCTTCCAAGTAACTGCCTTTTAGCCTGCCTGAAAGCCTCGCGAACGAGCTGCTTTTTGAAGTCTGTAATTGCTGATTGGTAATGCGCGTTCGGAGGCAGAGCCGGCGACCCGATCTCTACAATGGCTTCTGGTAAATCGTCCGGCAAGATTGTGTTGCTGGAGCCCAGGACCTAGATCATGTGTCATGACGAACGCAGAAATCGCGATACGTAGCTCGGCTGGTTTCAATGGCGGTGCCTCCGTATATCCGGACGTTGCATTCGACTAGCTGATTGCCGAATGCTTGTCCGCACCAGTGCGAACGTGTTCGACTGTTCACATCTTTTCTGTTGTGTTTTCGTAACCCGTCTGCCGACGAAGTCGTCCGCCGGAATTCTGCCCATTTTCGCACTCTCCTCCGAAGATGAATGCACCTTGAAAACAGTTGGAGCAGGACTGGCTGGACGATTACCGTGAGGGCCACCACCCAGTAGCTTCCGATTTGGGTACCTCCGAGTCCATGACCTATGTTGCGGAAGAACGCGGGGGGCAACGATAAGAACCTTGGGCGTTGAAAGTCCCCGAGACGAACGGGTGTGCGGAAGGTGGGGATCATTGCTAATCCCCACGACGGGTACGTTTTCGAAGGCGTCGGACCAGGCTACCGCGGCAGGCGCAGCCCGTCTTGAATCACTTTGGAAGATTGTTCTGAAAACCAGCGCATGAGTTTTGTGTACCTGTTACTAGCTCGACGTCTGGGTAATCGGGAGATGCGCTGGTGAGCAATCCCTCTCGGGTGCCGGATTTCTCGTTCATATTCGAGTCGAGGAAAGCTGCCATATAATCCCGCACCGCGGAGACGGTTTTGTCCATGCCTCCGGAGGTTTTGATCGCGCCGTCCGTCAGCCAGATTGCGTCGGAGGGCGTGAGATGTTCGGAGTTCTTGAGGTTTACGGCGAAGCGAGGCCCATGCAGCCGGCTCCAGAGGTGGCAGGTGTTCTCGTCCCAGTCGCTCCCCGAGACCAGCAGCATGACCGGTTTCTGGGTCGCGCTAAGCCAGGAACTGGGCATCACTCCGTCGAGAGTGATGGCGGCGCGGTAGCGGGAGTCGAGTTCCATGCTCAGCAGCGCGGTCATGCCGCCAAGAGAATGGCCTGCCACGGCAACGCGCGAAAGGTCGAGCGCGCCCGTGAATGGGGTCTTACTCGGTCCGTTCAGGCGGCCCAGTTCGTTCATGACGAACTTCAGGTCGCTCAGCCGCGCCGCGACAGCAAAAGTGGTTGAGGGTTCGTTCAACTGCAATTTCCTTTCAAGGTGCGAACCGACAACTGACTTGAACAACCGTCCATCGGGGAATTCGACCGCGGTGGATTCA
>Ga0307473_10000176_pt1 | contig 12704 bp, 13 predicted proteins | sample atmos_gasesAM5C__FD_203744 | JGI IMG/M metagenome (GOLD analysis project Ga0307473, IMG submission 203744) | Hardwood forest soil microbial communities from Morgan-Monroe State Forest, Indiana, United States - atmos_gasesAM5C_515 | ecosystem: Environmental > Terrestrial > Soil > Temperate...
AGGAGTTGGCGAGCTACGGGGTTGAACATCTGCTTCTTGAATTTCCATTTGGAACAGGAGAGGCGCCCTGACGAACAGCGGTTCTTTTTATGCTCGTTATTCCAGCGATTGATCTGAAAGACGGCCGCTGCGTCCGATTACGTCAGGGCGACATGGCGGCTGAAACGGTGTATTCCGATGACGTATCGGCTATCGCGAGGCGATGGCAGCAAGCCGGTGCGGCGCTGATTCATGTGGTGGACTTGAATGGAGCCGTGGATGGGGAGCCGCGCAATTTCCCCCAGATCGAGGCGATCATTCGCACGGTGAGCCTCAATATACAGGTTGGGGGAGGGATTCGGTCGATCGAGACAGTGCGTAGGTATATCGGCGCAGGTGTACACAGGGTCGTACTCGGCACTGCGGCATTGACGGATCGATCATTTCTTGAACAAGCCTGCCGGGAATTTCCTCGCCGGATTCTGCTGGGCCTGGATGCGCGGGATGGGAAGGTGGCGGTGAAAGGCTGGACAGCGTTGTCGGAGACGAAGGCGACTGAACTATTGAAGGAGTTGGCAGGCGATGCCTTGGGCGCCGTGATCTACACGGACATCGCTCGCGATGGTATGTTGGGCGGGCCGAATCTGGCGGCGTTGCGGGAGGTGGTTGAGTTATCGTCCTTCCCCGTCATCGCGTCCGGGGGTATCTCGCGCGTCGAAGACTTGCGGTCAGTACAGGCGCTCGGTCCACGGGTTGAAGGCGCGATTGTGGGGAAAGCGTTGTACGACGGGAAACTCGACTATAAGGCCGCCGTCGCGGCTCTACGCCTTAACCCTCTCCCCTAGAGAGTTGACGTATGTTGACCAAACGCATTATCCCTTGCCTCGATGTCAAAGACGGTCGCGTCGTCAAAGGCGTGAACTTTGTGAATCTGCGCGACGCGGGAGATCCGGTCGAAGTGGCAACCGTCTATGATCACGAAGGAGCTGATGAACTCTGTTTTCTGGACATCACCGCCTCTCATGAGAATCGTAAGACCATTATCGACGTGGTTGAGCAGACGGCGGCGCGGGTGTTCATGCCGTTGACCGTCGGCGGGGGCGTGAGAACACTTAAGGACATCCGGGCGTTGTTGAAGGCGGGCGCGGACAAGGTGAGCATCAACACAGCGGCAGTTCAACGGCCTGAATTTGTCAAGGAGGCGGCGGAGCGATTCGGGACGCAATGTATCGTCGTGGCGATCGACGCCAAGCGTCGTGCTGCGCCAGCCGCAGGGTGGGAAGTGTTCACCCATGGCGGCCGAAAGTCGACTGGTCTCGACGTGGTCGAATGGGCGAAGACGATGGCGCAGTACGGAGCTGGTGAGATTTTACTCACGAGCATGGATCAGGATGGGCAACAACAAGGATATGACCTTGCGTTGACAGCCACTGTGTCAGAGGCTGTGTCGATCCCAGTCATTGCGTCGGGCGGCGTGGGGAATTTGGACCATCTCTATGACGGATTCGTCAAGGGCAAAGCTGATGCAGTGCTGGCCGCGTCTATTTTCCACTTCCGGACTCACACGATTCCTGAGGCAAAAGCCTATCTTCGTCAGAAGGGAGTGGCGGTTCGATAATGGATGTGGGGCAACTCAAATTCGATGCGCAGGGGCTGATTCCGGCAGTCGTGCAGGATTGGCGGGATGGCACGGTGCTGATGGTGGCATTCATGAATCAGGAGGCTCTGCAGAAGACCATCGAGACGAAGTCAGTGCACTTCTGGAGCCGGTCGCGCCAAACGTTGTGGGAGAAAGGCGAGACCTCCGGTCACACACTGCAGCTCAAGGACCTGTTTGTAGATTGTGACGGCGATGCCCTACTCCTGAAGGTCGAGCCGGTCGGCCCGACGTGCCACACAGGGGAGCGAGCCTGCTTCTTTTCGCGTCTGGACTCGCCTGAGGCGAAGACGTCGGAGTCCTGGGGGGGAATTCTCGAACGCCTCTACCAGATGATCCAAGAGCGGAAACGTCAGCCCTCGAGCGAATCCTACACCTCTACACTGCTGGAAGGCGGTGTCGATCGTATTCTGAAGAAAGTTGTCGAGGAAGCCGGCGAGGTGGCGATTGCTGGAAAGGGCGGGAAAAAGGACGAGATTGTCTACGAAACAGCGGATCTGCTGTTCCATACCTTGGTGGCGTTGGGATACCATGGCATTACACTTCAAGATGTCTATCAGGAATTGGCGACTCGGTTCGGAAAGTCGGGCTTGAGGAAGGGGCCCAGCTCATGAGTGAGTGCCTCTTTTGCAAAATCGTTTCACGGACAATTCCCGCAGCGCTCGTCTACGAAGACGAGCTGGTCGTCGCGTTCAACGATATCAATCCCCAAGCACCGACGCATGTGCTCGTCATTCCTCGAAAGCATTCGGCCTCGATAGCGGAACTCCAAGATTCGGATGGTGGACTACTTGGGCATTTGATGCTGGCCGGCAACAAAATTGCGAAACTGAAGGGGGTTGCCGAGACCGGCTACCGCTTTGTGGTCAACACCGGTGCGCATGGCGGCCAGAGCGTGTTTCACCTTCATCTCCATGTACTGGGCGGGCGCCATCTCGCCTGGCCTCCCGGCTGAATACGATGTTGAAAAAGCCACCGATTTCACCCGCCCAGCCCCAGCGCGTCAAGACGCGCTTTGCCTCAGGCTTCGTTCTCAGTCGTGGGAACCCCTCAACGTACCCTGCCCGCGTACGCCTCAGGGTCCGCACTCCTTGCGGCCTTGCTGGACGGGCTTTTTGAACATCGTATTGGGCTAGGCGAGGGCATTGCCGCCACGTTGACAGATTTCTTTCCCGTCTGTTACCCTCACCGGTCTATTTTACGACAAGTTACGTTTACATTTCTCACCGTTTCTAGGTGGGGAAATAGGAGCCGCGACTCCCGTGGGCCGAGGTCTGATTTCCGAAGACGTGATCAATCAAGTCAGAGACCGGGTCGACATTGTCGAGGTGGTTGGACATCATGTGAGCCTGGCTCGGGCCGGCCAGAACTTGAAAGGTCTCTGTCCCTTCCATCAGGAAAAATCGCCCTCCTTTACCGTCAGTCCCTCCCGCCAGATTTTTCATTGTTTCGGATGTGGGGCAGGCGGCAACGTGTTCACGTTTCTGATGCGGATCACCGGCGCGAATTTTCCTGAGACAGTCCGTGAACTCGGTCAGAAATTCGGGATTGATGTGCCGGACAGCGGGCCAAGCTCGGGGCCTCACACGGCGCAAGCGAGCCGCCTTGAACCCCTCAATAGGGCAGCGATGGCGTGGTTTCAGCAGAGTTTGCGAGATGGGGCGACCGGTGCAACGGCGCGGGACTACTTGGCCAGCCGGGGTATTCGTCCTGAGACGATCGAGCGATTTGAAATCGGTTGTGCTCCGGCTGAGTGGGAAGGGCTTATTAAGGCGCTGAGCAAGCAGGCTTTTGCACAGAGTGATGTGGCGGCCGCGGGATTGACGGTGGCGCGCGAACATGCGTCTGGAGCCTACGATCGTTTTCGCGCCCGCGTGATGTTTCCTATTACAGATCTGCGTAAGCGGGTCGTCGGTTTTGGAGGGCGTATCCTCGGCGAGGGGACTCCGAAGTACCTGAATTCGCCGGATACTCCCTTATTCAAAAAGGGGCAGACGCTGTACGCGTTGGATCTTGCCCGAGAAGCGGTCGTCCAGCTGAAGACCGTGATCGTGGTGGAAGGGTATTTTGATGCGGTTGCGCTTCATCAAGCTGGGCTGACCCACACGGTTGCGACGCTGGGGACGGCTTTGACGGCAGAGCATATTCAGGTGTTGAGACGGTTTGCCTCCAAGGTCGTCTTGTTGTTCGATCCGGATCAGGCCGGGGTCCGCGCAGCACTGCGAGGGCTCGATCTGTTTGTGAATAGCGGGCTCGGTGTGAAAGTCGTCACCTTGCCGGCAGGAGAGGATCCCGATACGTATGTCCGGAAGGAAGGGCCGGAGGCCTTCGTGCGCTTGGAAGAGCGGGCTCCGAGCCTCTTGGATTTTGCCCTTGAGCATAGTGTGAGCACGGCAGAATCCAGCACGATCGAAGGGCGTATCCGCAGCGTGGACGATGTGCTGCGAATTCTGCAAAAGAGCGAGCATCCGATCGAACGAGAAGAACGGATGCGCGTGGTCGCCGAACGACTGGGGGTCAGCCAGCAACGGTTGATCGAACGGTATCCGGCATTGGTGCAGTCGGAGGGCCGTCGGCCGGCCACTGGTCAATCGACTGGCTCTACACAGGCGATCTTCAAGGGTGTGAGCGAAGAGCGGGATCTGATGTATTTGCTGCTGCATGGGCACCTGACGCCCGCCGATATACAGCGACTGCGGCCCGAGGCCTTCTCGGTTCCGGCGTGCCGCTCCCTCATCGAAGCGGCGTTGAGTCATCTTGATCGAGACGGACGAGTCGGGCTCAGGGTGTTGCTGGATGCTGTGGCCGATCATCCGGATTGCGGGTCGCTGGCGACGGAACTGTCCATGCGGGAAGACCATTTTGACGACGTGAGAGCCCATATCGCAGGGTGTTTGGAGACCTTGGATCGGAAGCGAGCCGAGGCGGTGTTTCGCGATCTGATCACGCAACTGAAGGCCGCCGAACGGGAAGGTCGTGCGGAGGATGCGCAGAGGCTGAACGCACACGTGAATGAATTGCGAATGCAAAAGGCCGGTCGGCCTTCCACTGGGATGTTGTCCGTAGTGAAGGAGTAGTCATGGCGAAACCAGAATTGCTCGGCGAAGTCAAGAAGCTGATCTCGATGGGGAAAGAGAAGGGCTTTCTGACGTATGACGAGCTGAATAGCACATTGCCTGCGGAGGTGGTGTCCTCAGAGCAGTTCGGCAGCATTATGATGATGTTCGGCGAAATGGACATCGAGATTGTCGATGCGCCCGAGGGGGAGCGGATCAGGAAAGCCCGGGACACCGAAGACTCAAATGAGGAAGCTGAAGATGTCGAGACCGAAGCCGGTGCTGGTTCCGGAGAAGAGAGTGAGAAGGAAGAGAAAGAAGAGAAGGAGATCGACTTAACTCCCGGCGCACTCAGCCGGACCGACGACCCGGTTCGCCTCTATCTGAAGGAAATGGGAAGTGTGGCGTTGTTGAGTCGCGAAGGAGAAATCGAGATCGCGAAACGCATCGAGGAAGGGAAGAAGGACATCGCCTCGGTCATCTATGGGATGCCGATGACGATTGAGTTTGTCCTCGCGCTGTACGACCAGCTCAAGAATGGGTCCATCGACGTGCGTGAGATTGTTCCGATCGTCGAGACGGAGGAGGAGTTTGAGGAAGAACAAATCCAACAGGGCTACGAAGAGCTTCGGGTGAAGACGCTCGAAGGGTTGAATTCCGTCCGGAAGATCTCGACCTCGCTCAAGAGTCTCTACGAAATTGCCCGGCATGCCAACAGCGATCCCGTGAAACAGAAGAAGATTAAGAAGCAGATCGATACGATTCGCGATCAGGTCGTGGAGAAGATGGAGTCCGTCAACCTGCATGGCGTGTTGAAGGATCGGATGGTGCAGCGTGTGCGGGAACTGGCGATTCAGATCCGAACGGGGGAGCGAGAGATCGTCAGTTGCCAGCGCCGGCTTGGGATCAGCGGTGAGGCTGGCGTCGAGGCCCTCAAGAAGCTCTGCCGCGATCGGAAAGCCTTCCTCGCCGTGAAGCGCAAGACGAGCTGTTCTGAGGAAGCCCTCAACGAGATTAAGAAGATCTATCAGGCTGCGAAGGGCCGGATTCGACAACTCGAGACCGAGGAGGCTCTCGTATCTGCGGAAGAGATCAAAGATGCCGTCAAGCATTTGGACGTGGCCGAGGAAAAGGTCAAGCGCGGGAAAGCCGAGCTGGTCGAAGCGAATCTTCGTCTCGTCGTCAGTATCGCCAAGAAGTATACGAATCGCGGTCTCCAGTTCCTCGACTTGATCCAGGAAGGTAATATCGGTCTGATGAAGGCCGTCGATAAGTTCGAGTACAAGCGCGGCTACAAGTTCAGCACCTATGCCACCTGGTGGATCCGCCAGGCGATTACGCGTGCAATCGCCGATCAAGCCCGGACAATCCGTATCCCCGTGCATATGATCGAGACGATCAACAAGCTGATCCGAACCTCCCGCCATCTGGTCCAGAAACTCGGACGCGAACCGACGCCGGAAGAAATTGCCGAACGCATGGATCTGCCGCTCGACAAAGTGCGGAAGATACTGAAAATCGCGCGCGAGCCGATTTCTCTGGAGACCCCGATCGGTGAGGAGGAAGACAGCCATTTGGGGGACTTTATCGAAGACAAAAAGGCGGTGTCTCCTCTGGAGGCGGCGATTCGGTACGATCTCCAGCGCCAGATCAACAGCGCATTGGAAACGCTCACGCCACGGGAAGAAAAGGTTTTGCGGAAGCGGTTTGGCATCGGCGAAGCCACCGACCATACCCTCGAAGAAGTCGGACAAGATTTCGAAGTGACCCGCGAACGTATCCGGCAGATCGAAGCGAAGGCTTTGCGTAAACTGCGCCACCCGAGCCGGAGTAAAAAGCTGCGCAGCTTCGTGGAAAGTCTGTGATGCGCTATGGAGTATCCCCTCGGGATTTGACTCCCCTCCCTGGGCAGCATAAAATCAGCTGTTCGGGTCAACGGGTCAGGCACGAGAGGGTCGGCTGCCTGATCGGGCCCATAGCTCAGGTGGTTAGAGCGGCTGACTCATAATCAGCTGGTCCTAGGTTCAAGTCCTAGTGGGCCCACCAGCGGCGCCGCAGAACTCATCGGTTGAGACCGTTGTTCGGAACAACAGCGATAGGAGTGCGTTGAACCAGAATCTTTCCCCCCTTATCGAGCTGCAGAGGTTGGATCTCCGTATCGCGGAGATCAAGGATCAGCGCCGCAAAATCCCAGAGCGACTCCAAGCGGGCGATGCCCCGCTTCGAGAGGCCCGCCAGCTACATCAACAGACCAGCGCGTCTATAGAGCTTCTCATCAAGGAGCGACGGTCACACGAACAGGACCTTGAAGCGCATGAAGCGCACACGGAGAAAATGAAATCGCGTCTGTCCGAGCTGAAATCCAACAAGGAATATCAGGCCCATCTGTTCGAAATCGAGGTTGCCAATAAGAAAAAAGGGGCGATCGAGGAGAAGATCTTGTTGAGCATGGAGAAGATCGAACAAATGCAGCGGGCGGCCAAGGAAGGACAAGAGAAGCTCAGTGTTCTTGACAAGGCTTTTGCTAAGGAAAAACAGGCGCTCGATGAACTAGAGCATAAGCTCTCAACGGAGCTGGCTGATCTGGAGGCGCAACAGCAGGCTCGTTCCGCCCATGTTGAGAAGGGTTTGCTCAGTCGCTATCACTCGATCAAAGCGTTGCGCAAGGATCACGCGCTCGCTGAAATCAAGGAGGGAATCTGTTCCGGATGCCGTCTGCAACTTCCCCCGCAACTGATTTCAGAAGTCAAACGCGCGCAAGATATTCACACCTGCCCCTATTGCCGCCGGATGCTTTACTGGGATGGGCAGATTTCTGTCGAATCTACGACAAGCTCCGATCATGAAAAGACATCGGCCCTTGAGATCGGCGAGTCGGTCTAGTCTATTTTCCCCAATACAGATTGCGTTGTTTTAAAGTGCAGTTTGGCGACCGACCCCAGCCGTTCCTCTCCATGTTTCTTCACGATCATGCGTCCGGCCAGTTCGACGCCAGGTGATGCCCCTTTGGGCAACGTCGTGCCGATCTCTTCCGAAAGACGTTTTAAACGAAGGAGGAACTCTGCACGGGCTAAGATCGAGGCGGCGGCCACGGCCAGATCGGATTCGGCTTTATGCCGTTGTTCTAACACGATGGTGCGTCCCTTCTCCTGTAATGCGTTCAGAATCAATCGCTCGTCGCCAAACTGATCCGCGATCGCGCGGCCGCACGAAACCTTGTCCAGGAGGGTCTCCAGAGCCTTGGCATGTCCCCATGCCAGCAGGCGATTCAAGTTTCGGATCTTCGCGTACAATTCGTTGTATCGTTGCGGGCCGATGGCGATAATGCTGTATGGGCAAATGGTTCGGATGTCGGGCGCCATGTCGAGAATGCGACCATCCGAGAGTTTCTTGCTGTCCCGGACATTCATGAGTGTGAGTTCGCCCTGTGTGGTGGCATCCACGAAGACCGCGGCAATAACTAGGGGGCCAAAGTAGTCTCCCTTGCCGGACTCATCGATGCCGATGCGCTCTACAGTCTGGTGGTGAGGCTTATCCGTCACAGGTGAATAGCTCTGGTAGAAGCTGGTGCAAGGGCGCAGTAATCTAACAGAGCCTCGCAGGACGGTCAATTTGTCGAAACCCTGCAGAACCGAGTGACAGATGGAAGGGTGTGCGATGGACAGGCTCACAAAGGTCTTACAATCGGGATTGGCCCTAGTCATAGCTGTTTGCCTCGTGGGGCTGGCCGGGTGCGAAACGAATCCCTATACTGGCCGGTCGCAGTTGCTGATGACGTCTGTGTCGCAAGAAATGCAAATGGGCGCGCAGGCCTATAGCCAAGTCAAAAACGATCCGAAACTTCATCAGTCGCAAGATCCACGTGAAGTTGAGCCGGTTCGACGGGTGGCGGCTCGCATCATCGAAGCGGCGAAACAATCAAAATATGCTGAGATGGCACACCAGTTTCAATGGGAAGTGACGGTCATCAAGGATGACAAGACGATGAACGCATTTGCACTTCCTGGCGGCAAGATCGCTGTGTATACGGGGATTTTCCCGGTTGCGAAAACAGAGGCGGGGTTGGCTGCAGTCTTAGGACATGAGGTTACCCATGCGTTGGCTCGTCATGGTGCTGAGCGGATGAGCCAAGGCGAGCTCACGAACGTGACGTTACAAATTCTTGGAACGGCTGCCGGAACGGCGGGAGGCAATGCCACGATAGGGCAAGCTGCGATGGCGGCCCTCGGAGCCGGTGCGCAGGTCGGGGTGTTGCTCCCCTTCAGCCGAAAGCATGAATCAGAGGCGGATTATATCGGAATCTTGCTTGCAGCCGGTGCGGGTTATGACCCGCGTGAGTCAATTCATCTTTGGGAGCGAATGGAACAGATGTCCGGTGGCAAGGAACCGTCGGAGTTTTTATCGACCCATCCCGGTCATGAAACGAGGATTGAACAACTCAAGAAGTGGATGCCGGAGGCCATGGCCATTTACCAGACCAAAGCGCCGGTGCCTGCGGCGCTCTTGCCGGCTGTTCGGTAGGGCGAAGCATTCGTGGTGAGGCCTTGAAAGTGAGGATATCCAGTCCTATAGTATTCTGGCGCGAGGGAGAAGACTGGGTGATCGCTTGGAGTGGTAACGCTCTGAGAGGAAAGTCCGGACTTCATGGGCAGGGCGCTGGGTAACTCCCAGGCGGAGCAATCCGACACCAGCACCACAGAGAACAGACCGCCGATGGCCAAGACGACGGGATTTCGATCTCGTCGCCTTGGCTGAGGTAAGGGTGAAACGGTGGGGTAAGAGCCCACCGCGGTGGTGGTGACATCACCGGCAGGGTAAGCGTCGCCCGATGCAAGGCCAAATAGGAAGACATCTGCGGGCTTTCTTCGGAAAGCCGGCAACCGGCTGGCCCGGCCGAGGTCTTCGGGTAGGTCGCTTGAGGTTCGAGGTAACTTGAATCCCAGAGAAATGATCACCCCCGTCTGGGAGCACATCCCAGGCGGAACAGAATCCGGCTTATAGGTCTTCTCCACCGCGCTTTTTTTATCGCTCGGCGGAGCTCCGCTTCCGTCACGTTCCCTGTGAAGTGCTCGACCTCGTCGAGCAGAACGACGGGAATCCTTGTCCCATACCGCTCCATCAGGACCCTGTCGCCCTCGATCGACACTTTGCTCGCTTCGATGTGAAGCTCTGACTGAAGATGGGTTGCAATTCTGTAGACGACATCACAGAGATGGCAGTCTTCACGAGACAGGATGGTGACACGGATGGGCATGCTCATGGAGGCGCGACCCGAGCCAGCGATTCGGAACGTAAAGGGTATCATGTGGGGGGACAGCCTGTCAGGATGGAGGCTTCGAGACCGGCGCTACTATTGACGGGTAGAAACACGGGTGATAGGATCACGCATATTTCTCCCGATATATCAGAATGTTCTGAGTGATCAATGGAGTAGTGTCTGGTCCGTCGGGACGAGACATAGCCTATCGCATTATCATGATTTCTTTACCAGATTTTCTTTGGTAGTACGGATGGAGGCGCTGTCATGAAGCTCACAGGTGCTGAGATACTCATCGAGTGTCTCAAACGGGAAGGCGTCAAGACAATTTTTGCGCTTCCTGGTGGAGTTGTCCTGAAAATTTTCGACATCCTTCATCAGCAGAAGGATATTGAAGTGGTTCTTACTCGCCATGAGCAGGGCGCAGGCCATATGGCAGAAGGTTATGCCAAGGCGACCGGTAAAGCCGGGGTGTGCCTTGTGACCTCGGGCCCCGGCATGACGAACGTGATCACGGCGTTGGCGGATGCCTACATGGACTCCGTGCCGGTGGTCTGTTTTAGTGGACAAGTTCCCACCAGCTTAATTGGGAATGATGCATTTCAAGAAGCAGATAATGTGGGATTGAGTCGTCCCTGCACCAAATACAATTTCCTGGTGAAAGACGTAAAAGATCTGGCGATCACAATCAAAGAGGCGTTCTACATTGCGACGACGGGGCGGCCGGGCCCGGTGCTGGTGGATATTCCAAAAGACGTGTCCATGGATAAGGCGGAATTTAGCTATCCGAGTTCCGTATCTATCCGAAGCTATAACCCGGTGTATGAAGGGAATAAGTGGCAAATCAAGCAAGCGGCTGATGCCATGACGAAGGCAAAGAAGCCGGTGCTGTATGTCGGCGGTGGTGTCATCTTCTCGGGCGCGTCGCAAGAATTGATGGAGTTGGCTGAACTGACTCATATGCCGGTCGACATGACGTTGATGGGGCTTGGGGCTTTCCCTGGCGAGCACCCCCAGTCTATGGGCATGCTCGGTATGCACGGCACCTATTGGGCGAATATGGTCATGCACTATTCCGATCTTGTCGTGGCCATCGGGGCGCGGTTTGACGATCGCGTAACCGGAAAGGTCTCTGAGTTTTGCCCCCATGCCAAGGTCATCCACATCGATATCGATCCAACCTCGATTCGGAAGAATGTCAATGTCGACATTCCAATCGTCGGCGACTGCAAGATGGTGCTTCGTGAGTTGATTCAGATCCTGCGTGCCACAGTGAACGGCGATCAGCGGGAATTGCGCAAGCCTTGGTGGAATCAGATTCAGGAATGGCAACAGGCACATCCTCTCACCTATCAACAAGAAGCGGATGGGCCGATCAAACCGCAACATGTCATTAGGCGGCTCTATGACCTCACGAAGGATCGAGATCCGATCGTGTCGACCGATGTCGGGCAGCACCAAATGTGGGCCGCTCAATATTTCAAGATGGCGAAGCCGAATCGCTGGTTGACGTCGGGAGGACTTGGGACCATGGGGTTCGGATTTCCTGCAGCCATGGGGGCTCAGGCGGCATTTCCCGGCCGGTTGGTGCTCTGCATCGCGGGTGACGGCAGTATCCAGATGAATATGCAGGAGATGGCGACGGCAGTGGTACATAAGTTGCCGGTCAAGATTATCGTGCTCAATAACCGGTTTCACGGGATGGTTCGGCAATGGCAGGACCTGTTCTACGAAGGTCGATATGCATCGAGCTATCTGGAGACGACACCAGACTTTGTCAAATTGGCGGAAGCGTACGGGGCTGTTGGTCTCAGAACCAATAAACCATCCGAAATCGATGACGTTATCAAAGAAGCGATTGCGGTGAACAAGCCGGTCATCGTCGATGTACCGACGTATCCGTATGAAAACTGCTATCCCATGATTCCCGCAGGCGGCTGCAACCATGAGATGATCTTGGAGGATCCGCCGGCCTTGAAAAACAAACAGCCTGGATCAGGGCAGGTGGTTCCGAAAGATTCAGATACGATCCTCACAGCGTAACCGACGGCGTCAGGTATGGAACACATTATTTCGATAACTGTTGAGAATAAATTCGGCTTGTTGTCTCGCGTCGCCGGTCTGTTCAGCGGTCGGGGATTCAACATCGAAAGTCTCTCTGTGGCGCCGACGCTCGATCCGTCCATGTCACAGATGACCATTGTCACATCAGGGGACGAGCGGATCATCGAGCAGATCGTGAAACAGCTCAATAAGCTCATCGACGTCATTAAGGTCGTGGATCTGAACGAGAGCGATTTTGTCTCTCGGGAGACGGCCCTCATTAAGGTGCATACACGACCGGAAGATCGGGCGGAGGCGTTACGAATTGCCGACATTTTCAGGGCCAACGTCATCGATTCTACTCCGGCGACCTACACGATCGAAATCACCGGAGATCCACGGAAAATCGAAGCGATCATCAACCTGCTGCAGCCACTCGGTATTAAGGAACTGACGCGTACCGGACGGGTTGCAGTTGCCCGTGAGTCGATCCGGTCGACGGACGTGCAGGCGAAAAAGGTCGCCCGCGAGTAGACAGATCACCGCGGACTCAACCTCCAATCAGTTTCTTGACACAGATATTACCCCGGGAGCGATTGATGAAGATCTATTACGATAAAGACGCTGACCTCCAACAGATCCGGAACAAGAAAGTCGCAGTGATTGGCTATGGCAGCCAGGGCCACGCCCATGCGCTCAACATGAAGGAGAG
>Ga0307473_10000177_pt1 | contig 12659 bp, 9 predicted proteins | sample atmos_gasesAM5C__FD_203744 | JGI IMG/M metagenome (GOLD analysis project Ga0307473, IMG submission 203744) | Hardwood forest soil microbial communities from Morgan-Monroe State Forest, Indiana, United States - atmos_gasesAM5C_515 | ecosystem: Environmental > Terrestrial > Soil > Temperate forest...
TCATCAATCAACCAATCGCCGGTGGCGATTGGGTCGGCACGCATGAGGACATTACCAAGCGCCGGCTCGCCGAACGCGAGCTCGAACGCACCAAGACCTTCCTCAATACGGTGATCGAAAACGTCCCCGCGACCATCGTGGTCAAGCAGCTGCCGGACTTTCGCTACGCGCTGGTCAACCGGGCGGGCGAGCGTTATTTCAACGTGCCGCGCGAAAAAATGCTCGGCAAGACCGCCGCCGACATCTTTTCGCCCGAGCTCGCCAAGGAGATCGCTGCCGAAGACGCCGCGGTGATACAATCCGGCCGTGCGATGTTCTTCGACGAACATCCGTTCACGACGCCAGACGGCACACGCATCGTCACCGCCAACCGTCTTCCGATCTACGAGAATGGCGAACCGAAATACCTTCTCGTCGTCGTCAACGACGTGACCGCGCGCAAGCGTGCCGAGGCACGTATTGCCCATATGGCGCATCACGATGCCCTCACCGACCTGCCCAATCGCACGGCGTTCACCGAGCATCTCGCTCACGTGCTCGATCGTGCGACGACCGAAAGCGAGAACTTCGCCGTCGTGTGCGTCGATCTCGACCGATTCAAGGAGGTCAACGACGTGTTCGGGCACGCGGTCGGCGACGCCCTGCTCAAGGAAGTGGCCAAGGGCCTCGAGGCTGCGGCGCAAGGCGCCTTCATCGCGCGGCTCGGCGGCGACGAATTCGCGCTCATCGCCGCCGACGGCTCGCAGCCGGCCAGCGCCGAAGCGCTGGGAAATCGCCTGCTTGCCGCCGTGGCTGAAGACATCCCGATCGAAGATCATCAACTGCGAATCGGTTTGAGCGTCGGCGTCGCCATCTTCCCGGCCGACGGCAAGGATAGCACAACCTTGCTCGCCAACGCGGACGCGGCGCTCTACCGTGCCAAAGCGGACGCGCGCGGCTCGATGCGCTTCTTCGAGCCCGACATGGACGAGCGGCTGCGCGAACGGCGCGCGCTGCAGCACGACCTGCGGTCGGCGCTCGTTCACAACGAGCTTGCCTTGCACTACCAGCCGCAGGCCTTGATCGGCGGCGAGATCATCGGATTCGAAGCGCTGGTGCGCTGGCATCATCCGACCAGAGGTATGGTGTCGCCGGGCACGTTCATCCCGGTGGCGGAAGAGAGCGGCAGTATCATCGAGATCGGCGAATGGATCCTGCGCGAAGCCTGCCGCGAAGCGGCCTCATGGCCGCACCCGCTGCAGATCGCCATCAACTTGTCGCCGGTCCAATTCCGCCATGGCGATCTGGCCGCCCTGGTCCATTCGGTTCTGCTGGAGACCGGGCTCGCGGCGCAACGCCTCGAGCTCGAGATTACGGAAGGCGTCTTGATCGGCGACTTCTCGCGCGCGCTCTCGATTCTGCGGCGCCTTAAGGCGCTCGGCGTGCGCATCGCGATGGACGACTTTGGAACCGGCTACTCGTCGCTGTCCTACCTGCAGTCGTTTCCGTTCGACAAGATCAAGATCGACCAGGCCTTCATCTCGAACGTCGAAAACAGCGATCAATCAGCCGCAATTGTGCGCGCCGTCATCGGTCTCGGTCGCGGCCTGCATCTGCCCGTGGTCGCGGAGGGCGTCGAGACCGCCGACCAGCTGGAATTCCTGCTGCGCGAGGACTGCGACGAGGTTCAGGGCTTCCTGATCGGCCGGCCGCTGCCGATCGAACACTACGGCGAGTTCGTTGGCCGCACGTCGCGGTCTCAATCGATCCGTGCCGCCGCCGGAGAATGACCGGCATTTGTGACGGCGCGCCGGCGAGCAGCCGCTGTCTGGATGCCCCGCTACGCCTTCATCGTCGCGCGAAACCGGTGTGCCGGATAGACGCCGAGGATGCGCAGCTCTTTCGAGAAAAAGCGCAGCTCTTCGAGCGCCAGGGCGACACTGCGGTCGTCGGGATGGCCGTCGACGTCGGCGTAGAACTGCGTGGCGAAGAAATTGCCCTCGATCATGTAGCTCTCGAGCTTGGTCATGTTGACGCCGTTGGTGGCAAACCCGCCCATCGCCTTGTAGAGCGCGGCCGGCACGTTACGCACCTGGAACACGAAAGTCGTGATGACCGGCCCCTTGCCACGCGGCGCCTGCCGGTTCTCGCCCGAGAGCACGATGAAGCGCGTGGTGGAATGCCTCTCGTCCTCGACGTCCTCCTTGAGGATGTCGAGACCGTAGATTTCCGCGGCGAGCCGTGACGCGATCGCGGCGCGCGTCTTGTCGCCGCGCTCCGCCACCTCGCGCGCCGCGCCGGCAGTATCCGCCGCGACGATGGTCTTAGCTCCCAGCTTGCGGAGGAAGTCGCGGCACTGGCCGAGCGCCATGATGTGGCTCTCGACCGACGTGATGCCGGCGAGCTTCGCTCCCTTCGGCGCCATCAACTGATTGCGGATCGGGAGGAACCACTCGGCGACGATATGCAGCCGCGAGCGCGGCATCAGGTGGTGGATGTCGGCCACGCGCCCCGCCAGTGAATTCTCGATCGGGATCATGCCGAGGTCGGCCTTGCCGGAGGCCAGCGCATTGAACGCGTCTTCGAAGGTCGGGCAAGGCACTGGCTGGTAGCGCGGATAGGCCTCCTTACAGGCGATGTGGGAGTTGGCGCCCAATTCACCCTGAAACACGATGGTCTTGCGCGCATTCCTGTGCTTGCTCATTGGCGTTCGCTCTCGAAGTCAATGGTCGGCCGACATGATTGCGCGGGCGGCCGCGAGCTCATGCGGCGTGTCGACGCCGAGCGGTACGCTGTCGACGATCATGACGTCGATGCGCATGCCGGCCTCGAGCGCGCGCAATTGCTCGAGCCGCTCGCGCCGCTCCAGCGGCGATGGCGGCAGCGCGACGAAACGCGCGAGCGCGCTGCGGCGATAGGCGTAGAGCCCGATGTGGTGGTAGAGCACACCGTCACCGGCGGGCGCAGTGGCGCGGGTGAAATAGAGCGCGCGCAGGCGTCCCGGCGCGACCGGGGATCCCACGACCTTGACCACGTTGGGATCGCTGCGTTCCTCGGCTTTGCGGATTTCGGCGGCGATGGTCGCGATGTCGACTGCGGCGTCGGCGAGCGGGACGAGTGCGGCGCGGACGTCGGCGGGAGCAAGCGTCGGCAGATCGCCCTGCACGTTGACGATGATGACAGCATGACCGGCCGGATCGATAAGACCGACCGCTTCGTAGATCCGGTCCGAGCCGGAGGCGTGGTCCGGCCGCGTCATGACCGCATGCCCGCCGGATTGTTGCACGACGGCGGCGATCTCTGCCGAATCGGTGGCGACCACGACCGGTCCGACCTGGGCCTCGCGAGCCCGGTCGAGGACATGGACGATCATCGGCTTGCCGGCGATGTCGGCGAGCGGCTTGCCGGGCAGCCGGGTCGAGGCCATGCGGGCGGGAATAAGCACGAGAACGTCGCTTTCGGCCATTTTCGGTCAACGCGCTCCCGGCAAGGTGCCGAACGAATGCCTCGAACGGAGGATCAAATCCGCGGTTCGCTTATACGGGTTGCCAGAAGCAAGGCAAACCGGCTATTTCTGCGCCGCAACGGGGCCGCTTAACGCCTTGTCTTCCGTTTTCCATCTTCCTGCCGGTACGAAAGCTGCTCAGCGATGGACTCCTTCGAAATCAACAAAATTCTGGGCGCAGTGCTGTTCACTTGCCTGACGCTGCTCGCCCTCAACATCGCGGCCGGGGCGGTGTTCACCCCGAAAAAGCCGGCCAAGCCGGGCTACGAGATCGCCGTCCAGGACCATGGTGCGGAAGAGGCCAAGGGCGCAGCGCCGGCCGCGGACGAGCCGATCGGAAAGCTGCTCGCCACCGCCAGCCTGGAACGCGGGGCAGCCTCTGCCAAGAAATGCGCAGCCTGCCACACGTTCAACAAGGGCGAGCCGAACCGGGTCGGCCCCAACCTCTGGGGCGTCATCGGCCGCGGCCGCGCCGCAGCTTCCGGGTTCAACTACTCGGCCGCGATGAAAGCCAAGGGTGGTACCTGGACGATCGACGACCTCAACCAGTTTCTCGCCAATCCCAAAAGCTTTGTTCCCGGCACCGCCATGGCCTTCGCAGGCCTGCCGCGCGGCAGCGAGCGGGCCGACGTGATCGCCTATCTCAATTCGCTGTCCGATAACCCTGCCCCGCTGCCCAAGGCCGCCGAAGCGCCCGGCGGCACATCCTATGCGCAGGCCAGAGCCCCTCGGCCCGCGGCCGCATCGCAGTGACCGCCGGCCGTTTGCTGGGCGGCGCTGCCGGGAGTGAAAAAATAAGCGTTTGATCCATAATGGATTATTCTGACACCGGTGGCCCTTATCACCGCCCCTGATAATATCATAACGAACGTTTTCTTTACCATCACGCGCCATGTTTGATGGGATAGTGCCGAATTTATGATGACCACGATCCTCCGAGAATCGTTGCGCGAGGCGTTAGGGACGACGCTAGGGTATGACCCTCCGGACTTCGCTCATCAGCGAACTCGAACTTGCGCTCAAACGCCAGAACGGTGATGAGCGCGCCGGTACGTTGCGCCGGATCACCGACCTTTTCCTGAGCTCGGCCGCACGCTTCGACGCCCAGCAGATCCAGCTGTTCGATGAGGTGATGCTGCGGCTGATCGAGCGCATCGAAGCCAGAGCGCTGGTGCAAGTCGGCGAGCGGCTGGCTTTGGCGCCCAATGCACCGGCCGGTGTGATCGGGCTTCTCGCGAGGCTCGATGAAACCGCGGTCGCCGGCCCAGTCCTGTCGCGCTCCGAGCGCCTGGGCCAGGCCGATCTGGTCGAGATCGCCGAGACCAAGAGCCAGGAGCATCTGTTGGCGATCAGCAGCCGCGCGCGCCTCGAAGCGCCGGTCACGGACGTCCTGGTCCGGCGCGGCAATGCCGACGTCGTGCACTGCGTCACCGCCAATCTCGGTGCCAAATTCTCCGAAGCCGGCTTCGGCAGCCTGTTCGAGCTCGCCAACAAGGACGGCGTGGTCGCGGAAAAGCTCGTGCAGCGTAACGATCTGCCGCCGCACCTGTTCCACCGCCTGCTGCTGCGGGCTACCGAGACGGTGCGCCGGCGGCTATTGTCCGTCGCTCCGCCGCAGATGCAGGCCGAAATCCGGCGCATGCTCGACAAGATCGCCACGGACATCGTCGACGACTCGGTGGCCGCCGAAACGGCGATGACCCGCATCATGGCCGCGCATCAGAGCGGGGAGCTCAAGGAGCCGGATCTCCTCAATTTGGCCCAGGCCAAGAAGGCGCCAGAAGCCATGGCCGCACTGTCCCTCCTGTGCAACGTGCCGCCGGATGTCGTCGCGCAGTTGATGGACGACGAGCGGATCGAGCCAGTACTGATCCTGTGCAAGGCGGCCGATTTCGAGTGGCCGACCGTGCGCGCAGTCGTACAGCTGCGCCCGCGCAGCCGCGAGGCCACAGCGCCGGCACTCACCGAGATCTGCGAGAACTACCGCAAGCTGCAACAAAAGAGCGCACGCCAGGTGCTCAACTACTGGCAGAGTCGCGGCCCCGGCCGCTGATCCGCGCGATATATCCGCCGGAACCGACCCTTTGGCGTCCGGCGCCCGCCCGCCCGCCTGGGCGAGCCTTGCGGCCGGACCAGCCGGCAAAGCTTTCCAAGATTTCAGGTTACTTCAATCACGCGTGATGGCACGGTGGCGCCGCGATCAAAAAGCACCATAATTCGCTGCATAGCGTGACTTAAATTCGCTGGATAGCATGACTTGGCCCCGGATTCGGGCTCGCCATCCCAAGGAGGCCCTGCGTGAAATTGACCCGTCGATCGATCGTCCATGGCGCCGCCGCTGCATCGGCCGCGCTCGTGCTTCGCGTCCCTGCCGTCGCGCCGGCGCACGCGCAGGACAAGGTCTGGCGGCACGGGCTTTCGCTGTTCGGCGACCTGAAATATCCGGCGGGCTTCAAGCGGTTCGACTACGCGAACCCGAACGCTCCCAAGGGCGGAATCGTGCGGCAGGTCGCGATCGGCACCTATGACAATTTCAATATGGTGATCGCGGGCGTCAAAGGTTCCGTCGCCGCCGGCACCGAACTGATTTCCGATACGCTGATGGCTTCGGCCATGGACGAGGTATCGACCGAATACGGGCTTATCGCCGAGTCGGTCAGTTATCCGGAGGACTATTCCTCCGTTACCTACCGTCTGCGCGCGGACGCGAAATTTCACGACGGCATGCCGGTGACGGTCGCGGACGTGATCTTCTCCTTTGAGGCATTCAAGAAGCTGAGCCCGTTTTACTCCGCGTATTACCGCCACGTGACGAAGGTGGAGAAAAGCGGCGAGCGCGACGTCACGTTCACGTTCGACGGCAAAGGAAATCGCGAGTTGCCGCAGATCGTCGGTCAGATCAACGTCTTGCCGAAGCATTGGTGGGAAGGCACCGACGCCTCGGGCAAGAAACGCGATATCGCGGCGACAACGCTCGAACCGCCGCTCGGCAACGGCGCCTACCGCATCAAGGAATTCGTGCCCGGACGCTCGATCGTCTACGAGCGCGTCAAGAATTATTGGGGCAAGGACCTCAACGTGAATGTCGGGCGCGATAATTTCGATGAGCTGCGCTACGAATATTTCCGCGATTCGACTGTGGCGATCGAGGCCTTCAAGGCCGATCATATCGACTGGCGCAACGAGAACAGCGCCAAGGACTGGGCAACGGCTTACCAATTCCCCGCCGTCAAGGAAAAGCGCGTGCTGCTGGACGAGTTTCCCGTTCGCAGTTCCGGTATCATGCAGGGCTTCGTCTTCAACACGCGGCGCGAGAAGTTCAGCGACCCTCGCCTGCGTCACGCCTTCAACTATGCCCTCGATTTCGAGGAAATGAACAAGCAGATCTTCTTTGGGCAATACAAGCGCATCGCCAGTTACTTCGAAGGCATCGAACTGGCCAGCTCGGGCCTGCCGACAGGCAAGGAGCTCGAAATTCTCGAAACCGTGCGCGACAAGGTGCCGCCCGAGGTCTTTACCAAAGTCTTCACCAATCCGGTTTCCGGTAATCCCGAGGCGGTGCGCGCCAACCTGCGCGAGGCGACGCGCCTGCTCAAAGAAGCCAGCTATGAAGTGCGCGATCAGAAGCTCACCAACACCAAGACCGGCGAGCAACTCGCCGTCGAGCTGCTCATCGACGACGCGCGTTTCGAACGGGTCGTGCTGTTCTTCAAGCCGTCGCTCGAGAGGCTCGGCATTGCCGTGACCGTCCGCGTTGTCGATCCGACCCAATACGAGAATCGGCTGCGCAACTGGGACTTCGACATCATCGTGAATTCCTGGGGCCAGTCGCTGTCGCCCGGCAACGAGCAACGCAATTACTGGAGCTCGGCGGCGGCCGATCAGCAGGGGTCGCGCAATTTCGCGGGCATCAAGAATCCGGCGGTCGACGCCCTGATCGACCGCGTCATCTTCGCGACAAGCCGCGAAGAACTTGTCGCCGCGACCAAGGCGCTCGACCGCGTGCTCCTGTGGAACCACTACGTCGTGCCGAATTGGACCTATGGCAAGCAACGCACGGCACGCTGGGACCGTTTCGGCCGGCCAGACAACCTGCCTCAATATGGCGCGTCGGCCTTCCCGACGATTTGGTGGTGGGACGCCGAGAAGGCGGCCAGGGTAGGGTCGCGGTCGTGACTTTCACACGCCGCGACGCCCTCGTCATCGGTGCCGGCGCGCTTGCCGGCGCCGTCGCTTTCCGCCCGGCCGCCGCCGTGCCGGAAGAGACCGAATGCCACGGCATGTCCGGGTTCGGCGATCTGAAATATCCGTCGGACTTCAAGCAGTTCGACTACGTCGACCCGAACGCTCCGAAGGGCGGCACGTTCTCGCAGATCGGCCCGAACCGGCAATACAATCAGAACTTCCTCACCTTCAATTCGCTTAACAGCTACATCCTCAAGGGCGACGCCGCGCAGGGTATGCAGCTCACCTTCGCCACGCTGATGGCATCGGCGGCCGACGAGCCCGACTCGCTCTACGGCCTCGCCGCGCGCGCGGTGCGCATCTCCGCCGACGGCTTGACCTATCGCTTCCTGCTGCGTCCGCAGGCGCGCTTCCACGACGGCACCAGGCTCACGGCCCACGACGTCGCGTTCTCGCTCGCCACGCTCAAGGACAAGGGCCATCCGATCATCCTGCAATTTCTGCGCGACTTCGCCGGCGCCGAGGCGACCGACGACGCGACCGTCGTCGTGCGCTTCGCCGACAAGCGCGCGCGCGACGTGCCGTTGTTCGTCGCCGGATTGCCGATCTTCTCGCGCGCCTATTATTCCAAGCGCCCGTTCGACGAATCGACCCTCGACGTGCCGCTCGGCTCCGGCCCCTACAAGGTCGGCCGCTTCGAAGCCGGACGCTACATCGAGTACGAGCGCGTCAAGGACTGGTGGGGCAGCGAACTTCCGGTCAGCCGCGGGCAGAATAATTTTGACAATGTGCGCTTCGAGTATTACCGCGACCGCGACGTCGCCTTTGAAGGCTTCACCGGCAAGAATTACCTGTTTCGCGAGGAGTTCACCTCGCGGATCTGGGCGACGCGTTACGATTTTCCGGCCATCCGCGACGGTCGCGTCAAGCGCGACGTGCTGCGCGACGACACGCCGTCGGGCGCGCAGGGCTGGTTCATCAACACCCGACGGGAAAAATTCAAGAATCCCAAGCTGCGCGAGGCGCTGATCTACGCCTTCGATTTCGAATGGACCAACAAGACCATCATGTATGGGTCGTACGAACGCACCCACTCGGTGTTCCAGAACTCGGACATGATGGCGAACGGCAAGCCGTCGCCGGAAGAACTTGCCCTGCTTGAGCCGTTTCGCGGCAAGGTGCCCGACGAAGTGTTCGGCGACCCGTTCCTACCGCCGGTATCCGACGGCTCGGGTCAAGACCGGACGCTGCTGCGCAAGGCGACGCAGCTCCTGCAGGACGCCGGCTTCATCATCAAGGACGGCAAGCGCGTCGGCCCCAAGGGCGAGCGCATCAGTGTCGAATTCCTGATCGACGAACCATCATTCCAGCCGCACCACATGCCGTTCATCAAGAATCTTGGCACTATCGGCATCGAAGCGACCTTGCGCGTGGTCGACCCGGTGCAATTTCGTGCCCGCGTCGACGACTTCGATTTCGACCTCACGATCCAGCGTTTCGGGTTCTCGACCATTCCAGGGGATTCGCTGCGGTCATATTTCTCCTCGCAGTCGGCAACGTTGAAAGGGTCTCAGAACACCGCCGGTATCGCCGACCCGGCGATCGACGCCCTGATCGAAAAGATCATCGCCGCCGAAACCCGCCCGGCCCTGGTCACCGCCTGCCAGGCGCTCGACCGGGTGATCCGGGCCGGCCGCTATTGGATCCCCCACTGGTACAAGGCCTCGCACTGGATCGCCTATTGGGACATGTTCGGCCGGCCCGCGACAAAGCCGCGCTATGCCCGCGGCGTGCCTGAAACCTGGTGGTACGATCGCGACAAAGCCGCGAAACTCGAACGCGCCGGCTAGAATCGCCGCACCGGGCTGGCCTATGCCGGCCGCTACGGATAAACCGAGGACGATGACCGCCTATATCATCCGCCGCATCCTGTTCATGATTCCGACCCTGCTCGGCATCATGCTGGTTTCGTTTGTGGTCGTGCAGTTCGCCCCCGGCGGCCCGGTCGAGCGGGTGATTGCGCAATTGTCCGGCTCCGATACCGGCGCGACATCGCGTATTTCCGGCTCGCCCAGCGGCGACTTCGGCGCGCGCGGCCAGGCCCAGGGCGCCTCCGGCCTCGACGCAGCGAACTCGAAATACCGCGGCGCCCAGGGGCTCGATCCGGAGTTCATCAAGAGCCTGGAAAAGCAATTCGGCTTCGACAAGCCGGCCCACGAGCGCTTCGGCCTGATGCTGTGGAACTTTCTGACCTTCGATTTCGGCAAGAGCTATTTTCGCGATGTCAAGGTCATCGATCTCATCAAGGAGAAACTGCCGGTCTCGATGTCGCTCGGCATCTGGATGACGCTTCTGAGCTACCTGATCTCGATCCCGCTCGGTATCCGCAAGGCCGTCGCCGACGGCTCGCCGTTCGACGTCTGGACATCGGGTGTGGTCATCATCGGCTATGCCATCCCCGGTTTCCTGTTCGCGATCCTGCTCATCATCCTGTTCGCCGGCGGATCGTTCTGGGACGTCTTCCCTCTGCGCGGGCTCACCTCCGAGAACTGGGCGCAGCTTCCGTGGTGGAAAAAGGTGCTCGATTATTTCTGGCACCTGACGCTGCCGATCATCTCAATGGGGCTCAGCGCGTTTGCTACGATTACGCTGCTGACCAAGAACTCGTTCCTCGACGAGGTGCGAAAGCAATATGTTCTGACCGCTCGCGCCAAGGGATGCTCGGAGCACCAGGTGCTGTACGGCCACGTCTTCCGCAATGCCATGCTGATCGTCATCGCCGGTTTCCCGGGCGCGTTCGTGCATGCGTTCTTCTCGGGGTCACTGCTGATCGAGACCATCTTCTCGCTTGACGGCCTCGGCCTGCTCGGCTTCGAAAGCGTCCTCAACCGCGACTACGCGGTGGTGTTCGCGACGCTCTATATCTTTTCGCTCATCGGTCTGGTGGTGAACCTGATTTCCGATCTCACCTACACGTGGGTCGATCCGCGCATCGACTTCGAGACGCGCGAGGTGTGAGATGGACGCCCGGACATCCGCGCCCGCAGCCGACACCAAGGCCGTCAGTCCGGTCGGCCTCGCCGTCCCGCCGAGTACGCATGCGGTAGCGCTCTCGCCTCTCGGCCGGCGACGCTGGCAGAACTTCAAGGCCAATCGGCGCGGTTATTGGGCGTTCTGGCTGTTCCTGATTCTGTTCTTCGTCTCGCTGTTCGCCGAGTTCATCGCCAACGACAAGCCGTTCCTCGTCAAGTTCGACGGCAAGTTCTATTTCCCGGTTTTCGTCAATTATGCCGAAACGACCTTCGGCGGCGACTTCGAGACCGCGGCCGACTATCGCGATCCGTTCCTGCGCAAGCTCGTCGCCGACAAGGGCGGCTACATGGTGTGGCCGCCGATCCGCTATTCCTACAACACGCACAACCTCGACCTGCCGACCCCGGCGCCATCGAAGCCGACCTGGATGCTGACCGAAGAGGAATGCAAGCCGGTGGTCGAGCGGAAGGGCCTCAAGAGCTGCGGCGATCTCGAATACAATTGGCTCGGCACCGACGACCAAGGCCGCGACGTGGTGGCGCGGCTGCTTTACGGCTTCCGGCTGTCGGTCCTGTTCGGGCTCACGCTCACCATCATCTCCTCGGTGATCGGCGTCGCAGCCGGGGCGGTGCAGGGCTACTTCGGCGGTTGGGTCGACCTCCTATTCCAGCGCGTCATCGAAATCTGGACCTCGGTTCCTTCGCTCTATCTTCTCCTCATCATTTCGTCGGTGCTGGTGCCGGGATTCTTCGTCCTGCTGGGAATCCTTCTGCTGTTCTCCTGGGTCTCGCTCGTTGGCCTGGTGCGTGCCGAGTTCCTGCGCGGACGCAATTTCGAATATGTCCAGGCGGCACGCGCGCTCGGCGTCTCGAACGCCGTGATCATCTTCCGCCACCTGCTGCCCAATGCGATGGTGGCAACGATGACGTTCCTGCCGTTCATCCTGTCGTCGTCGGTGATGACGCTGACCGCGCTCGACTTCCTGGGCTTCGGCCTGCCGCCCGGCTCGCCGTCGTTGGGCGAGATGCTGTCGCAGGGCAAGGCCAACATCCAGGCGCCCTGGCTCGGTCTCGCTGGCTTCTTCACCGTGGCGATCATGCTGTCGCTGTTGATCTTCATCGGCGAGGCGGTGCGCGATGCCTTCGATCCGCGCAAGGCGTTCGGATAGACGATGCCACGATGCGCATTCGTGAAGAATGGGCCGCCATGAACAAGATCGCTCGTGAAAGCTACTTTGCGTGAACGCTGCCGGAAGACCTCCACGGAGGAATTGATCAAGCGGCAAGAGTAACAGTCACTGTGGTTGAAGAGGAGCCCCCTCATCAGCCCATGAGCCTCGAAGAGTTCTTTGCGTTGCGCATCCTTACAGGCAGCTTGGAGACGAATGGGATGATTGACCTGCTTGCCGTACCGGCCGTCTACCTGGACCCTAATATTTTCATTTCCTTCTTCGAAGGCGAACCGTCCTGTGCAGGAATGAAAGCAATTGGGCCGGACGTTGGCGGAGTCGATGAAGGCCTTGGGGCGCGCTAGCATGACCGCCGCCCCTCTCCTCACCGTCAGTGATCTCTCCGTTGCCTTTCGCCAGGGCGTCCGCGAGATCGTCGCGGTCGATCGCATCTCCTTCGACATCAAGAAGGGCGAGACGGTCGCGCTGGTCGGCGAGTCGGGTTCCGGAAAGTCGGTCACCGCCTTGTCGATAATGAAGCTCCTGCCCTATCCGGCGGCACGGCATCCGTCCGGCGCCATCATGTTCAAGGGCCAGGAACTGCTCGGCCTGCCGGAGCGCGGCATGCGTCGCGTGCGCGGCAACGACATCACCATCATTTTCCAGGAGCCGACGACATCGCTCAATCCGCTTCACACCATCGAAAAGCAGATCGGCGAAATCCTGCTCCTGCATCGCGGCATGACCGGCCACAACGCGAGGGCGCGCATTGTCGAATTGCTCGGCGAG
>Ga0307473_10000178_pt1 | contig 12628 bp, 8 predicted proteins | sample atmos_gasesAM5C__FD_203744 | JGI IMG/M metagenome (GOLD analysis project Ga0307473, IMG submission 203744) | Hardwood forest soil microbial communities from Morgan-Monroe State Forest, Indiana, United States - atmos_gasesAM5C_515 | ecosystem: Environmental > Terrestrial > Soil > Temperate forest...
CTGAGTCGGTAGGGTCTCTCAACCTGCTGCGTTTCGGGGTTCATTCAGGTTCGGTTTCGGAACGGAAATAGGGAAGCGAGATGTGGCGCATCGCTACTCCCGCGGAGTTCTTCCGAATCCTGTCCTCGTTGCTCCGCTAGCCGTCGGACGGGACTCAGGACAGCGCTGTCGCCGACCGGTGTCCGTCGCCACAGCGTTTGCGACTCTGCCCAGGCCGAACTTGTCACCCACTCAGTGGGGCCTTACACTAGGCCAAAATGCCGCGCCCTACCAAAGCCCCTGTTCCTGACCTTATGCTGGTCCTCTTCGCGATACCATTCGTCCTCGCGGTTCTCGCCCTCCTCTACTTGCTATATCCAGGTAACGCCTGGATGCCACGCCTCCGAATACCATACTTCTCAACGCGAGCACACCAGAGCGGAGAAGCTAGGCTCAAGATAAGAGTCTGGGTCAACAGGTCGAGTGGCATCTATTATTGCCCCAATAGCGAGATGTACGGCCATTCCGCACCAGGCGCCTACATGGCCCAAGGAGAAGCAGTACAATCCGGATATAGCCCGGCTCTGGGCGAGCCTTGCGAATAAGTGGGAACGAGGTCCTCTTCCTTAGCAGGCATGGATATATTTGGCGTTCGATGATTTGCCTTTCGACAGCCGCTCTAAAAAGGTTCGATTCGCCACAGCGGTTTGAGCTTTTAGTGAAAAATGGGCTCGCGATTATCTTGTTTTTTGTCGGCTTCTGGTTGTTAATCGGTGTGTTATCAGTTCTCAGGCCGAATCTGTTTGTGAGGAGGCGATCCGGATTCGGCTATACACTCGACTTTCGGGACCCCTGGTCATGGGTGGTGCACCTCTACCTGCTAATCGGACTTCCGCTCTTGCTCATCTTTCTCGCGCTGTCGCGTTCACCGTGGTAAAAACCTCCAGGAGGGTCGGACCTCATTTCAATCCCCGCGGCAGCTCATGTGAATGAAGCGCAAGTGGCTGGCGGTGTTATGCAACCGAATGCTAGAATGTGCCGTCAGAGACATCAGTAGCTGCCTCGTCTGATCTTTCGGACGCGTCGGTTTAGGGTTCGCTCATGAAGCACTCCACCCAGCAGGATCATTCGTTCGTTTCACTCCTCCCGAAGTTTTTAGTTAGGATCGTTTCCACATTGGCGCTCGCCCTCGCACCACAGCTAGCTTGTGCCCAACACGGAAGTGCGGGTGGACACTTCGGAAGCGGCGCGCACTTCACCGGAGGCGCCGTTGGTGGAAAACTCACCGGCCCTCACACCGCCAACTCGCACCTCACATACATTCCTGGTACCGTCAGTCGCCGTCCGCTGCATAACCCAGATTCATCTTCGAGCTTCTTCACAACCGACAGACGGTTTGGACGGCATCCTCGAGGACGAACTTTCAGAATGCGCAGATTCCACAATTTTCCCGGAGCCTTCGGCTTCTGGCCCTATGGTTGGGCCTCAACATGGGAACCAGATTGTGATTCAAATTCGAGATGGGACTGCGATATGGGGGAGGATTCCTCGGCAAATTATTCGGAATCGAGTGAAATAGAATCTCGCCCCATGATCGTAGTCCATTTGCGCGACGGCACTGGGTACGGCGCTCTCGATTATTGGCTTTCAAACGGAATGCTGCACCTTGAGACGACATACGGCAGTGAGAAATTCTTCCCTATCGATCAAGTCGATATGCGGCGTACTGTAAATGAAAACGCTGCCCGCAGCGTCTACTTCGCGCTCCATGATTCGCCATTGCCATCGGATCCAGGATCCGTCTTTGCTCCTGATTCCTACGCGCCGCCATGCGGATCTGCGCTTGAGCAGACTTCCGCCTCCCCGCCAGCACACGGCGCGAACAGCAGCGAGCCCTCGTGGTTTGGCGCGAACGGAATTCGGGGAATTAATGGGCTGACAATTAAGTCCGTTCGGGCGGGCTCAGCGGCTGCGCGGGTGGGCATGCAACCGGATGACGTCGTATTGCGGATCGACTGCCATCAAGTTCATAGTGTTGAGGACATAGAATCCGCAGTCGCGAATGCAAACGGCACAGTCTGGGTCGCCTATCTGGTCAAGGGTGCTTGGCTGACCGAGAAAAAATTCACGATCCAATGATGCAGAGTCGGGCCTAGCTCATTCTGTACTGTAACATCTGCATCGGCTGCTTCACGATCTGGCCCGTGCCTCCGGCCGCAGCCGCGATGTTGAGCCTGTAAAGTCTTGCCAGTGTTCTTCTACTCGGCCCGCTCGGCAAACTGTTGCACGCCGCGATGCCCAGCGCGCTTCACACCAGCACCGCAATCGACAGAGAGTGATCTACTACACCAACTGTGTAAGCACGACAGCCAACGTGACGCGATCTGCGGAAGACTTTTGATAGGCATAGGAATATCGTCTAGCTTGGAGTTTACGCATTGGCTACGCTCGCCAAGGTTTCTTGTTCCTCGCCCAAGACACCGGACTATGGTTGAGCCACAGTCCATAAGAGCTTACCCAGCCCACTGGATTTGCGAGGGAGATAATGCGCAGTGAATTTGTCTGGGCGATCACGGTCGCCACATTTTTGGCCGTAGTATTAATTGTCATCCTTGGACTTTACGTTTTTTCAGTCCTAAGGCTGACCTGGGAATCGAACCGGACTGCGGACAGCACTGGAAAAGCGGCTGGTCGCGTCAGCGACCGTCGCCGCAGCAAACGTTTTGAGGTCCTGCTGCCTGTTTTTGTCTATGGACATCGAGGTGACGCGAAGCCCTTCTTCGAGGAGACAATATCCCTGCAAGTGAGCGCGCACGGCGGACTGTTAGTTCTGGGTACGAACGTTCAGGTTGGGCAGGAACTCATCTTGACAATGGATTGCAGTCAGGCCGTTCTCCAGCCATGCCGGGTGGCGCGCTTGGGGTTTTCAACTCCCTTGAGGACCGAAGTCGGAGTCGAGTTCACGCGGCCAGCGCCGGAGTTCTGGCAAGCCGCCGAACCCGCTCAATCCGCCCTCATGTCGCTGCAGTGAGGCCTGTCGAAAGCGCATCGAGCAGTTGCCACGCCCACAACTTCCTCCAAAACGTCCTCTGGTGGCCCTTGACCTTGGACCTGCACCAGATAGACCCTGGACTCGATCCTCTTCACTCTGATCCCCGCTTCCAGGACTTGCTGCGTCACATAAATTCTCCTGGATAGGACAATTTCAAATTTTTGCGGTTTCGACGCTACGCGAGTCCGACGTGCGAGGTCTGAGACCCAGCGGGTTAAGGAAGCGCGGAAGGTTTGTGGGTTGCACACTTGGACCTACGGTCGTGGCTCGCAGGGAGGCTTAGACGCCACCGGCACCGGCGGGCGACATCGGCTGCTCAAATCTAACTAGCGCAACGAGAACTTAGTTTTTTGCGGCGTCAATTGAGATTGAACCAAGAAATTGGAACCAGGGTGATGCGATTTAATGGGACGTGGCCATTTTCGCAGCCGACGGCACCGTCCGTGCCGACTCGGGGAAACCGATGCGCGCTATCATCGCTGTGAACCGCGGCTCGTCGCGCAGACGATCAAACTCTGGCGCACTCGCAAGGAACACCAAGTCAGATGAATGCTCTTGAACGGCTTGGTTCAGCATGGCAAGCGCTTGCTCTTTGTCGCCCAGACCGATGTAAATGTCCGCAAGTCCGTAAGGGGAGACGTAGATATGATTCGCGCGCAATTTCAACTCCCCTAGGATCTTCCTTGCCTGTTCTTGATCGCCCTTCAGGGCATACGTCATTGCCAAGGCAGTGAGAAAGTAATTGGCATTTCCTGATTCATCCAAAGCCTTTTTGAATTCAACAACAGCTTCGTCGTAGCGGTTTGTGAAAACATAGGAGTCTGCCAGCCAATCGTGCGCGGGCACGAAATCATGGTCGAGTTCAAGAATCCTTCGGCACTCTTTGATCGCGCTGTCATATTCCCGGGCGTGCATGTAGACAAAGCAGACGAACGAATTCGTGATTAAGGAGGCAGGATCCAGCTGTTGCGCTTTGCGAATTTCTGTCACCGCTTCCGTGAATCGCCCCGCGTGCGTTAGATACTCTGCATACAGCTTGTGCCCCACAGCGGAACTTGGGTTCAATTCCAGGGCTCGCTGGTATTCTCTTTCCGCGCCCGACCAGTCCCAATCGTACTCGTGGAGAACCTCCGCATGGGCAAGGTGCGAATCCGCAAGTGTATCGTCAATTGCCAAGGCTTTTTCGGCCGCTGCCTCCGCTTTTGGATAACCTTCCCTGGGACTCAGATAAGTCCAGCCAGCAGCAACATTATAGGAATAAGCCAGGGCGGCATAGGCGGGAGCGAACTTGGAATCCTTTTCGGACGCCAGGGTGAAGTAGACGATGCTCTTTTGCAGGTCTCCGGGCGTTCTCTTGTTGAGCTCGAAGAGTCCCTTCAGGTAGGCATCGTATGCTTCAGGATTAATCGGCATTGTCGCCGTCACGGAATGGCCAGTTGGAACCAGTAGTTCGAGTGAGAGGGACTTCGCGATCCGGTTGGCCACCTCCCGCTGGATGGCGAGCATGTCGCTCGCATCACGTTCATACGCCTCCGTCCACATGCTGCCTTGGTCGCGGGCGTCAAAAAGCTGCGCCGTAATGCGCACCTGGTTTCCCTGCCGCCGGAAGCTTCCCTCTAAGATGTAGTCTACGTGCTGTTCCCGTGCGATCTCCCCCACCGACTTGTGTCCGCCTTTGTATTGCATGGCTGTGCTGCGAGCGATCACGTTCAGATGCTGGGGAGAAATCTGTCCCAACCGCGTGATCATTTCATCCGTCAGGCCATCGCTCACGTAAGCCTGGCTGGGATCTCCGCTAAGGTCCTGGAAAGGAGTTACCAGGATTGTGCCTCGATGAGGGTTGCGTCCGGCTTGGGCCGAATGTCCCAGCCACCGAAAGTACGCGAGCCCGCCCAGGATTGCAGCCAAAAGAAGAGCTGATGCGAGAATCACTCGAAGCCACCGAGGAAAAATTCCAGCGCGCTGCCCAACGGGATGCGTAGCTTCCACAATTGGCTCGGGGGCGTCAACCGGATCAAGGTGTGGTACAGACGACTCCATACGTTCCTGGATCTTCGTGACAGGCGCGATGAAGCGGTAGCCCTGACGCGGAACTGTCTTGATGAAATTTTGCTCATTCGCGGGATCTCCGAGAGCTTGCCGCAGCCTGTTGAGATTCGTGTTCAGGTTCTCCCCGAAATCGATGAACGTGTCTGCGGGCCAGAGTCGTTGCCGCAACTCATCCCGGGTCACAATCTTGCCGGCCCGCTCTAGCAACAGAGAAAGGATCTGAAATGGCTTCTCCTGCAATCGGACTCTATAGCCGTGCTTGCGCAGAACACCGGTGCGCAGATCGACCTCGAAATCTCCGAATCGAACGGGCTCCGCAGATTGGTCAGAGTTTTTCATCCGTTCGCCTGTCTCAAATATTCTCGTTCTTGCGCCACACAATACTTTTGAGGATCTCTGTTTAGTCCCTTAGACGCAGTTAGTTGATTTTCGACGTATCACAATATACGAACTTCGGAATTTTCAGTTCCACAAGAACCCCCCGAAATGAAAATAAACAGAAATGCGAGGGATGGAATGCGCGAATTCGCAGACTTCGTGTATTCCGAACTTGGTACTTTTCTACTGTAATTCGGATGTGCGGCCGTGATAACCCGCCAAACGGGTCATACGAGAAATCCATTCTCAATAAGGCTATGGCACTCTCCACGAAAAACCAATCGTACTCAAGCAATTACATGGTCAGTCTGAATTTATTCCAATTCAGTCACCTGACAGGGCGTATGCGGCTGAACTTGCATTGACACCTACCAGATCACCCCAGTTCGCCAGCTTCCTTGATGCCAAACGAATTCTTCGAGGAAGCATCGCTGAGTAATGTGGGGGATTCCAAACGTCGACTGCGAGGAGTGTTCTAGATGAACAAGAAAAAGTGGTTGTATGGAATTCTGTTTCTCGCTGCGATTGTGACTTTTGCGCCCAGCGTGATGGCGCAAGAATCGGCAGCCAAGGGATTACTGAACGGCACTGTTGTTGATTCCACCGGCGGCGCAATCGTCGGCGCTCAGACAACTCTGACCGGTCCGCAAGGCAGTCAGTCTCAGGTGACCAACGGGTCGGGCACCTTTGTGTATCAGGATTTGATCCCCGGCAGCTATAAGCTCGACGTCGAGATGAAGGGCTTTCGCCGCGCGGAAGTTACCGACGTCACGATCAACGTTGGACGCGTGTCGGCCATCCGCATTCAGTTGGAGCCCGGCAGCGTCACATCAACAGTTGAAGTTGTTTCATCGGCCGTCTCAGTGGACACCACTTCGACCGCCGTTGCCACGAACCTCAACGACGACTTCTATCAAAAGCTGCCAGTTGCGCGCGGTGTCGCGGGCCTTTTCTATCTGGCTCCCGGCGTGGTGAGCGGCGGCGGTACGGGTGTTGCGAATCCTTCGATTGGTGGCGCCACGGGCCTTGAGAACTTGTATATAGCTGATGGCGTCAGCATCACGGATACCGCGTTCGGCGGCCTCGGTATTTACTCCCGCGTGTACGGTTCGCTCGGTACCGGCATCAACCTCTCATTCATCAAGGAAGTCCAGGTGAAGACCGGCAGCATCCAGCCGCAATACGGCGGTGCCACGGGCGGGGTCGTCCAGATCGTGACCAAGTCTGGCGGAACCCAATACCACGGAGCCATCGGCGGCTACTGGCAGCCGAACGAACTTGAGGCTACGCGGCTTAACCCGGACAATTTTGGCCTGGCGAATCCTTTTGGCACTTTGGTTCACAACTCCACCGCCGATGTTTCTGGCGAGCTGGGCGGGCCTGTTCCCGGGCTGAAAGACAAGCTGTTCTTCTTCGGCTCGTTTGATCCGACGTTGCTGGGAACGACGCAGCACGCCGCGCCTCTTGAGGGCATTGCCGCGCTTGGAAATCTGACCGGCAAGACGTGGACCTACAACTATGCGGCAAAGCTAACCTTCAAGCTCAATGACAAAAACACGTTTGAAGGATCGGTCTTCGGCGATCCCTCCAACTGGAATACTTTCCCGTGGTACCTATTGATCGAGGCCCCTAACGGATTCCCCAATACCACCAGCTTCAGCAAGGCGAACTTTGGGAACCGGGACGTGGTGGCTCGCTACAATGGGACTCTTTCGCCCACGTGGGTCGTCAACCTTGACGTCACATGGCAGAACAACCATTTCAATGAGAAGGGCTACAACAACTCTGTTTCCGCGATCCTCGACCAGACCCAGACAGCAGCCGGGCCCCCAGGCGGCAATGGCATTGCCCCAGGTGTCCAGCAGGGGCAATTCTATGCGGTTGGCCGTGGTTTCGTTGAAAACACAGAAGACGATAGCTACGGCGCTCACATCAACACTTCCAAGATCGTCAACTTCTGGGGCCAGCATGCCTTCGACGTCGGCTACGGATACAATCGCCCCTTCTACAAGGGAACCCGTGCCAATAGCGGGCCCGCGATCACTCCCCCGCTGGCCAACGAGGATGGCACTTCCCCGAGCGGCCAGTGCACGGGCGGCCCTTGCCCGTGGGCAGGTACTTTCTCCAACTACTTGTGGCGGCTGTTGCCCGTCGCGGCGGTCGACCCGCTGGTACCGTGCCTCTCTTGCCCCATCATGAACGTTCCAGGTGTTGGTCCAGAACCCGTGGTTCTCGCGCAGGCCCGCGGCGAGTTCCATGTGTCCTCGGATGGCTTCCAGCATTTCTCAACAACCGGCAGAAATCAATCCGCCTACCTGAACGACAGTTGGACCATTAACAAATATGTGACCCTAAACGCGGGACTTCGTTGGCAACAGGAGCGACTGATCGGCGAGAACGCGAACTACACGTTCACGGACAACTGGTCTCCCGCTCTGGGCGTCACGATTGATCCGATCGGCGACCGGAAAAACAAAATCTGGTTCAGCTTCGGCCGTTATAACTACAACCTTCCACTCGACCTGGCAGAGCGGTCGCTGACGAACGAGACGGACTTGTTCAACGTTCTCTTGGCGCCAGCCTTTGACACCGCCGGGACGAACGGATGCACGCCGACCGTCTTTCAAGGGAATACGTACAATCGGTGCGTCGCGCTGAACTCCTTCGGCACAGTCACACCGGTCGTAGATCCTGCCCATGATCTCAACCACTCAGCAAATGGATTCCCGATCGGGATTTTTGGGTCAGGTTCCAGTCTGGAAGCCATTCACACCGCGACCAGGCTGACGTACGAAGATGAATACGTGATCGGAGCGGAGCACCAATTCTCGCACGGTCTGATTCTCACCGCGAGATACATGCACCGCAGTCTCCGCAGGATTGTTGAGGACACGGGCGGGATTTCCCCGGAAGCGGCGCTTGCCGGTGTCCCGCAGCAGTTCTCAATCACCAACCCGCACAAGAGTCTCGATATTTTCACAAACCCAGTTCAAGTTGACTATCTCCAGGCGAACGGCCTGCCTGCGGCTTGTGGTACGGGGAACTTCAACATCTTCCCGCTTACCAACAGCGTTGGCATCCCGCAGACCGATGCTAACGGAAACGACTCCGCTTGCTTCGCTGAGGGAACTGATGCTTCCACCGGCAAAATCGTTGCCGTTGGCATTAACGGATGCCCCACCACAGGCCCGTGTACGGCAGCTGGCTCAGTCACGCCGGACGGCATTCCGGACGGCTTTGCTGACCCGATTCACAAGTACTGGTCGGTGGTGTTTGAGGTCAACAAATCGTTCTCGCACAACTGGCAGTTGCGTGCCAATTACACGATCTCGAAGGTTTTCGGCAACTTCGAGGGCGCCTTCCGCAACGACAACGGCCAGTCCGATCCGGGTATCAGCTCGCTCTTCGATTTCACTCCCGGCAACTTCGGCCTTCTGGGCAATCAGTTCACGCCCGGCGTGCTGAGCGAGAACCGTCAGCAGGTCGCCAACGGCTACTTCAGCTACGTTTTCGACCGCGGAATGTTGAAGAATCTCACTCTCGGAACCGGAGTCAGTGTTGCCACCGGGACACCCATCAGCGAATTGGCAGCGCATCCGGTCTACAATAACGCTGGTGAAGTTCCCATCGGCGGTCGCGGGAGCCAGGGCACTACACCCACAACCGGTCACGTCGATTTCCATGGCGATTACGTCATGAACGTGACGGAGAAAATGCACCTTCGCTTTGGTGTGGACTTGTTCAACCTCGCCAACACGAAGCGCGTCCTGTTCTTTAACCAGAACCTTGATTTGGGCCTCGGCACACCGAACGCTGACTTCTTGAAGCCGGCAAATCTTACCGGAGCCCCGATTAGTGCCTCGACCGGAATTCAGTCGCCCTTCAACGCGCGCCTGTTCTTCCGTCTTGAGTTCTAGTCCAACCCGATCCACACGGAGGGGGGAGCGCATACTGCTCCCCCTTCCCCTATCGTTCTTCAGCAACAATAACGATAGGGCGTAAAGCCATGAAACTTGCAGGATGGTGGGTTCCCACCGGGCTGATTGCAATCATTCTAAGCTCCAATCCTCTGTGGGCGCAGGCACCGCCCAAGCCCACCTTCGCCATGCAAATCACTGCTCAACCTCGATTAGCAGACGGATCGCCCGCGCCGCAAGGTTCCCTATGCGAAATGGACTATCAGAATGGTCAGCTTGTGGACAAAGGCCAGACAGACAGTTTGGCATGAACCCTCGAAACCACCGATTTCGAACGTTCAAACGTGGGCAGTAAGAACGGGGCAGGGGCCCAACTGCATTACCCGATAAGTTGTCGAACCAAACACTGCAAGGTCCAAGGCGCCACGGCCACGCACTCCCATGGTTACCATGTCGGTTTGCGCTTCCAGCGCGAGCTGTATAATTTCCCGATAAGGTTTCCCGACTCGCACGGCCGTCCTAATCTTCAAAGTCTTGCGTCTCTCCGGTGGAATCAATTTATCGAGTTGTTCTGTCACCGCAGCTATGGCCCCTTCCCTCTTGGCCGCTGTAGGAGTTTCTTCCAAGACGTGCAGCAGAGTGAGCTCGGCATCGTATTCCGCTGCCGCAGAAATCGCATAGGTCAAAGCCAGATCAGAATCCTCGGAGAAATCCGTGCAAGCAAGAATTCGGTCCAAATGGTGGACGTAGCGCCGCTCTTGATCCGCGGCTATAGACTCGTGGGTCGGCTCACGTACTGCCATCACCGGGCAGGAAGCCCGGCGCATCACCCGGTCGGTCGCGGACCCCAGCATCAGGCGATCAAAACCTCGCAGGCCGTGCGTTCCCATGACGATCAGGTCGGATTGCCGCGCTTGTGCAAGCGACAAAATCGAGTCCGGAGCTATTCCTTGGTCCACAACGAGCTCCGGCTGAACTTCAACGTGTGTGTGCGTCTTCACGAATTTTTGGAGTTGCTCGGTGCCGCTCCCACGGAGTGACTCGCAGTATTCGTCATACAGTGATGCAGTGGCAGCAAAGCTGGCGGAAGGGTGTCGCCATACCTCTACGATATGCTGCGCGACCAATTTGGATCGATAGTGCTCGGCCAGCGATAGCGCATGGCGATAGGCCCTTACCGAGAACTCCGAGAAATCAATGGGACATAGGATGAGTTTAATTTCCAGCATGGTTCCTCTTTTGGCCATCGCAACTCGCCCCTAGGAAAAGGCCAATGAAAACAGCAAAAAGGTGGCCCGCACTCTGTCCAAATCAAGTCAGCATCATCATGAGTGCGACGCTCCTGCCAGGCGGAATTGAATCTCAAGTATTGTGATGAACTTTTGCCCGCTGGACGGCGGATATCCAAACTAGAAGACTCGCTCTGACCTCGCCGCGATTCAGCTCATTTAGCATTTCGTGCCGTCCGCCTTCATAAAAATCGTGGGAGATATTGCGCACGCCCGCCTTATGGTAGCGCTCGATGAGGCTGCGAACACCATCCAATTCCAGGCCGACGGGGTCTTCACTGCCTGAAAAAACGTAGATCGGCAAATTGGACCGTATTTTGGAAAGGGCATTCGCGTTAGCCAGCCGCGCGGAAGCTCCCAGGAAAGATGCTGCAGATGCTGGAGAGCGGCAAAGCACAGCGGGTCGTTCATGAATGCATCGGCAACGCCGGGATCCCGGCTGAGCCAATCAAAAGGAGTGCGGGCAGGCTCAAATCGGGCGTTCAAAAAATTAGGGTTTGCAGGTGATACGGAAATTGCCCGTTTTGCGACCCCGTCGAGAATTCCGGATCCAGAGAGGGCCAGCCCATCAATGAAATCGCTGTGATCGAGAATGTATTGCTGCGCCGCGAAGGATCCCATGCTGTGTCCGAACAGGATGAAACGTTTATCAGGGTTTTCCCTCTTGGCGACGCGACTCAGCTCATACATGTCGTCCACCAACAGATCGAATCCGCCCTTGCGAAAATCTCCGAAATGGTCGGGTGAACCAGCGGTTCGGCCGTGGCCGCGGTGGTCATTGGCATAGACTACGAGGCCTGCTTCCTGCAGAGCCGCTATCAGTTCTGAATACCGCCCGCTGTGCTCGCCCATGCCATGGGCGATCTGGATTACACCTCGCGCAGGCCCGTTGCTCTGCCACCGGCGCACGCGATCTGCAAACCGTCCTTGCTGGTAAATTGAAATTCGCGGCGCAAATCCTGCGTCGCGTTCATAGGATCGCCATCATTCGCACATCCGCTTTGGGATGCAACCTTCCTGCTCAAACTATTCGGGCGTAAGTCCCATCACTTGGGTCATTTCATCGTGCGCCTGAATATAGTCGAGTTGTGATTGAAGAAGCAGCGTCTCGGCATCAAATTTCTGAGCATTGACGTGGTCCGCCTGTGACTGGAGAGCTGCACCCTGCTGTAGTTGCTGTGCAGACACTCGGCTTGCTTCCGTTCGCAGCGCCAGTAGTTCCTTTGAAACGTTTACCATTTCCCGCGTGCGTTCCAATTTGTTGTAGGCAATCTGGACTTTCAGCTCCACTTCGTCCGTCACGCGAGCAAGGTTCTCTCTGGCTTGCGCCAGTCGAGTGTTGCTTTCGTCAAGGGCCGCGTGACGCCGCCCACCGTCAAACAAATCGTAGGTAACCTCAACTCCGAACGTGCCAAAGTTACGGGCAAGAAAGGGGACATTGTTCTGATAGCTGTAACGGGCGAAAGCCGACACGTCCGGCACATAGTCGGCCTTGCTCAGTTTCACGGCCGCCGAGGTTTTTTCCACTTCTTCGCGCGCTGCGACGATCTCCGGGTGTGACTGCAGAGCAAGCTTTACGCATTCCTCCGCCTTGCAGCTTACCAGCTGCTCCGAAGGGACCGGTTCAAGTTCCAGATGAGTCGTGAGGGGCAGCCCGAGTATGTCGTCAAGCTGCATGGTTAGGTTCGAGAGCTGCAACTCGCTGGTCAGCAACTCCTGTTTTGCTTGCAGGTATTGCGCGGTACTTTCAATCAATTCTCTATCTAAGGCGCTACCATAATTCACTTCCTGGGTGCGTTCGCTCTTCAGGTCTTCCGCGGCCTTGATCCTGGCCTTGGATGCGTTCCGTTGAAGTTGCGTGATCAAGACGCTGTAATAAAGCTGATGGACCTTCAGCGCGATCTCGTTTCCTGTTTCCTTTGCATTTGCACGCGTGGCCCCCAGGTCCGCACGCGCGATCTCAT
>Ga0307473_10000179_pt1 | contig 12621 bp, 8 predicted proteins | sample atmos_gasesAM5C__FD_203744 | JGI IMG/M metagenome (GOLD analysis project Ga0307473, IMG submission 203744) | Hardwood forest soil microbial communities from Morgan-Monroe State Forest, Indiana, United States - atmos_gasesAM5C_515 | ecosystem: Environmental > Terrestrial > Soil > Temperate forest...
CGGCGGAGAGCGCAACGCCGCTCGCACGGGCGCCGCGACCTTCTCCGCGACCGACGTCGCCTTTCTCGACGAGGTCGCGGATACCATCCTCCCCGAGACCTCGACGCCGGGGGCGAAAGCGGCGCAGGTGGGAGCCTTCATGGCGCTGATGGTCACCGACACGTACAACGATCGCGACCAGCAGGTCTTCAAGAACGGCCTGCAGCAGATCGACACGGCGTGTCAGCAAATGCACAAGACGGGGTTCATCGCGGCGACGCCGGCGCAGCGTCTCGCCCTGCTGGATCAGATCGACAAGGAGCAAAAAAAGTACACGGATGACCGCGACGCCAATCATGCCGCCGGCGTCGATACGGCATTCGAAACGCCGCCCCACTACTTCCGCATGATCAAGGAGCTGACGCTGCTGGGCTACTTCACCTCGGAGATCGGGTACACCAAAGCGATGCGCTACGTCGAAGCCCCGGGGCGATTCGATCCCTGCGCGCCGTACAAGCCGGGTGAGACGTCCTGGGCGCAGCACGCTTGATCGACACCCTCGTCGGGGCGGCGCTCGGGCTCGCCATCGGGCTGCTCGTCGGGCTCGTGGCATTCATCGTCTGGCGCGCGAAGCACGCGGGGGCGATCCGGGCCGACGCGGTGGCGAGGAGTCTGGCGGTCACGGTGGGGAAAGTCTCCGAGCAGCTCGTGCCCTACCTCCCCGGCTTCAGCTACAACCCCAAGGACGCCCGCTTCCTCGGTAGTCCGGTGGATTTCGTGGTGTTTGACGGATTGGACGCTGGCGCCCTGCGACGCGTTGTGTTTCTCGAAGTGAAGACCGGGGCAGCGGCCCTCTCGACCCGTGAGCGTCAGATCCGCGACGCGATCGAGAGCGGCCGCATCTCCTGGGACGAGCTGCGGGTCGGCAAATAAGGTGTCAGGCACCTAGAACGTCAGCTCCACTCCCACGCGCACGATACGCGGCGGTCCATAGTAGAAGAGCGGTTGCGCGAAGTCGCGCGCCGCGGCCATGTACAGCGGCAGCAGCTCGTTCTGCCCTTCGATCAACCCGTTCCCGTCGAGATCGGCCCACTGCCGGTAGCGCGGCGATTCGTAGGGAATCGCCTCCGGATGCGCACTGTACGCCGCCAAGGCGATCGCTTGCAGCGTCCCGCTGGTGAGCGTGGGTTGGCCGGTATCGCGCCGGACCGACAGGGTGTTGCGGCGGTTGAGGAGATTGCGCGCGTCGATGTACAGGCCGCCGTTCATCCCCATGAGGCGGATCGGGCGGCGCACCAGTGCGTCGAGCGAATACTCGGGCGGCAGCCGCGCGCTGTTGGGAAGCCCGATCAGCGTGTCGCCCGCGGTATTGGTGCGCGAATACGGCAGCCCCGACCCGAAGTGGAAGATCGCCGCCGCCTCGAGTCCCCCGAAGATCGCCTGTCCAAAGAGGCGCGGTCCCGCCCCGTCGTCCACACGTCCCTGGCCGATCACCGTGAGGCTGTGGCGGCGATCGTAGTCGAGCGGAAACTCGACGCGCGCCGGGAAGATCGTGTCCTGGCCCGGCGGCAGCAGCGAGTCGATGCGGATGCGCCGCAGGATCTGGAAAGCATTCGTGGCGGTAGCGGTGGCCGTCTGCAGCGTATACGCGACGCGCATTCCCCACCCGTGCGTCGTCTCTTTCTCGAAGATCAGCTCGACGCCTTTGACGGTACCGAAGTCGGTGTTGCCGAAGATCGTCGAGTCGGGGTCGAGCGTCAGTGGCACCGATGCCACCAGCCCGTCGAGCCGCTTGATGTAAAGATTGGTCCGCACCGAGGTGATGTCGGTGGGACGGAGGCGTAGCGAAAACTCGTACTGCATCGCGCTCTCGAAGCCGAGCGCCGGATTGCCTTCGCGGAACCGGCCGGTGCGCGTCGTATCGTCGAACGCCGCGTCGACGAGATACTGGAAGTCCGGCGCCTGGCTGAACCGTCCCCAGCTCGCCACGAACGTGGCGCCCTTGAGCACCGTCGACACCGCGAGCCGCGGGTTGATCGAGCGTTGCGCCCCGAACCGCTTGCCGCCGAGTCCCGCCGGCACGCGGCCGTCGAACTGGTCGTAGCGCAGCCCGATCGTGAACGCGAGATCCTGGACACGCAGCTGCGTCTCGGCGTACGCCGCGGCGCTCAGCGGCTTGAAATCGGACGCGGTGGGCGGCGGCATGGTGCTGTCCACGGGGAGATACGCGAACACCCGCTGGAACGTCTGCACATGCTGCCCCGCGATTTCGCCGCCGAGGTAGAAATCGGCGTCGCGGCCGGCGCCGAGCGTCACGTCGAGCTTGCCGCGCAGCTCGCGGAAGCGGTTCCAGGCGATCTCGCCACGCGAGCCGTCGCCGAGGAAGAACGCCGGAACGCCCCAGGGGGTGCGGTCACTGAGATCGGGAGCGGCGAACCCCGGAACCGCGCTCCGCGCCGCCGTCGTATCCATGCGCTCGGCGAGATCCTGGCCGAGGAAGTGGAACGTCGAGAAGGTGAAGCCGCCGACCGCGAGCTTCGGCTGATCGGCGAGCGCGCCGCGGAAGAAGCTGCGGTCGAAGTAGCCCACTCGCAGGTCAATGGTGAACGGGTTGACCGCATCGGGGCCCGAAGTGTGCTGGATCTGGCCGGTGACGAGCGAAGCGCGCACGCGCTGCGCCGGAGCGAACGCCGGATCGTACTTGAACGCCGGGTCGAACAGCAGCTGCTGATCGATCGACTGCAATCCGAAGAGCCGCACCGTCTGTCGCGTCCCGAGCGGAACGGTGAACTTCAGTCCGGCGTCGTAGCGCTCACCGCTGTTGTGCGGCAGGAGATAGGGATTGTCGTTGCGGGGATCGCGGGCGGCGGGCGGCGGGGGCGCGTTCACCGGGTCGGCGTCGAGGCGGCCTTCGGCGTCGAGCACGCCGACGACACCGATGCCCTTCCCCAGTGGACCCGAGCCCGCGACCACGAACCGGTCGATGCCGTAGTCCCACCCCTGCGGCAATGGGCGATCGGTCTCGAGCGCCGAGCGCCCTTCCCAGTGATCGCCACCATCCTTCGTCACCACGTTGATCAGTCCCGAGATCGCCTGGCCGTAGCGCGCCGAGAATCCGTTGGTGACGAGCGAGGCCTCGGTGAGGATGTCGGGCGGAATGCGCAGGCCGATCGATCCGGTCGAGGCGTCGAGCTGGTTCTTGACGCCGATGCCGTCGAGCACAAACGCCTGCTCGCCGAGCCGGCCGCCGCGATAGCTCTCCCCCACCGCTCCCGCCGATAACGCGACGGCCTCCGCCACGGTCGTAACGGGGAGCTTGCGGATCTCTTCCCCGGTGACGCGCTGCAGATCCTGCGGCACCATCGGATCGAGCACGCGGTCGGGGGTCGCCGTCACGGCGATCGACTCCACCTGCAACGCCAGCGCGGTGAGCGCCGCGTTGAGGGTGACCGTCTCGCCGCTGCGCACCAGGACGCTGTCGTAAACCACGGGGCGATAGCCGATGCGGCCGATCTGGACGCGGTGCCAGCCGCTGCGCACCTCACGCACCCGGTAGAAGCCGCCGGTGTCGGTGGCCGCGCCTTGCCGGCCGCCGTCCACCGAAATCAGCGCGCCGGCGATGCTCAGCGACGACGTGGCGTCGTGCACGCGCCCGGCGATCGCGCCACCGGTCTGAGCGGCGAGCGATCCGGCCGACAGGACGGCGAGCACAAATGCACAGAACCCCGTGGTCGGGACTCTTGTACCGCGAGAGAACTCGCGGATCGGCGCTGCGCGACGGGCCATTAATGGCACAGCGTTCCTAGCGTCTTTCAAGAAGCGTCGCCGCAGGCGCCGAGCCGCGACTGCAGTCGCGGAAAACGGAGCGCAGACGTGTGGCGCATTCATCACGGCGTCTCCAGGAGCCAAAGGTCGGTGGACCGGGATCCCCCCACGTAGGATTCCGCCACGATGCGCTTCCCGTCAGGAGCGAGAGCCGGGTGACGAAACAACGATCCCGGCGCGAGCGGCGTCTCGTTGCCATTCGACGGATCCACCAGCACGATCGTCCCGCCGCTGTCGCGTTGGATACCGCCGGTTATGGAGTCGGGCGTGAAGGACACATGGCCGCCCACGACCGCAAGGAGACGGCCGCCACCAACCTGGACGTCGCGCGCGATGCCGCCTCCGAAACCGTGCACAACGGTGATGGCGCTGTCCGACACGGTAAAGCGGAAGATTCGCGTGTCCCCGTTGATCGTGAAGAGGAGAGTATCGCGCCCGGCGACCGTCACCGAAGACGCCTGATGGGTGCCGGGGAGCAGGTGGAGTACGGGGGTCGTCGAGCCGAAATCGAGCCGCATGATCTCGAGCCCCGAGGCCAGAGTATCACGCAACACGCAGTTAGCGCATACCGTGGGATACGACACCTGCTGGCCGACGTACACCAGCGAGGTGTCGTTGAGCCAGCGCACCTGTGCCACACCCTGATGGATACCACCACCGGGACTGGGATAGGGAATGGACGGGAGCAGCACGCGCACGGTGACCGGATCGACGAGCGTGCCGACAACGAGCTGCTGGTCGTGTGTCGTTACAGGCCATCCCGCCGAGAACGACGCCGTCCCCCGGACGTAGGCGAGTCGGCCGTTCGGGGCGATCGCCGCGGCGTTGTAGGCATCCACCGAATCGTCAGCTGCGGGTATGTGGTCGCAGATCTCCCGCTCGATCGAGCCGCCGCCGGCCGGCAGCAAGACGAGGCAGCGGTCCTTATCGTCCCGATCGAGCCGCTCCATTGTATAGAAGAAGCCGCTCCCGTCGGGGAGCCAGACGGGTCCCAGGTCCTCGCCCGGGTTGTAGGTGAGCCGCAGCGGCACGACGCTGCCGAATGGTCCCCCGGGGGTGAAACTGCCGACGGACATCGGTTGGTCGTGGGTGCAGGCACCCGCGAGGCACACGAGCGCGCAGCGCGCTACTGACTTGGGGTGCGCAAGCACCCCGAAACCTCTCACCGCGTCTTCCGCGCGTACAGTCCATCGAACACCGTCTGCCACTGTTTCCCATCGGAACTCGACTCCCACAGCTGCCGCACAGTGTCGTCGGCATTGTGGAAGAAGGTGAGGCGCTGCTGCTGGGGCGGACCCTGCGGGCCCGGGGCCACACCGGTGTAGACGAGTTTCCCGTCGGCGTACTGACCGCTCAGAAACAAGGTCGTTCCGTTCGATGAGACCCACACCTGATGCCACTGGCCGTCCGAGCGGTCATAGAAGTTGAAGCTCTGGCCCGTGCCGCCGCCTGCTCCGATCCAGTGCTCGTGTACCAGACAGCCGGATTCCTCCTGGGTCACCTGATTGGTGCCGGCTTGTTTGCCGCCGCTGGTGACGTTCCAGTCACCGACCCAGAAATCGAGTTGACGGTATTTCGGATCGTCGCAGCGTCGAGGACTTTGCGATGCCGCGGGCGCGACTACCGTGAGCAGGAGAGCGATCGAAGAAAAAGGGCGCATGGTTCCTCCTGAGCGAAGACGTTCCTGAGGGAAGACGTATGGATAAGGCGTATGGAGGGAATGCGTAAGGAAGAATCGTTGGGGGAACGTCAGGATACGGCCAACCGATGCATCTGGCCGACGATTTCCTTCACGAGTTTCGCCGCGACGCGCGCGGTCAGGCCAGCTGGATCGACATCGGGATTCAACTCCACGATGTCGGCGCCGACGACGGGGACGTCGAGTCGGTGCAGCAGGGAGAGAAAATCGCGCACCGTGATGCCGCCCGGCTCGGGGTGTGACACACCGGGACAGTACGCCGGGTCGAATCCGTCGAGATCGATCGACAGATACACCGGGTGGGCGAGACGCGGACGCCGGCCCTCCGTCCAGGCATCCATGTCGATCACGTCGACTTCGAAGCGATCGGCTTGGGCCCGCTGATGTCCCGTCATCGTGCGAATCCCCGCCTGCACCAGCTCGTCGGTGAGCCGCTCCTCGAGCACCCGCGCGAACGGACAGGCGTGCGAGAACCGGTCTCCTTCGAACTCCTCGTAGAGATCGGGGTGGGCATCGATGTGCAGCACGCTGAGCTGCTGGTGACGTGGCCTCAAGCCCCGCAGCACCGGGTAGGTGATCGAGTGATCGCCGCCCAGCACGATCGGCCGCGCTCCGGATGCACCGAGCTTGCCCACGGCCTGCTCGATGCGCGCCCGTGCCGTCTGGGGCTCGAGCCCTTGGACGTCTCCCGCGTCGGCGAAGACCCCGGGCGCGTCGAGGTCCAGCATCCCCTCGGTCCAGGAATTTCCCGCCGGCGACGTCAGCGCGGCGCGGATCGCGCCCGGCGCGGCGGCCGCGCCGCGGCGGAACGACGAGGCGGCATCGAACGGGACGCCGAGCAACGTGGGGGTGGACACGGGACTACGACGCTACGTGGTCCGACGGTACGTTGTAAGGGGTCATGCACATCACCGAGCTGCATCCCGGGACCGAGCACGAGCTCGTGCTCCAGGCGGAAGACGAGCGGGCGGGATACCGGGGGATCGTCGCCATTCACAACACGCGACTCGGCCCGGCCTGTGGCGGGACGCGGCTGTGGCGCTACGACTCCGACGCCGCGGCGCTCGCCGACGCGCTGCGCCTGTCGCGCGCGATGTCCTACAAAGCTGCCGCCGCGGGCCTTCCCATGGGCGGCGGCAAGTCGGTGATCATCGCCGACCACGCCCACCCGTCGCGCGAGGATCTCTTCCGTTCCCACGGTCGGTTCGTCGAGCACCTGGGCGGGCGCTACATCACCGCCGAGGACGTCGGCACGTCGTGCGAAGACATGGCGATCGTGCGGCGCGAGACGCGCCACGTCGCCGGACTGCGCGATCCGTCGCCGTTCACGGCACGCGGCGTATTTCGCGCCCTGCAGGCCGCGGCCCGGTGGCGCTGGGGGACGGACGACTTGCGCGACCGCACGCTCGCCCTCCAGGGATGCGGCCACGTCGGGTCGGCGCTCGCCCGGATGCTGCAGGACGCCGGGGCGCGGTTGCTCGTCGCTGATGTGGATGACGCGCGGGCTCGGAGAGTTACGCGCCCCGGCATCGACCAGGTCGTCCCGGCCGAGACCGTCGCGACCCTGCCCGCCGAAGGCTTCGTCCCCTGCGCACTCGGGGGCGTCCTCAATGACGTCTCGATCTCACAGCTCCAGTGTCAGATCGTCGTCGGCGCCGCGAACAACCAGCTCGCCCTCCCGGCCGACGCCGATCGGCTCGACGCCCGCGGCATCCTGTACGGTCCTGACTACATCGCTAACGCGGGCGGGGTGATCGACGGCGCGCGATACCTGTTCGGTTGGACGGAAGAACGCAACCGTACGACGATCGACGCCATCTACGACACCATGCTCGAGATTTTCGCGAGCGCCGAGCGGCTGGCAGTCACCCCGGCCGCCGCCGCCGACCGCCTGGCGGAATCCCGGCTCGGAGGCGGCGCATGACCCGGCGCCAGCTGCTGCGCCGCGGCGCGGCGGCGCTGGGCGTCACCGTCCTGCTCGTCGTCGGCTGGATTGCGCTTCCCCTCCCTGCCGCGCTCGCCAACCCTGGCCCCGTGCCGCGCATCGTGCTGCTCGACCGGCACGGCCTGCCGCTGCGCGCCACCCGCGCCGCCGAGGCCCGCGGCGGCTGGACGAGTCTCGGGGATCTCGATCCCAAGCTGTTGCAGGCGTTTCTCGCCGTCGAAGATCACCGCTTCTACGACCATCACGGCGTCGACCTGCGCGCGCTGGGCCGTGCCGCCGTGCAGGACGTGCGCGCCCGCGGGCTCGTCGCCGGTGGGTCGACGATCACGATGCAGCTGGCGCGTCTGCTCGTGGGGACGCCCCGCACGATCCCCGGGAAGGTCAGCCAGATCTTCTGGAGCTGGCGACTCGATCTCCACCTCGACAAGCAGACGATTCTCGAGCAGTACCTGAACCGCGTGCCGCTCGGCCAGGGGACGGCGGGCGTCACCGCCGCGGCGGATCTCTACTTCGGCGCGGATCCGCGTACCCTGAGCCTCGGTCAGGCCGCCCTGCTCGCGGCGCTGGCGCACGCGCCGGCGCGCGACAATCCCCTCGTCTCGGTCGAGCGCGCCCGGGCGCGGCGCCGGATCGCGCTCGCCCGCATGGCGGCGCTCGGCTTCGCGCGTGCCGAGGACGTGCAGCGCGCCAACCTCGAGCCGGTGGTGGTGCACGACGCGGTCGCGCCGTTCCTGGCGCCACACTTCACCACCCACGTGCTCGCGGAGGCGGGGCAGGACAGCGCAGTGCCGAGCGGCGAGTGGCGCACGACGCTCGACCTCGGCCTGCAGACGGCGCTCGAGGCGGAGGTGCGGCACACCGTCGAGACGCTGCGGGACAAGGGCGTGGCGGAGGCTGCGCTCGTCGTCCTCGACAACGCCGACGGAGACGTATTGGCCTGGGTGGGATCGCCCGATTTCTTCGCCGACACCGCGGGCCAGGTGGACATGGTGATCTCGCCGCGCCAGCCGGGGTCGGCGCTGAAGCCGTTCCTCTATGGTCTCGCATTCGACCGCGGCTACACGCCGGCCTCGGTGCTGCCCGACATCCCGCACACCTATGAGACGACGTTCGGGCCCTACCGGCCACGCAACTACGATCGCGCCTTTCACGGACCGGTGCGCGCGCGCGACGCGCTGGGCAGCTCGTACAACGTCCCCGCCGTGGAGCTGGCCCAGCGCATCGGCGTCGCCAGCCTGCTCGCCACACTGCACACCGCCGGGTTCGCGACGCTCGATCATTCCGCCGAGTACTACGGACTGGGACTCGCGCTCGGCAACGGCGACGTCACACTGCTCGAGCTGGCCAACGGCTACCGTGCGCTCGCCAACGGCGGCATCTGGCGGCCGGTGCGCTGGAATATGACGAGCGCGGCGCCGCTCGAGCAGCGGCGCATCATGTCCGGCCAGGCGGCGGCGCTCGTGCTCGACGTGTTGAGCGACCCCGTCGCCCGCATGCCGAGCTTCGGCAACGAGACGCCGCTCGACTTTCCCTTCAAGGCGGCGGCGAAAACCGGCACGAGTCGCCACTTCACCGACAACTGGGCCGTCGCCACGACCGGCCGGTTCACCGTGGCGGTGTGGGTCGGCAACTTCAACGGAACGCCGATGCAGGGCGTCGGGGGCATCACGGGTGCCGGGCCGCTGCTGCACCGAGCGGCGCTGCTCGTGGCGCAGCGCGTCCCTCCCGGTGCCTTCGCGACACCCGCTCAGCTCGGCGCGGTCGCGGTGCACATCTGCCGGCTCTCGGGAATGCGGGCGGGTCCGGAGTGTCCGCCCGCCACTGAATGGTTCGTTCCGGGAACTGAGCCGACCGAGACGTGCGACTGGCACCGCGGTGGGCGGGTAGCGTTGCCGGTGGAGTACGCGGATTGGGCGGCCCAAAACCCCGGGGCGGGTCTTGGGGTGACCCCGGGCCACGGGCCCGGGGTCAGTCTACCCGAGCCAGCATCTCGGACAGGGTTGACTGACCCCGGGGCCACGCCCCGGGGTTCAAACAACCAAACTCCGGCAGTGGCAGGCTTCCACATCACCAGCCCCCAGGACGGTGACCGCTATTCCGTGCCCGTGGGGACGGACCCTCGCTACGCCACCGTCGCGTTGCGTGCGGTCGGAGGCACGGGCGTGCGCTGGTACGTCGATGGGCATCCCTGGCGCAGCGACCGCTGGCCGATCGCGCATGGGCGCCATACCATCCGTGCCGTCGATGCCTCGGGCATTGCCGACCAGGTATCGGTCGTCGTCGAGTAATTCGTCACAACCCTTTCGCTCGAGGTGCCATTCGCATGAGTGTCGTGCCGCTGCTGCTCGCCGCCGTCCTGCAACAACCTGCGCAGAATCCCCAGCCCGCTGCCGCGCGCATCCCCGTGAGTGTGGGCGACACGTCGCCGTTCCGGCGGCTCGCGCTGCCGGCGCCGAACGAGATCCGCACTGGCGCGGGGACGCCCGGCCCGCTCTACTGGCAGCAGCGCGTCGACTACACGATTCGCGCGACGCTCGACACCGGCACGCACGGCGTGTCGGGGAGCGAGACGATCCGCTACACGAATCATTCGCCCGACTCGCTGCGCTATCTCTGGTTCCAGGTGGATCAGAACATCTACGTGGAAGGGAGTCGCGGCGGCTTCATCTTCCCCGAGGATACGCGCTGGGGCGCGCGCGGCTTCGCGGGGGGGTACCGGATCCGCGGGTTGTCGGCGCTGCGAGGGGCGGCGGGAGCGGCGACGCGCCCCGTCGCGCTCTCCTCCACCGTCAACGGTACGATGCTGCGGCTCGATCTCGATCAGCCGCTCGCGCCGGGCGGCGCCGTGACGTTGTCGCTCGATTTCGCCTTCCAGGTTCCCGAGCACGGCTCCGACCGGATGGGGCGCGAGCGGTTCACCGAGGGGTGGCTGTACGAGATCGCGCAGTGGTACCCCCGCCTCGCCGTGTACGACGACGTGCGCGGCTGGAATACCGAGCAGTACATCGGGCAGGGCGAGTTCTATCTCGAATACGGCGATATCGATTTCTCGGTGACCGTGCCGCGCAGTTTCATCGTGGCGGGGAGCGGCACGCTGCGCAATCCGCTCGACGTGCTCACCGCGACCGAGCGCGCGCGGCTCGCCCGCGCCCGCACCGCCGACTCGACGGTCGCGATCGTGGCGCGCGACGAAGCGGGCAGGCCGGAGACCAGGCCCGCGGGAACGGCGCCCACCCTCACCTGGCACTTCAGCGCCAAGAACGTGCGTGACGTGGCCTGGGCTGCCGCCCCGAACTTCGTGTGGGACGCGAGCGGCTGGGACGGGATCCTGATGCAATCGTTCTATCCGCCGGAGGCAAATGCCGACTGGGCGAATTCCACCGTCTACGTGCGCCACACGATTCAGCATTACTCGGAAAAATGGTTCCACTACTCCTACCCCACCGCGACCAACATCGCAGGACCGGTGGGCGGGATGGAGTACCCGATGATCGTTTTCTGCGGCGACCGTTCGGGCGGCCGCGGGCTCTATGGCGTGACCACACACGAGCTCGGCCACCAGTGGTTCCCGATGATGGTGGGATCGAACGAGCGGCTGTACGCGTGGCAGGACGAAGGCTTCAATACGTTCATCAACATCTATTCTGTGCGGTCGTTCTATCACGACACGATCGGGGAAGGCAGCGGCGGGGTCGAACTGTACGGCAACTTCATGGCGACGGGACGCGACGTCCCGCCGATGCTTCCCGCCGACAGGATTCCCGCCCGCGACCTGGGTGCCGCCGGTTACGACAAGCCGGCGGTCGGGCTCTACGTCCTGCGCCAACAGCTGGTGAGCGATACGGCACGATTCGACGCCGCGTTCCGGGAGTACATCCGCCGCTGGGCGTTCAAGCACCCGACGCCCGCCGACTTCTTCCGCACGATGGAAGACGGCCTGGGCGAGGACCTGTCATGGTTCTGGCGCGGCTGGTTCTATCGCAACGACGTCGTGGATCAGGCGGTGGATTCGGTCACGAGCGCCACAGACTCGACCGGCGCGCGGTTCGCGCGCGTCTGGCTCTCGAGTCCGGGCCAGCTGCCGATGCCGGTGGACCTGACGCTCACGTATGGCGACGGCACGAAGGAGACGGTGCGGCTTCCCGTCGAGGTGTGGTACCTCGGCAATCACTACGTCTATGACCGGCCGACGACGCGGGACCTCGTGAAGGTCGAGATCGATGCGGCGCGCAACTTCCCGGACGTCAGGCGGGCGAATAACGTTTGGGCGAAATAACTGCGGTGTCGGGTTTCAGGTGTCGGGTGCCAGGGACTGCCCGCCCTCCCTGACACCTGACACCCGGCCCCTGACACCTATTTCTTCAAGTACTGATCCAGCCAGTCGAGCACGACTCCCCACCAGATCCTTCGGTTGCGCGGTTTCAGCACCCAGTGCCCCTCGTCGGGGAAGTAGAGGAACTTCGCGGGCACCCCCATTTGCCGCGCCGCCGTGAACGCCTGATAGCCCTCGGAGAGATCGACGCGATAGTCGAGCTGTGAGTGCACGACGAGAATCGGCGTCTTCCAGTCTTTCACGAAGTTGACGGGCGACCACTTCTCCCACTGCTCGCGCGCCTGGTACAGGGTGCCGCCGAATTCCCAGTTGGGGAACCACAGCTCTTCGGTCGAGCCGCCCATGCTGACGGTATTGAACACGCCGTCGTGCGCCACGAGGCACTTGAAGCGGTTGGTGTGGCCTTCGATCCAGTACACCATGAAGCCACCGTAGCTCGCCCCTGCGGCGCACATCCGCGTCGAGTCCACGAACGGCATCTTGGTCACGACGTCGAGCCCCTTCATGATGTCTTCGTAGGGGTAGTCGCCCCAGTGCTGCGACACGGCATCGGTGAACGCTTGTCCGTAGCCGGTCGAGCCGTGGCGATTGACCACCGCCACCACGTAGCCGTGGCTCGCGAACATCTGGTAGTTCCAGCGCGCGTGCCACAGATCCATCCACGACGTCTGTGGGCCGCCGTGCAGCAGGTAGACGAGCGGGTATTTCTTCGAAGCATCGAACGCCGGCGGCTTCTGCAGCCAGCCGAACACCGAGTCGCCCTTCGCGCCGACGAACCCGAACCCCTCGAGCGGCGGGAGGTCGAGCGGCGCTACGCCCGCATCGCTGTGATGGGTCAGC
>Ga0307473_10000181_pt1 | contig 12611 bp, 10 predicted proteins | sample atmos_gasesAM5C__FD_203744 | JGI IMG/M metagenome (GOLD analysis project Ga0307473, IMG submission 203744) | Hardwood forest soil microbial communities from Morgan-Monroe State Forest, Indiana, United States - atmos_gasesAM5C_515 | ecosystem: Environmental > Terrestrial > Soil > Temperate...
GTCGTAGCCCACAATGGCGACTTCCGACGTCTGCGCCATCACGGTCTCGGTGAATACGATGCCCATCTGCTTCACCGAGTGAAACATCGGATCGATGTGCGAGCTGGTCTCGACGGCCAGCACGATTGAAAGCGAGCTCGCGCCGAGATCGAAGTGCTCGATCTTCTGTTCCACGCCATTGTCGAAAATGTGAAAGCTCTCCCTGGGGATATCGAGCAGCATCTCGCCGCTCGCGTTGCGCACGGTCACCGGCGCCGTCACCTCGTTCACCCGCACGTGAATCGTGCGCTTCGCCTCTTCAGGAGTCGGCGGCTTTTCCGGTTCAACGCCCGGTTTTGTGTGAATCGGCCCTGCCGGAGCTTGGGCGCTCACTTCGGGCGAAAGCGCGAGCGAAGCGACAAAAATCGCGATTAGAGCAGCTACGCGCCGAATTCTCGCCGAGTCCATAGAGGCATTCTATCTGATTCCGGATTTGCCTCAGGGGTTTGCATCCGCCGAGTGGCAATTTCACGCCATGGAAATCCCGCTCAATACCCGTCCGACGCCATCAGCCCAACAGTATTAAAATAGCTGTTTGCGTGCTCATTGCCGCGCGCACTAGCTAACTCAGAGGGGGAATTCATGAAGCGTCCCAGCCACCTGCACATGGCGAAGCTCGCCTACCAAGATCCCAGATTCATGGAAAGCCTGACAGCGCGGCCGCTGCGCATTCTGGCTGAGTATTTCGATCCCCTCACCCGCCTGCGGCGCGAAAAAGTGGCGGACACGATCGTCATGTTTGGCTCGGCGCGCATCCACTCGCGCGAAAAGGCTCAGCATGAGTTAAAAGAAGTTCGAGCACACGCGCGCGGCCGCCGTAGCCCTCATTGGGCGGACCGCATTCGCCTCGCCAAGTCACTCGTGGAAATGTCGCGTTACTACGAAGAAGCGCGCGAGCTTTCCCGCCGGATCACCGCCTGGTCGATGACGCTCGGAATGCACCCGAAGCGCTTCGTCATCTGTTCGGGCGGCGGCCCCGGGATCATGGAGGCGGCGAACCGCGGCGCGGCGGACGCCGGTGGCTCCTCAATCGGGCTCAGCATCCAGCTTCCGCACGAGCAGCGCCCGAATCCCTACATCACCGAAGACCTGAATTTCTGCTTTCACTACTTTTTTATGCGCAAGCTGTGGTTCGCCCAGATGGCGAAAGCCCTGATCGTGTTTCCCGGAGGATTTGGCACGATGGACGAGCTGTGGGAAATGCTCACTCTGCTGCAGACGGGAAAGCTCTCCTCGCACCACCTGATCTTGATCTACGGAAAGAAATACTGGGACAAGGTGCTCAACTGGCGCCAGATGGTGCGTACCGGAACGATCAACGAGCGCGAGTATAAGCTGCTTCAGTTTTCCGATAATGTTGATGACGCATTCGATCGCGTGCGCGCGGAGATGGAAGAACACCATCTCGCGCTCGACGAAGAGACCTAAGGCCGGATAAGAAAAATGGGGATGGAGCGCATGCCCCATCCCCGCTCTTTCATTTTCGCCGTCAGAGGGAACCTACGAAGGAAGGCGTCCGCAGGCCTGTCAGTTAGTTCTTCGAGACTTCAAGATCCGCCTCGAAGGCCGTGCCAAACATTGCTTCGAACCGCTGCTTCTCATGCTTGTCGTGGACCAAAACCACCGGCGAGACGCGCACCGACTGCTTGCACTCGCGGCAGGTTGTCGCTTCGCCCTGCAGATCCTGCACGAATCCGTCGGTGAAGTGATATGCCGAGCGCGGGCGGCGAGCGTTCTTCACGCCCGGAAGGCCGCAGTGCGGACACGTAAACTCAACGTGATCCTCGAGCGGATCGCGGTTGAGCGCGGCCCACCCGGTGTAACGAACTCCAATTGTTTCCAGAGAATTTTTCACTATGAATACCTCTCAATCCCCAAGAGGGGGCTAGGAACAAAGAATTAGACGTAAGAAAACCGAAATTGATGCATAAGCGACACAGAAAATCGTAATCGAAAGGATTTGAATAACTTAGAAGAATACTAACGCTGCGTTTCTGCCTGCTGTGCCGCATCCGCCGAATTTTTCGAAACCGGAGAGGCGCTTCGGTGTCTATGTTTTCAAGAGGTCGCGCGAACTCTTCAGCGGTTTAAGGCGACACAGCCGCACGGTGGCGAACGTACGTTCCGGCTTCGGTCTGAAGAAGACCGCACATCGCTTGGGTTCCTAGACTGCAGAGGCTGATTTGGAAAACGGCTTATTGCCGGTGCGTGGAGGTGTGTCCATGAGCGATCTCGGAAGTTTGGCTGAATGCTTAGTCGATAACGACCCGGCCGCACGAGTGCGAGCGCGGTGGCTTCGAGGTAGAGCTCTCGTGCTGGCAGCTGTGTTCGAAGCTCTGTTCCTGGCCTCGATGCTCATTTGGCCGCTTATCTCGCCTGCGGCGCTTCCGCGAAACTCTTTGTTCACTCCCATAGCCCCCCATTATGGAGGCGGCAAGTACAACAATCCCGGGGAATCGAGAGGTAGCGAGCAGCCGGGTCCGAGTAAATTCGTGCCGAACGACAGTCGCCCGATTTGGCAGCCTCACGAGATTCCGAAAATTCCTACGGACGGTAACGCAGAGCAGGAAGAAGACTTCGATTGCGGTCTTGGGGGAACAGCCCCGAGTCTCCCAGGTGCGATCGATGGCGGACCTAGCGCGCCGGGGATTCCCGGCGGAACGGGGGACCAAATAATCGTCCCCGAACCACCGCACGCCAAGTCAGTCCATGTGCGACCGAAACGCATCAGCGAGGGTGTAATGGCAGCGATGCTCGTGAACCACGTGGACCCGCAATATCCGCCCATCGCGCGAGCAGCGCACATTTCCGGCGTGGTACATCTGCACGCCATCATCGGAAAAGATGGCACGGTGCGCGAACTACAAATTGTGGACGGGAATCCGCTGCTCGCACAGGCCGCTAAGGCTGCCGTGCAGAATTGGCGCTATCGGCCAACCCGTTTGAACGGTGAGCCGGTCGAAGTGGAAACGTACATCACCGTGAATTTCGTGCTGAATTGAGGCGCGGAGAAATGAAAAGGGCGCTACGAAATTTCGCAGCGCCCCTAGATTCTGGACGTTAGAACTTGATCACAATGCCCGTCGAAAGCCGGCCGTTGTTCTGGCTGCCCCCGAAAAGACTCGTGTGAATCCAATCGCCCTGAATGATGCGCCAGTAAAACGGTCCGCTGACTTTTGTATCAATTCCGGCACCGAGCGCCGCCGCAAAGGATGAGTCACTGCCAACGCCGTCCACGTGCTGGTGTGAGCCACCTATGAGAAGGTGGACGAACGGCGACACTCGCGCGGGAAACGAGATTTGCGGCCCAAATAGATAATTGTACTTTTGCGTGCCAAACCCATTGGGCGAGCCATAGTGCCCGTCAAAATCCGCTACTAGCCCGAGCCAGTTCGAAAATTTGTATTGCCCTGAAATCTCCCATCCATTCAGGTTGCCATCCGGCCGGTTGTCATTGTGCATGAACGAGTAACCGCCGAACACTTCTACTTTGTCTGTAAGGCCCTGCGCGTGCGCTGCGAACGACACAAAGAATAGCAGGCCCAGTAATAACGAAAGCTTTCGAACCATAAACATCCTCCTCAGGAATATTGGGATTGAGGCCCCGCCGTGCGCCCAGCAGCGGCGAGATCCTGTTGTGAACCGGCTCCGATTCCTTCGCCCTTCGCCTCCCCGGGAGAGAGGGTCGAGCAGTCACTTCAACTGGAGCGCTGATTGGATGATATCCAGCCCTAAACGGCGGCGGATAAAAGACTTCTTCTGCAGTGTCTATAGTAAAGGTTCCCCGGTGCCGTTGGCAATGATTTCCCGGGTGGCGTCGCGGAGGCGAACGATCTCGTGCCAGTCGTTCCCAGCTGACGGATCGGGGACAACGAGCGGACCGAACGAAACGGTTATGCGGCCGGGGCGAGGAAGCCGCGTCTTATCGCGCAGAATCTGCCGTGCGCCGCGCACCGCCATGGGACAAATCGGCCGCTGCATGTCCACGGCCGCTTTGAAAGCGCCCAATTGAAACGGGCGGATGCCGGTCATCGACGTGAAAGTCCCTTCCGGATAGATTGCCACCGACTCCCGGCGTCCCAGTGCTTCCTCCACATCCTCCGCCTGTCGTACTCGGGCCTGCGGATCGCTGCGATCGAAAGAGAGCTGGCCGGAGCGGCGAATAATCTTGCCGACGAGCGGCATATCGAGCGCCTCACCTTTCGCAACGAATCGCACGCCGAGCGGAAGCGACGCGAGCGCCGCGAAAATATCCACGTGACTCGAATGATTCGGCGCAAAAATCCAGGGACCGGATGTCGCGAGCTCGTTTAATAGTTCGCCGCGTTCGAGTTCCAGCGGAATGGCAGCCGCGCGCAAGATCAGCCGCGATCCCGAGCGCGCGATTCGCGCAGCTCGATCGCGATCCGACGTAAGCGACACGCCAATCCACAGCCCCGTGACTATGATTCCAAAAACCGAGAGCGCATAAACGCCGTACACACTCTCAAGCCCGCGTTTCGCGCCACTTTTCACCCACGTCCATGCGCGCGGGACCGCACTATGAGCTGCGAGCCGCCCAACCTGCATCCAAACCGCCTGCTGTTTCTTGCCCAGTTTGCCTTCGAGGTAGAGGCGGCGCGTTTCGCTGCGACGAAGCTTGCCGCTCGAAGTTTTAGGAATCGATTGCGGCCGAAGCAGCTCGATCGCATCTGGCGGCATTCCCATCGCTGCGCCCACGGCTTGCGCGATTTCGCCCGAGATGCGTTTTGCGGCTGCCATGTCGCGCACTTCCGCGGTGACGATCAGCCTTTCCGTTCCGGTGCGCTCATCGGGAGCGCCGAACGCCACCACGCACCCGGTGCGAACTCCCGCCACTCGGCCGGCAATTTCCTCCACTTCATGTGGATAGATATTGCGGCCGGCTTTGATGATCACGTCCTTGGCGCGGCCGGTGATGTAAATTTCGCCGTCAGCCCAATAGGCGAGATCGCCGGAATCGAGCCAGCCGCCGTCATGGATCAGTTCACGCGTAGCGGCGGGATTTCGGTAGTAACCACTCGTGGCCGAAGGACCGCGAAACTGAAGCTGACCTTCGGCGCGCTCGCCAAGTTCGCGCTCGTTTTTTTCTTTGTCGACGATGCGAACTTCCACACCCGGCATCGGTCTTCCTGCGCCGACAAATTCGAGCGGAGCCGGATCGTCTGGTTTCGCAGGAATGGCGTGGCCTTCGGATGCAAGAGCGGCGCGCTCGATGCGGTCCACTTTGTAGCCGGAGCCCAGCGGCGGCGCGGACACGCCGAGGCACGCCTCAGCGAGACCGTAGACGGGCATCAACGCTTCGCGGCGAAAGCCGTACCGCGCGAACCGCGCGACGAATCGCTCAAGCGTCGCAGCCGCAACTGGCTCCGCTCCGTTCGTCGCCGCCCGCCAGGAACTCAGGTCGAGGCCCTCGATATCCTTATCCGCGATTTTTCGCACGCAGAGCTCGTATGCGAAATTCGGAGCGGGGCTAATCGTTCCGCGATGCTTGTGAATCGCCCAGAGCCAGCGGTCGGGCCGGCTCAGGAACGCGAGCGGCGACATCACCACGAGTGGGATGCCGGTGACAATTGGAACAAACCAGGCGCCGATCAATCCCATGTCGTGATAGAGCGGCAGCCAGCTCACGGCCACGTCGTCAGCCTGAATGTGGATGCCGCCGATGATGGCTTGAATATTCGCAAGAAGATTCGCGTGCGTGAGAATCACGCCTTTGGGATCGCCGGTTGAGCCGGACGTGTATTGCAGAAAGGCGATATCTTCGTTGCTGGCGCGGTGGGAAAGATGTTCGACGGGCCGCCATCCGACGGCCCGCACTGCGCCTGCGGGCTGCTCGCTCGCGAGCCTTTGAGCATTCAGAACTTCACGGAGAGAAGGCACGCGGGGCTGGAGAGTCCGCGCGAGTGCTTCAGCCTGCCGCCAGGTGACAAGAAATTGCGCCTCGGCATTGCGCAGGATGTTCGATTGGCGCTCGGCATATTCAGCGATGCGGTCGGCGCGAAAGGGCGGGTAGATCGGAACCGGAATTCCGCCTGCGAGCAGGACGCCTGCGAAAGTGAAGAAAAACTCGGCGCATGTGGGCAGCATGATCGCGACGGTCTGGGCGGGTTCGAGCCCGCGGCGGCGCAGTTCATCCGCAACTGCCGAAGACCGCTCGTAGAGCTCGCCGAAAGTGATCGTGCGCGGCTCGTCGTTCTCTTCGTACAGGACGATGTGCGCAGCGCTCGGCTCACCGCGGCCTCGCAAGCGAATGATTTCGGTGAGCGATTCGGCTTTGCGAATTTGCTCTTCGACGTCAGGCCGGGTGGCATATCGAGTTGCGGGCGACGAAACGGGTGCCGGGATGGCCGCTGAGGTCGAGCCTTCCGCAGAGGAATTCTCGCGCAGGATGGCGTCGATCAGATCCTGCACCGTATCCGCTTCGGCGACCACGCGATCCGGCAAACGCACACCGCACGTGTTGCCGAGCCGCAGCATCAGTTCGACGCGCTCGAGGCTGCCAAGCCCCAGCTCGCGTTCGAGGTGCGCTTGAGAGCCGCGCGCAGCAAGCTCTTCCAGGCCGCGCGAACCGCCCAGCTCGGTTAGGAGCTGCCGGACCGTTCCAAGAGCTTCGGTCTCGATGATGGCCTTGCGGTCGAATTGTATTTTGGCAGCGCCCACAGGAATAGCCAGGCGAAGCATCGCCCAGTGTACGAATCCCAAAAACCCCCGATGAACCTAGCCTACCACCCGGCTAAGAGTGGTTCAAGTTTCAGGAGTTAGACTCTTGGCAAATTCGGTGCACGCTGAAATAGCAATATTCCCACGTTTATCATTTGGGGTTAGTGGCTAAAGACTTGGAGAAGAGCCAGGGAAATAGTTTTGGCTCGTCGTAGGCTTTCACCCACGATTGATGCCCAACCCCGGGATACTCGGTGTAGTGTACGTCGGTGCTTACCTGCTTCATGGCTGCATACATACGCTGAGATTCCGTGACGGGAACAATATCGTCATCAGCACCGTGAAAGATCCAGACCGGAACATTGCCGATTTTCGCGGCTGCGTCTGAATAGCTCTTCGGGTCGTCCGGTGGCGTCAATTTTGCGATGTAAGGATAAGCTTTCAGCGCACGGGCGGGCAGACGAATGCCTCCGCAGATGACGATGAGGGCTGCAAACCTTCCCGGATATTTTTCAGCCAGGCGCCAGCAGCCATAACCTCCCATCGAAAGTCCCGTCAGATACGTCCGTTGCACGTCGCCGTCGAATTCCTTCGTCGCTGCTTCCAGCGTAGCCATGGCGAGATCTTGCATCGGCGGATTAATCCACCAGAGGTTTTTAGGACACTGCGGCATGACCACAATTGCGGGGATTCTGCTACGGCCGTTGCGGATGGCCGGGCCAATGCCAACGTCGGTTTCGAGCAAGCCGTCGTCACCGCGCTCGCCGGTGCCGTGGAGGAAAAGTATGATCGGCCATTTCTGGTGAGAATTCCAATCGTCGGGAACGAAGACCTGATACTTATAGTTTGTGCCTTGCACGTTGATCGTGCGATCCAGAAAACCCGTGTCGTGTTTTCTTGCGTAAGCGGGAGCGGCAACCAGTTGCGATAACATCAGAAACGGAAGCAATCTTCGCGGCGAAACGTGCACTAAGTTCCTCCCTCCTTAACTCTAGCATGACTGTTCCGCAACTCCCGTGGTAGGTGAAATCCTGTACAGTTGAGACTCTGCGCCTGGAAATGTTGAGGGATTTGACGATAGTTAGAAACCCTTGGCTACGGGACGGCGTCTACTTAAATGTAGCCATGGGACGCCGGCCAGAACTCGACGCAGTGCGCGGTTTGATGCTGGTGTGGATCGCGCTGACGCACTTGCCCACATCCGCGAGTGCCTACGTAAATCAGCCTTTTGGCTTCGTCTCCGCAGCTGAAGGATTCATTTTCCTTTCGGCGCTATTTACGGGGCGAATCTACTTCCGCCTCGCAGAGCACGACGGCTATCGAGCCATGACGCGAAAAATGTGGGGCCGTACGCTCCGCTTGTACGGCTATCACGCGCTTCTGCTGGCTTTTGTGTTTCTGGTCGCGGTGCCGATTGCGTCGCGCGGCGACCGGCCAGGCCTTCACAATCTCCTCGATTTTTATTTCATGGCGGGCGCCAAACAAGCCGTTACGGAAGCCGCGCTGCTGATTTACCGGCCACCGCTGCTCGATATTTTGCCGATGTACATCATCTTTCTGATGATGACCTCCATTCTGATGCTGTTGGCCCGCCGGGTCGGCTGGAAACCGATTTTGTGGACGTCTTTCGCGTTCTGGGTGCTCGCGCAATTCGGTTTTCGCGCTGCCGAACACACCTTCATGATGCGTTACATCCCGACGCGAATCCCGATCCATGAAATGGGCTCATTCGATTTGTGGGCCTGGCAATTTCTCTGGATCGCGGGCATTTGGCTCGGCGTGCGTTGGGCCCAAAATAATCTGCCGATCGAGACTTTGGCGAAGCGGGTGGTGATACCGACGGCGGGCATCGCTTGCGCGTTTTTTATATTGCGGCGCGTGGTTGCGCATGGGTTTGAGCTCGGAACGACTGAGTGGCTCTTTGACAAATGGCATTTGGGACCGCTGCGGGTTCTCGATTTCGTGGCGGTGGCGACTCTGCTGATCGTCGGGCAATCAGTATTGAAACCGCTGGCGATCCGGCCGCTGATGCTGATGGGACAATCGTCGCTGCAGGTCTTTTGTGTCCACCTCTTATTTTGCTTCGCGGGACTCACGCTCATGGGTAATGCGTCCATGCTGAATGGATGGCGGCAATTCGCGCTGATAGCCGCGACGTTTACAGCAATGCTGGTGACCGCAAAGCTTTTCTCGAAGAGCGAAGCGAAGCACGAACGGCAGCCAGAGGCAACGACTTCCCCAGGGGTTGGTACACAGATCATTTGGCCGCCGCAAAGCCAGGCTGCGTCCCGCGCGACCGCCTCAATAGCCTTACTAAAAAGTGATTCAGAGCTGAACAACAACGTCCTCCGCTAGATAACTTCTCCGCCTACAAGCTTTATCACTCCGGATCAAGCGGCTGAGTGAAATATTCGCCAACGAGCGTCAAAACTTCGAACAGCAGTGGGATCGTCGCAATGAGAATGTCTCAACCGAGGATTTTCGCGTCGTGCTGCGAAGGTACCGCTCGTTTTTCTCGCGGCTTCTCGCAATCTGAACGTATTTAGCGTGCCGCTGAAAAGTTGAGTTACCGCTCTTTATTCGTAGCGCAGCGCCACAATCGGGTCCACGCGCATCGCGCGGCGCGTGGGGATGAAGCAGGCGAGGAGCGCCACTGCACAAAGCAAGATCGTTACGCTCGAAAAGGTCAGCGCATCGGTGCTCGTCACACCCAGCAGCAAGCTGCTCAGGTAGCGCGTCAGCGCGAAAGAAGCCGCCAATCCTAGAACGACGCCTGTGAGGGTCAACCGGAGCCCGTGGCTGAGCACCAGTCGCAGAATATCCTCTTTGCTCGCGCCCAAAGTCATGCGGATGCCGATTTCATGCGTGCGCTGGCGCGTGGTGTAGGCCGTGACGCCGTAAATTCCGACCGCGGCGAGCACCAGCGCGAGAAGCCCGAATGCTCCGACAAAGATTCCCGCCACGCGCTGGGGGAAACTGGCAAACTGTTCGCTCGTTTCGAGCGAGGTCACTTCAAACAAAACCACATCCGCGTTCAGTTCATGGACCGCACTCTCGACCGTCTTGGCGAAAGCAAACGGATCTCCAGCCACCCGCGCATGGATAATCATGTTGGCCGCGTAAACCTGGTACAACGGCAGATACACGAATGGGGCCGACTTTTCATTCAGGCCGGTCATCTTGCAATCGTGCGCCACTCCAACCACCGTGAACCACTCGTGTGTTAGGTCCGAGTTAAGTTGCTTGCCGACTGCCTTCTGATTCGGCCAGTAGCGATTCACGAATGCCTCGTTGACGATCACCACGCGCTGCGAACTCTTTGTGTCCTGGGGCGTGAAGTCGCGCCCCTCGACCAGCGGAATCTGCATGGTGTGGAAATAATTCGACGTAATGATGGCGTCCGGTATCTCCATCAATTCGTTAGCCTGCGCCACGTAGCCTTCCGGCTTCACGGCCGTCGAGCCTGAGGAGAATCCCGGCACGCGGTTCGAGAGGGCCACCGACTGAACGCCCGGCAGCGTTTCGAGTTTCGCCTGGAGCTGGCGATTGAATTCCTTCCCGCTCGCTTCCGAATACCCCGCGGTAAAAAGATCGTAGGAAGCAGTCAGTACATTGTGCGGATTGAATCCCAAATTGATTAACTGCGCGCGCAGGAAGCTGCGGATGAACAATCCCGCGCAGATCAGCAGCAGCAGCGAGAGCGAAATTTGCGCCACCACCAGCACGCTCGCGAGGCGCGCCTTCTTCAGACTGCCCGAAGCGCCGCCAGTATCCTCTTTCAACACCGCCACCGGCGCTACACCCGAAGCCCGCAGCGCGGGCAAAATTCCGAAGATCACGCCTGTGAGTACCGAGATCATCAGCGTCGCCACCAGCACCGTGCGGTCGGCTCGGACGATGAGCGAGAGCGGGAAATCCGTCGCCGGCAGGAATTTCATCAAGCTGCCCGCAGTCCAGCTTGTAATCAGCAACGCCACTGCGCCTCCGGCCAGCGCCAGCATCAAGCTTTCCACCAGCAGTTGCCGCACGAGCCGCCATCGGCTCGCTCCCAGCGACATGCGAATGGCGATTTCACGCCGGCGTCCCACCGACCGAACCAGCATCAGATTGGCCACGTTCGCGCACGCCAGCAACAGCACCAGGCCGGCGATGGTCATCAGCATCGGCAGCAGCGTTGCGAGAAAATAATTCAAGCTAAATGGGTTGCGCCACAGCGGGTACACCGTCACACTGTCGTGACCTTTGTGTTCTTCCGGATAATTTTTTACCTCGGGTTTGAGTCGCAGCGTCATTTCCGCCTGCGCCTGCTGCAGCGAGACGCCCGGCTTCAACCTTCCAAACGCGAGCCATATGAAATTATGATGGTCATGAAGCACGTCGCCCTGCGGGAGCAATTGCGCTTCCATCATGATCGGGACCCAGATCTCCAATCGCACTCCCGTCTGGCTCCCCTGAAACACCGCTGGCGTTACACCCACGATGGTGTAGGGATGCTTGTTGATTTCAATCGACTGGCCGACGATGTCCGGATTCGCGCCGAAATGCGTTTGCCACAGCCGGTAGCTGATCACGGCCACGGGCGCGCCTCCCGGCTTTTCATCTTCCGCCGGCAGAAAGCCCCGACCGAGGATCGGCCGCACGCCCAGCACGTCAAAATAATTCGCAGACGCCACCATTCCCCAGACGCGCTCCGGTTTGCCTTTCCCCGTCAGGCTCATCTGAGCGAACATGCACGCCGTGATGCCCGTAAGACTCTGTTGCCCGTCGCGCATGGCTTCGATATCAGGATATGTAAATCCGAGGGGGTTGTCCCCGGGCTTGCTCTCCGCCATCGCAACCACTTCACTCGGGCTGGCAAGCCCTGGAACTGGATTCAGCAATGCTGAATTGATCCAGCTAAAAATCGTGGTGTTCGCGCCGATCCCCAGCGCAAGCGTAAGAATGGCAATCGCCGCAAACCCCGGTGCTTTGGCGATCATCCGCAGGCTGTACCGTATGTCTTGCCATATCGAGGTCATCAGCCACCTCCAGGCACAAGTTGGAATGATTCAAAGCATGTCCTGGCCCACACGACAGTAGGGCCTAAGCGAATGCTGCCGCAATGCTTAGCAGAATGGCGCTATTTGCCGAAAGGAGGCAGCCGTCCGATTGTGGGACGCGCCATCTACGAGACCGGGACGCGCCCGTTCATTCAGGCTGACGCCGCAAACATTTCGTCAAATGCGATTCGAGAGCGCGAGCGAAAATGGCGCGAAAGCGAAAGGGAGGTACCTTCGTACCGGCACTAGCTGAACCGAGGGTCTATCGACGCCGTCGCGCGCCGAGCCCAGAATCACAGTGGATTCGAGAACCGTACCGCGGCTGGCACAAGGCTCACCCCCCATGAGCGCCGGCTTGCTGGACGGCACCCTCGAGTTTCTGCTCCTCCAACACCCCCGAGCGGCCGGCTCCCCCACCGGCCGCTTTCTCTTTTGACCACAAGTCACTTAAATAGAGTGATTATCGAAGGCATAAAAGCAAACCGTCTTGACTTCGCTGACGCGCAGTTCTATAGAAGTTCGCATTAGCAACGGGTGGTCCGGGTCGCGGCGAGTTTCCAAATCAGTGTTATGGCGGGCTTCGGGGCGAAAGTCTGTGGTTCGTAACGCTGACTGACCCATTCACTCGGAGAGCATTTCTGTAACGGGGGTGGGTGATGATTCGACGAGTGCATGGTGTACTTGTGCTGGGTCTCCTCTTGGCGTTGGGGTTTTTGGTCTCGGCCACGGCACAATCGAACGAGGGTCGAATTCTAGGGACGGTGACGGACACGCAGGGGAAGGTTGTCGTCGGAGCAAAAATTGCGATCACTAACACCGGCACCGGTGCGACACGTAATGTAGAATCGAACG
>Ga0307473_10000183_pt1 | contig 12528 bp, 12 predicted proteins | sample atmos_gasesAM5C__FD_203744 | JGI IMG/M metagenome (GOLD analysis project Ga0307473, IMG submission 203744) | Hardwood forest soil microbial communities from Morgan-Monroe State Forest, Indiana, United States - atmos_gasesAM5C_515 | ecosystem: Environmental > Terrestrial > Soil > Temperate...
CTGGGACGGCTGGGCGCAGCTGACGCGCGCCCTCGGCAAGACCGTACAGCTGGTGGGCGATGACGTCTTCGTTACGAATACGAAGATCCTGAAGGAAGCGATCACGCGCCACATCGCCAACGCCATTCTCATCAAGCCGAACCAGATCGGCACGCTCACCGAGACGCTCGAGTGCATCGACATGGCCGACGAGGCGCACTACGCCGCGGTGGTTTCACACCGCTCGGGCGAGACCGAGGACAGCACCATCGCCGACATCGCGGTCGCCACCGCCGCCACGCAGATCAAGACCGGGTCGCTGTCGCGCTCGGATCGCATCGCCAAGTACAACCAGCTGCTGCGCATCGAGGCCGAGCTCGGCGCGGTGCGCTACGCGGGACGCGAGGCGTTTCCGGTCAAGATCTGACGATGTGGGAGGCAGGGGCACTCGCGCTGGCTTGGCCCGGCGCGCTCGCGTTCACCCCGCCGCCGACACGCTGGTCACGATGACGATCGGACCGGTCGGGCTGCCGGTGGGTGAGCCGCCCAACGGCTCGATGCTGACGGCCACCTTGTCGGCGGCGAGGAGCGCCGCACGCTGCGGCTCGTTGAGCCTGCGCTCCGCGCGTCCCCCCGCGGGCAACAGGCCGAGCGAGACCGGCGCTCCGCCCCGCGGCAGCGCCCACAGCTCATAGGACTTGCCGGCGGCAGGCGGCACGGCTCCAACGACCTCGATCTCCAGCGCGGTGAGTGGTGCCCTGCGCTCGAGCCGCCACACCGGGTGCGCGCTGTCGGTACCAAGCACGACGAGCGTCTGCAGCGGCGGCGGTGCCTGCTGGCGCACGATGAGCCCGACGATGAGCGTGACCGCCACCAGCCCCGCCGCGGCAGCCAGCTGCCAGGTGCGCCAGCGCGAGGCACGCGGCGCAGCCGCGCCCGCGCCGAAGAGCTGGCGGGTGACATTGCTCCACACCCGCGCCGAGGGTTGTACCGGGGGCAGTGTGCGACTGAGGTGAGTCCAATAGTCCTCCCAGCGATAGAGCGCGCCGCGCGCGGCGGCACTCTGCGCACACAATCGCGCGAACCGCCGGCGGGCGGCGCCGCGCAGCGTGCCGAGCACGTATTCGGCGGCCAGTCGATCCAGCAGCTCAGCTTGCTCGTAGTTCATGACTCGAGACACCTTCGCAGCGCGAGCAGGCTTCGCCGCACCCAGCTCTTCACCGTGCCGAGCGGCTCGTTCACCGCGCGTGCAATTTCGGTGTGCGTCAGGCCGTCCTGATAGGCGAGCATCAGGCAGCGCCGCTGGGGAGGTGCGATCTGCTCCAGGCAGCGTCGCAGCAGCGCGCCGCTGCCGAGCATCTCGATGGCATCAGTCGGGCCTTCCGACTGCGGCTCCCCCTCGAGCGCGCTCACCTCGCTCAACGCCACGGCGGGCCGGGCCGCGCGCTGCAGGTCGATCGCGCGGTAACGGGCCATGGAGATGAGCCATGCCAGTGGACGGCCGCGGATGGGATCGAACTGCCGTGCGCGCTGCCAGACACTGACGAATACGTCCTGCAGCGCATCCTCGGCGAGATCACGGCGCCTGAGCATGCGCACCAACACCGCGAGCAGCAGCGGCGCTACGCGTGCGTAGAGTGTCTCGAGCGCCGAACGGTCGCCCGCGGCACAGCGTGCGAGCAGCGCTTCGAGCTCGGCGCCGTCCAGCTCATGCGCCGGCGGCTGAGTCGGCTGAACCCCTGCTGCGCGGCTCATGAGCTCATCATATAGCTCATCCGAGACTCGCGCCCGTCATGCGGGTCACGAGCCAATATCCGGCGAGCAGCACGATGGCCGTGGAGCCGGCCGGCATGAACGCGTGGCGATAGAGCGCCGTGTGGCGCGCCAGGAACGCAAGCGGCAGCACCGCCAGCACGATCAACAGCTGCCCGGTCTCCACGCCGCTGTTGAAACCGAGCAGTGACAACGCGAGGTTGGCGCCGTGCAGCCCGAGGTCTGCAAGCACCGAGGCGAAACCGAAGCCATGCACCAGACCGAAGGCGAAAGCCACCATCCACCGGCGGCGCACGATCACCGGTCGGAGGTTATTGAGCGCCCCGAGCAGCACCGTGAGCGCAATACCGCACTCCACCCAGCGTGCCGGCAGGTGCACAAGTCCCAGCACCGCCAGCGACAGCGTGAGTGAATGCGCAAGGGTGAACGCCGTTACCACCTGCAGCACATCGAGGGTCGTATCGCGCAGCGACTCCCGCGGTTCCCAGCCTGCAACGCCGTAACGCACCACCGCCGGAAACAACAGCGTGAGCAGGAAGAGGATGTGGTCGTAGCCCCGGAGGATGTGCCAGATCCCCTCGCCGAGGAACGCGGCGAACTGCTGCGAGCGTCCGGGGGCGGAAACGTTGAGGCTCAGCCGCGGGGTCTCCCTGCTCAGCACCGCGGCCTGTTCGCTTCCGTCGCCGGACACCTGCAGCAGTCCGCGATGTGTCGGGTCGGCTTCGAACATCAGCTGGTAGTGCACCGTGAGCTGCACGGGGCGCAGACCACAGTTGGCGCTGAAGCGCAGCACTGCGTAGTGGCCGTCGACGTGCTCATCCACGAGCAGCGCTGTCGGCCGTGGAAGGCACGGGTGGCGCTCGCCGCGGCCAACCGCCTCGAGCGTGAGCCGCTTGAGCGCATAGTCGGCGATGCGGGTCCGCGCAGCCCTCAGCTCACCCCAGGTGATGGCCCCATCGTGGTTGGCATCGAGACCGATCACGAAGTCGAGATCACGCAGCGCGATGTCCCACTGCCCCTGCAGCACTTCACCGGATGAAGGGAGGGTGAGCGTCAGATAGCTGTCACTCGGCTTGTGGGCAGACGCGCCGGTGGCCCACAGGATGAGCCCCAGAGCGAGCCACACGCGCCGCCACGGCGTCACCGCGACCCCCGCGGGGACGCGCCACAAGCCACCGCAGTGGCGAGCACGCGGTCCTCGTAGTGGGTCAGTCCGAGCCACTGCATGAGCCGCGCGCAATCAGCGGCGGAGTGCGCGTCTGCGGCCGCGCGCGCGTAGATACGCACATCCGCGGGCTCGCGCTGGACCGCCCAGTTGCGCCGAGCGTACTCGAGCGCGCCGGCGGCATCGGCGCGCACCTCGAGCAGATAGAGCGCCTGCTCGCGCTGATGAGTGTTGTCACCATCGCGCTCCGCGGCGCGCCACCGCTCCTCGTAGGCCCGCGTCCAACGGGTGGCCTCCGGGATTCCGAGGCGGTGACCGGCGATGGCAAGCCGCAGGAGCAGCGGATCCTGGGCTTCATTGCCGGCGAGCAGTGCGAGCACTTCGCGCGGATGCCCGGTGCGCAGCAGCAGATCCGCGTACGCCGCTTTCACGTACGGGTCATCGTCCGCGGTGAGCAGCGCCGTGCGCAGGTCTGCTTCCGCTGCGCGATCATTACCGAGCCGCTCCGCCATCTCCGCGAGCACCGTGAGCCGCCAGGCACGCAGCGCGCCCGGAAGACGTGGATCCAGATCGGCGGGCGCGCTCAGTGCGGTGTAGCTCGAGGCGAGCCGTCCGTTGCGGCCCGAGACGCTGCCGAGGCAGGTGAGAGCCGTGAACGCATCGGCGCTGCGCACCAGGCGCGCACAGGCGCGTTGCGCCGCGCCGTACTCCCCGCGGAGCTCCAGAAGCGACGCTCGTGTCAGCCAGGCCTGCGCATCGAGCGGCTCGAGTGAAAGCGCACGGTCAAGCAGCGCCAGCGCCGCATCGAACTGGTGCAGGTATTGCAGGGTGATCGCCTGCAGCACCAGCGTCCGCTCGGGCGGCCGTGCCTGCACGAGCCATGGCCGGAGCGCCGCCTGCGCATAGGCTATGAAGCGCGGATCGCTGTTGCGCCGGCCGAGGTCGATGTAGCCCGTTGCCAGGGCGGCCGCCGCTTCGGAATCCTCTGGGGTTGCGGCAACCACCGCCCGCAGCGGAGCGAGGCGCTCGAGCCCCGCGCGCGCCGGCACGCGCTCGAGCACCGTGGCGTCGCCGGCCGGGACGTAGGGAGCCGCGGCGGCGAGTGCCGCGGCAGCCGCGAAGAGGAGCGCAGCGAGCGCGCGCTTCCCTGCGCGCGATCGCTGCTGATCCGGCGTCCTCATATCGCCGGCACGACCGCCGCGAAGGCGGCCGCGTTATCGTCGTCCGAGAAGGAGAAGTCCGTGGGCGCGACGGCCAGGGGCTCGTCGGTCTCGGATTGACTGCTGATCAACCTCTCGGTGAAGGTCGTAAAGCTGATCTTGGCAGCCGGGATCACCGTGGGCGGATTCATGGTGCTGTTATCTGACATATCCCCGCCGCCACACGCCGCGAGAGATGCCGCCATCAGCACCGGCACCAGCCGCTTCATGGCGCCACCCCATTCGGTGAGCCGGGGAACGGATCGAGCAGGTACGGGAACCGATCGAGGTAGTAATCCGTGGGGCTCACCTTGCCGGTGACGCGCACATTGGCCGCGTCCACGCCGGCTGCACGGGCGCCGTCGGTGTAGGGCAGGCCGTTGTTCGGGTCCTTGGTCATTGAGCCGCAGTTGCCGGCGACACCGCACAGGGCCCCCTCAACAGCGCGCAGCTCGATATCGACGACGTCGTCGAACGGGCGGCGGCCGTTCGGGAACCCGGCGAGATCCCCGCCGAGGACACCGAGATCGTTCTGCATGGCGGCAGGCGTGGGCGCGAGCGAGGTGTTGAGGCGCAGCATTTCCGCGGCCTTCACGTGCTGTGGCTGGTTGAGCCCGGGGACTCCCGTGAGGAATATCGACACCAGGTCGTTGCGCGGCGTGCCGGGCACCTGCGCGGCGTTGCCGAAGAGTGCGTTGAGGAGCACCGGCAGCGTCGGGTTGGTGACGTAGGTGGCGAACTGCGCATCGTGGTCGGGGTGACTGCCGTTGAAACGGTTCTTGTCGGGCAGCCCGATCACCACTTCGTTGACGAGCGGCATGCCAAGGCGGGAGACCTGCGTCCACGGACCGCCGGCGATACGCACGCCGTCGGCGGTGTCCTCGCGCTCGGGAGTCGGATCGAGCACCTGTCCCTGCCGCAGGCTGGCGGTGGTCCAGGCGCCGATCACCGGCTCGCCGTGACGCACCAGGCAGCTGATCGGCACCTCGAGCGCGATCGAGGTGACGTTCTTGTCAGCGATGGTGTTGGGCTCGCCGTCGCGGGGGCCGGCCGGATTGAGGTTCACGAGGTCGAAGATCTCGCCCAGGTTCACGACGAAACCATCCTTCCTCTGGCCGACGAACACCCGACCGGATGCCGAGCAGCCCGGGATGGTGACCTCGTAGAGGAAGTTGGCGGCATAGGCCGGGTAGTCGGCGATCGACTTGTTGCCGATGTTGTCGACCGGCTTGAAGAAGGTGCGGCCGCCGAGTGTGGCGTTGCCCACCGGCTCGCGGTCTGCGCTGCGCGAGTCGCCGCGCACCAGGTCGATGGTGTAGCTCTGGGTGAGGTTGAGGTTGCTGCCCTGGGCGTCGATCGGGCCGATGTTGATGAGGGGCACCGCCACCTTCTGTCCGCCGGCAGTGACGGCTAGGTTCTTGTAGGTGTTGTTGAAGCGGAACTGAAAGGTGAGATCGGGCCTGGCATCGCCGTCGTTGTCGATGCGGATCTCGTAGAGCGCCTTGGGATCCAGGGTGAAGTAGTTCGGTCCGCCGTAGGCGTCCTGCAGCGGGTTGTAGTTGGCGATGAAGGTGATGAACTGCTCCCGTCCCGGCTCATAGCTGCGGAACATGTAGAAGTCGGTGCCATCGACCTTCGGCTGCCCCGCGATGAACGGTGCTTCGCGATGGCTGGAGGCGAGCGTCGCGAGCGGCACCGCGGTGGCGGTGCACGTCAATAAAAGTAGAGTCAGGCGATTCATGGTAGGCATCCCCTCAGGTAGTGGTGCGCATGGATGAAAGGTCCACATCGCTCTACGGGTCAGGGCGCCGAACGGATGCAGCGCGCATCTCGAAATAGGTCCCGGCACGCGGTGGAAGCGGCGCCGATGCATCCGGCCGGCCGCGCCGGCCGTAGCAGTGAGCATGAGAGGCACTGCGGCAATGCTCGCGGCGGGGATCGGCATTGCCGGGGCGCTGCCAGCCACCTCTGCGTCCGTCACGGACGCTCCCGCCCCGGAGGAGGTCATCGTCACCGCCAGCCGGCAGGTCGCGGCGAGTGCGAGCGCGGCGAGCGAGGGAACGGCCACCGAGGAGGAGCTCGGCAACCGTCCACTGCTCCGTCCGGCCGAGGTGCTCGAGGCCGTTCCGGGACTCGTCGTGGCCCAGCACAGTGGGGATGGCAAGGCCAACCAGTACTTCCTCCGCGGCTTCAACCTGGACCACGGCACGGATTTCGCGACCTTCGTCGATGGCGTGCCGGTCAACATGCCGACCCACGCCCACGGCCAGGGTTACAGCGATCTCAACTTCCTCATTCCCGAGCTCATCGACCGCGTCGACTACCGCAAAGGCGTCTACTACGCGGAGGAGGGCGATTTCTCCGCCGCGGGCGCCGCCGAGATTCACTATCGCAACCGCCTCGCTGGGTCGTTCGTGACGGCCAGCGTCGGCGAGGAGGGCTATCGGCGCCTCGTCGGCGCGACGTCGGTTGCTTTGGCAGGCGGGGAACTGCTACTGGGCGGGGAATTTGGCCTGACGGATGGCCCCTGGGTCCTTCCCGAGGACTATCGGCGCGCCAGCGGTGTCATCAAGTACACGGCAGGCGACGACGGACTCGGCTACTCAATCGCGCTCATGGGCTATGACGGTGACTGGCGCGCAACCGATCAGATTCCGCAGCGCGCGGAAAGCTCGGGGCTCATCTCCCGTTTTGGCAACATCGATCCAACCGATGGTGGTCGCACTCACCGTTTTAGTGTTTCCGGCGAGGCTCGGGGACGTCTCGGCGCAGGCGCGTGGCGCGCGCACACCTGGTTTCTCAACTATCACCTCGATCTGTTCTCGAACTTCACGTACTTCACCGATCCGGTGCATGGCGACCAGTTCGAGCAGTACGACAACCGGCACGCCTATGGCGCGGCGGTAAGTTACTCGCTACCCGCCGGGCTGATGGCGGAGGAGGGGACGTTGCGCACCGGCGTGCAGCTCCGCGAGGATCGCATCGATCCCGTCGCTCTCTATGACACCAGCGGGCGTGCTCGCTGGAAGACAGTGAGTGTCTCCCAGGCACGGGTAACGGCCGCGGCCGGATACATCGCCTGGGAGCTTCACCCCGCGAACTGGTGGCGCGTGCAGCTCGGGGCGCGTTTCGACAGCGAGCACTTCGATGTGCATTCCAACCTGCCGGCCAACTCGGGCACGGCGAGTGCATCGCTCGTAAGCCCCAAGCTCACTCTGGCCTTCGGCCCCTGGAGCCGCACGGAGTATTTCCTCGACTTCGGCCGCGGCTTTCACAGCAACGACGCGCGCGGCACGACGATCAGCGTCGACCCGAACGATGGCGTGACGCCCGTGAGCAGAGTCACGCCGCTGGCACGTGCCAGCGGCGCGGAAGTCGGCGTGAGGAGCATGCCTACCCCTGAGCTCGAGCTCGCCGCGACGCTATGGACGCTGCGTCTCGACTCGGAACTGGTGCTCGATGACGATGCGAGTGCGACCGTCCCGAGCGGAGCCTCGCGCCGCTACGGCCTCGAGCTCACTGCGGCATGGCATCCGCAACCCTGGATGCGCTTCGACTTCGATTTGGCCTGGACCCGCGCACGCTTCACCGATTTATCGCTGGCCGGACAGTACCTGCCGAACGCTCCGGAGGAGGTCGTTGCGCTCGGCATCGAGATCAACCGCTCGCGCGGCTGGTTCGGCGGCGCGCACCTGCGCTATCTCGGCGCCAGCCCGCTCACGCAGGACGATACGGTGCGCTCGCGCCCCTCACTGCAGGTCAACGCCGAAGCGGGCTATCAGTTCAGCCCGGCACTCGCCGGCACCGTCAGCGTCTTCAATCTGCTCGACCGGCACGATGATGACATCGAGTACTACTATGCCTCGCGGCTGCAAGGTGAGGCGATGCCGGTGAACGATCGGCATTTCCATCCCATGGAGCCGCGCAGCGTGCGCGTGAGCCTCAGTTATCGGTTCTGAGCAAGCGCAGGCGCGTAGGGGAGGGTAGTCGGAGCACGTGTGCGCGGATAGTTCACCATACGGTTAACTATTCCCAGGACGAGGTATCAGCGCGCGCGGGGCACCGACCGCGCACTGCGATCGAGCCCTTAACGCCGCGCTGCGCGTCGCAGCACCCGGATCGCGCGCTCGACTTCTGCCATGCGGCGGCGAGCCAGCACCGCCAGGCAGAACAACCCCATGGCCATCAGCGCAAACGTCGCCGGCTCGGGCGCGCCGACCGCGCGCGGTGAGGAATTGTCGACCTGAAGCAGGTCGAAGCCCACGCCGTCGTTGCTGAAGGTGACGCTCGTGATCGGTGTATCGGAAACGAAGCCGACGAAGCCGGTGTCGGATCCCGGATTTAGCGGTGTCGTGAGGGTGAAACTCTCACCGCTGCTCAGGGTCACCGTGAACGGCAGGCCGCCGCCATCGATGAAATCACCGTAGATGAAACCAAGCGCCGTCGAGCCCGACAAGGTGCACAGAATCTCGGCCGCATCCTCTCCGGGCGTCGCTGACAAACTGCTGAAGAAAGACCTGCCGCCGTAAAAAGGGTTGCCGCTGCCGAAGATGACGGGAAAGTTGGCGCTGCTGCCACTGAAGGAGACTCCGCCGACCGTGGCGTCGCCGAGGGTCACGGTACCTGGCGGGGTGAGGCCGTCGAAGTTGAAGTGCGTCGAACCCGAGGCCGCAGCGTTGAAGTCTGTCTGATCGGTGTACTCAGTGACCGTGGCGGAAGCAGCGCCGGCGGCGGATACGAGTACGATGAGACCGACGGCCGCAGGTGCCAGTCTGGCTGCCATGAGATGCTGTTCCTTGTTGTTTTGTTAAAACGGGTCCGCTGCTACGCGCGTTAGTACCCGCTTGACGATGCAGGATTCGCGCCAGGCGCGAAACTGGGCGGGATTACAGCGAATTCCTCGTGAGGGCTCGAGGAGCGGCTCCGATTTTGTAAGGATTACCGACGCGTAGCGTGATGTTATGTTGCAGCCCCGAGGAGGTCCCGTCGATGGCCAGTGATTTCCCCGTCGTCTTTGCGCTCTATCCGGATGTCACCCAGCTCGATTTCACCGGCCCGCTGGAGGTGCTCGCCCGGCTGCCGCAGGCACGCATCGTGCTCGCCTCGGCGCGCGGTGGCGAGCTCGCGGCGAGCGGTTTGACCTTTGCCAACCTCCGCCCGCTCGCGGAGGTCGGAGAGTGTGCGCTGCTCTGCGTGCCGGGCGGTTTCGGCTGCAGCGCCGCGATGGAGGATCCGGAATATCTCCGCGGGCTGCGCCGCCTTGCCACGCAGGCCCGCTATGTCACCTCCGTGTGCACCGGCTCCTTGCTGCTCGGAGCTGCCGGTCTTCTGCGGGGACGGCGCGCCGCCTGTCACTGGGCGTTTCGCGAGCTTCTCACGCTCTTTGGGGCGATCCCCGACGACGCGCGCGTCGTGCGCGATGGGAACCTCTTCAGCGGAGGTGGCGTCACCGCCGGCATCGACATGGCGCTCACTCTCTCCGCCGAGATTGCGGGCGCCGCACACGCGCAGGCAGTGCAGCTCGCGATCGAGTACGCGCCCGAGCCTCCCTTCGCTGCGGGCCGCCCGGAGACGGCGCCGCCGGAAATCATCGCCGCGGTACGCGAGCGTTTCGAGCGCGTGTGGCCGCAGCGGCTCGCCGCCGCGCAGCGCGCCGCCCGGGCGTTGACTGCGGACTTCGCGCGCGCCGGGAGTGTCTGATACGCTGTCGGACCCATGAAGTGGCTCGCCGCCGCGCTCACCGTCGCCATCGTTTTGCTGCAGTACCGGGTGTGGTTCTCCGAGGATGGCGTGCGCCAACTCGCGCGCCTGCAGCAGGCCGTCGCGGCGCAGCGCGCGGAGAACGGCCAGCTCGAGGAGCGCAACCGCCAGCTCGCCGCTGAGGTCCGCGATCTGAAGACCGGCCTCGATGCGCTCGAGGAGCGGGCGCGCAGCGATCTCGGCATGATCGCCCGCAACGAGACCTTCTACCAGGTGGTTCCCGCCCCTTCGCCGCAGCCCGCGCGCCCACGCACGCGAACCGCGGCGGCGCACTGAACCCGGAACCGCTTCATGCGCTACTGGCTCATCATGCCGGCCGCCGGCTCGGGCCGGCGCTTCGGCGCCGCATCGCCCAAGCAGTACGCCCCTCTCGAGGGGCGCACCGTGATCGAGTGGGCACTGAATCCCTTCCTGAGAGACGCTCGCTGCGCCGGCATCGTCGTGGCGCTCTCGCCGGAAGATCGCGAGTGGTCACGGATCGCTGCGCGGCTTGAGGCGCAGGCCGTGCCCGGTGCGGCATCTCCGCCCGTGACTGCGGCGGTGGGCGGTGAGCACCGCAGCCTTTCCGTGCGGCAAGCGCTCGAGGCTCTCGCCGGGCGAGCCGCGGAGTCGGATTGGGTTCTGGTGCACGATGCGGCGCGGCCCTGTCTCGCGGAGGAGGATCTCGAGCGGCTGCTCGATCGGCTCGCCGCGCATGCGCTCGGCGGCCTGCTGGCGGCGCCCGCCGCGGACACCCTGAAGCGCTCCTCAGAGCCGCCCTCTGGCGCCGGCGCCGGCCGGCCGGTGGCCGAGACCGTCGACCGCAGCACGCTCTGGCGCGCGCTCACGCCGCAGATGTTCCGCTACGGGAGGCTATGCGTGGCGCTCGATGCCGCGCATGCCGCGCAGCGCTTTCCTACGGACGAGGCCCAGGCGCTCGAGTGGCTGGGCGAGCAGCCGCTGCTCGTCGCGGGAGGCGCGAGCAACCTCAAGATCACCACCGCCGCGGACCTGGTGCTGGCAACGGCGATAATCAGGTCACGACACCCCGCCGCGGCGCAAGGCACTCACATGAGAATCGGATCGGGCTTCGACGTTCACGCCTTCGGCCCCGGGGACTTCGTGATGCTCGGCGGCATGCGCATCCCACACTCACGCGGTGTCGTCGCGCATTCCGACGGAGACGTGGTCTTGCATGCGCTCTGCGACGCGTTGCTCGGTGCCGCGGGCCTCGGCGACATCGGCCAGCATTTCAGCGACACCGACCCCCGCTGGCGCGGAGCCGACAGCCGGCGCTTCGTCGCCGATGTGCTGGCACAGCTGCGCGAGCGGGGCCTCGAGGTCGCCAACGTCGACCTCACGGTGCTCGCGGAGTCGCCCAAGGTGGCACCGCACCGCGACGCGATGCGCCACCTCATCGCGCAGCTGCTCGGCGTCGCGGCAGACCGCGTCAACATCAAGGCGACGACGACCGAAGGCCTCGGCTTCCTCGGGCGTGCCGAGGGCATCGCCGCGCAGGCGATCGTGCTGCTCTCGCGGAGCGCATCGTGGCAGCCCGGGAGCTGACAGCGCGCGAGGCCGCTCTGACGCCGCCGCGCGCCCACGGGACACCGTCGGCGCGCGGGCGGCTGCGCATCGAGCCCGAGGACTTCGTGGTGGAGGAGCTACTCGGCTTTGCCCCCGCAGGCGCCGGCGCGCATGTCCTGCTGAGGGTCCGCAAGCGCAATGCCAATACCCAATGGGTCGCGCGCGAGCTGGCGCGCCTTGCCGGCTGCCGGGCCACCGAGGTGGGGTATGCGGGCCTCAAGGACCGGCGTGCTGTCGCGGTGCAGTGGTTCTCGCTACCCCGAGCGCGCGCTGCGGTGAACTGGCACGACCTGCGCGGCGCCGACTTCGAAGTGCTGGAGGCCCACCCGCATACGCGCAAGCTGCCGCGCGGTGCGCTGGCGGGCAATCGCTTCGCGATACGCATCGGCGTGCACGACGGGGATGGTGCAGCGCTCGCCTCGCGCCTCGCACCGCGTCTGGCGGCTATCGAGCGGCGCGGCGTGCCCAACTACTTCGGCGAGCAGCGCTTCGGCCGCGATGGCGGCAACCTCCGCCGGCTCGAGGCCGCCTCCGTCGAGCGCTTGCCTGCGCAGCAGCGCGCCTTTGCGCTCTCCGCCGCACGCAGCGTGATCTTCAATGGCGTGCTGGCCGAGCGGGTATCGGACGGAACCTGGGAGCGGCTGCAGCCTGGGGATGTGGCCAACCTCGATGGACGTGGCAGTATCTTCCCCATCGAGTCGGTCGATTCCGCGCTGACCGAGCGCGCCGCGCGTCTCGAGATACATCCGACCGGGCCGCTGTGGGGACAGGGGAGTCCACCGAGCGCGGCCGGGGTGCTCGAGCTCGAGACGGCGATCGCCGCACGTTACCCGGACGCTGCCGCCGCCTGCACCGCGGCGCGCATGGCGCAGGAGCGGCGCAGCCTGCGCCTCGCGGTCCACGAGCTGCGCTGCGAAATCGAGCCGCAGTCCGTGCGCGTCCATTTTCGGCTGACGCGCGGCGGCTTCGCGACCGCGGTCCTCGCCGAGCTGATCGAGAGTCAGTCGCCGGAGAGCAGCACGTAGACCGCGCCGGTGCCGCCATCGACCGGCCGCGCCGAGACGTAGGCCAAGACCGCGCCCGTGC
>Ga0307473_10000184_pt1 | contig 12472 bp, 17 predicted proteins | sample atmos_gasesAM5C__FD_203744 | JGI IMG/M metagenome (GOLD analysis project Ga0307473, IMG submission 203744) | Hardwood forest soil microbial communities from Morgan-Monroe State Forest, Indiana, United States - atmos_gasesAM5C_515 | ecosystem: Environmental > Terrestrial > Soil > Temperate...
ATGCTTTCCGCTGGTCTTCAGGAACGTATGCGTAGAGTTCGAACGGTGAGAAGTCTTCCTTCTTGCGTCCCAGCTCGATGCGCTTGAAGAGCCGTTCCTGGAACTCTGTGGAACTGATGCGTTCCTTGTTGCTCCAGAACACGATTTTTAAGGCTCCTCGAGTACCGCCGCGGAAGATGCGCGCAGAAATCTGACCGGTCTCCTTTGCTATTTTCTCTATATAAGCGTCCGCCGTGCGCCAGTTCTTGTCAATCACGTGGGCGATTTCCTGAACGCTGCGCGGCTGCGGGTAGACAAAATCAAGGATTTTCTTCTCCGTATCCTTGTCAAGCATGGTCTTTTTATGGTGTTTGGAGCTTAAAATCCTTGCGAAAGTGCAATCACTGTGCGAGAGAAAGTGCAATGCAGAATGCAACGCTAGCGCAGCTTGTCGGCAATGGCTTTGAGCTCTTCAGGTTTGGCATCCTTATGCGGCCAGTGCTTGAAGCCGTCGTTGGACAGGCGAGGGATGACGTGCAAATGCGCGTGGAAGATGACCTGTCCCGCGGCAGCTTCATTGTTCATGCCGATGTTGATGCCGTCCGGCTTGAGGACATTCTTGATTTTCGTTGCGACGTGCTTCGCTGCCACGATGAGGTCTTTCAGGTCTTGCTCAGGCGTGTCAAAGATATCTGCGTGATGATGTTTGTGAATGACGAGTGCGTGTCCCGGATTCACGGGCTGGATGCTCAGAAATGCATAGGTGCGGTCGTCTTCGTAGATTTTGTGGGAAGGGATTTGTTGTGCGAGAATCTTACAGAAGATGCAGTCCGTCATAGGAAGTTTTCGACTTCGTTCAAGGTCGCGATTTTGTCCGGATACTCCCTGCGGCCTTTGCGGTCGATGAGGATGCCCTTGATGCCTGCTGCCTTGGCGCCTTCCAAATCCGTCTCGATGCTGTCGCCCACGACGATGGCTTCGTCCTTCGAGACGCCGAGCTGTTCCAGCGCGATGTCGTAGAGCTTGCCTTCCTGCTTGAGGACGCCGTGCTCGCAGGAAAGAACAACCGCGTCAAAGTATTGCTTGAGATTGTGCTTGGCGATGACATCTTCAACGGCTCCCTTTTGCGTGTTACTCACGACCGCGAGCTTGAGGCCGCGCTCCTTCAATGACGCGAGCGCTTCCACGGTTTCCGGATACGGGCGCGCGAAGAGCTTGTTCTTGTTCCACAATCCGACCATCTTGCTCAACACGATGGGCAGCGGGCGCACGCGGAACTCATCACATACCGCGCGGAACGCGTCTTCCTGCGTCGGGTACGATTTCGTGAAGAACGCATTTTCGAATCGGACAATGAATTCCTTGTAATCGATGGGGATGCGGAGAATCCTGAGCGTCCCCTTGGTCGGCGAATAGGTTCCGTTCTCTGCCAGGGTCCCCCAAAAGTCGAACAGTACTGCCTTGATTGCCATGAAACTCCCCAAATGGACTGGCGGGGATTTGAACCCCGAGCCTCACCGCTGCCAGCGGCGCGTTATACCGGGTTTAACTACCAGCCCATATAAATGTATATGGACGTGCCGGGAGTTGAACCCGGAGCCTCATCCTTGCGAAGGATGCGTCATGCCATTAGACCACACGCCCGTACTTAAAGGAGGGATAGGATGCCCTTTTAAAGCTATTGGGTCGGAAAGCGAACGGAAGAGTTACTCGTAAGTTCTGCGACAAGAGCGGCTTCTGGAAACAAAACTACACGCACACGCGTAGAGAACGCGCAATCTTCTAAACAACCAAGAACTTTATCGACGGTCTTTGTCGAAATGGAACTCTCGCTTTCTGAACTCCACATCTTTACTCACCCACTCCACACCCTGAAGGATTACGTTTCAAGTCTGCGCCGCAGGACGCTCATGTTGTTAACACCATAAGGTGAACTAAACACCTATATTTTATAGAACAATAATGCTTATAACCCCATTGAGGCTCTCAAAAGGCGGTGATAACAAATGTCAACTGACGAACAAACAAGAAAAGAAATCCTCCAGGGCTTGGTTAGGAGCGAAAAAGATGTGCTCCTGAAGCTCAAGGAACATGTCGAGCAAGCCAAATCAATCCTCTGGCTTGATGGCGCTACAGGGAAGGTGTTTATCGAGAAGAAAGACCTCTCTGTTGCAGACAATATTCGAGCATATCTCGTAGGCAAATACTTCGCACACGAGCTTCAGTTGGCCACGGAAGGAAGCTCGAATACAGAAGAACTGGCATCCGCTCTCCGCGTGTCAGTCCAGGCATTAGCGCCAGCAATCGGAAAGCTTGTTCGTGACAACTATATCTCTGAAGGCGGCGGCAAGTACACCATCATCCCACAGATGCTCGATAAGACCATTCATGAACTAGTAGCGACAGAGATACCAGTAAAAAAAATACAAAAACGAAAGAAACAAATAGTACATGCCACCTCCAACGATGAGGCAAGCGCACGGGCGCTGTCAAAGGAGGGCATCATTCGACTCAAGGAACTCATCGAAAAGGACGGTGTCGTGTTGGAGCACGTGTTTGATTACTACGGCTCAGATGCGCGGTTGATTTACCCCATCGCAACGGAAGGAACGAAGGAATCAGCACGTCAATATCGCGCCACCATGTTGTACTTGCTCATGATGAAGTACGCATTCGGCGTAACCGAGCTCAACTCCGCCGAATTGAGGCGTAAGCTAATCGACCTCGGATTGGATCAGAAAAACTTGGATAACTTGAGTACAACGCTGCACGGCTATCCTTCGCACGTTGTTCACAAGAAGGGTCCGAAAGGAAGCACACTAACCGCGTACCGGCTCACAGTGCCGGGCGAGATGGAAGCAATCAAGATATTGAAAGAAGTGGGTGGTAAGCATGGACAAAAACAAAATACATGAAGTCATTAAGCTCGCGAAAGACGCGACGAAGGATGAGACAGAATTCAGAGGAGAAATTCTCAACGGCGTAATAGTCGGCCTGATGTTGGGAGCGAAACATGATACTGGTTCTGCAGCAGACAGGTCATCGGTAAGTCCGCAGCCGCCGGCGCAAACAAAGCCTCAATCAATCAAGGAGTTTCTGTTCGAGCATCACACCGAGAACGACAATGAGAAAGCTCTGTGTTTCGGGTATTTCATGGAACACAACCAAGGCAAGGCCGTGTGGACAACCGCGGATCTCATCCAGTGCTTCAAGGATGCGAAGGAAAAAGTGCCCGCAAATCCAAGCGACAAGATTTTCAGATGCCGAAGTAATGGCTGGATAGACGCTCGTGAAGACGGCTACGTATTGACAAATACTGGCGAACGCGTGGTTGCCGAGATGCGCAATCGCAAGGTGAGCGAATGACCGTCAAAGCTGAAGTGAGTGAACTGTGGAAACAAGGTGCTTTCGAAAAGGAAGCCAGCGCAAGTACCGTCAATACGCTGTTGCGTGACCAGTTTGGTACGACTTGCGCAAATATATCCGTCATTCTAAAGAGCTGCGAGTTTCTCCGGAAAGATGCAGGAGGCTGGATCCAAAGATATCGGCATGGAACTAGGACAACCCCTGGAACAGCGGCGACAACCGACTACTTTGCCAGTCTGGACATTCATCCAGAGATTACCAAAGTGAGCAAGAAGCTCTTTGACGACGGAGAATACGATGATGCCGTGTTCAAGGCATACAAGCGCCTGAACAACATAGTTAAGGAAAAGTCAGGACGAAACGAGCTTGATGGTCAAGAGCTTATGCAGAAAGTGTTCGGAACCGACTCGCCCACGCTCAAGTTCAACGCGCACGTGACTGAGGCCGAAAGGAACTACCAACGAGGCATGATGTTTCTGCATTCAGGGGCTATTGCAGTAGCACGCAATCCTCCTGCTCATGAGGATACGTCGGGCGGGGACCCAGTACGTGCACGAGAACTTCTGGCGTTCGCAAGCTTCTTGTGCAAACGCTTAGATGAAATCTCAGCACCTACGCAAGTTAGCAATGCAGCGACTGCACAAAAGAAAAATCTAAACACTTCAGCATCATCTTAAATAGCACGCATACAAGTTTTCTCGTCGACAAACGAGGCACGCTGGTCACGGTTGCGTCAGACCACGGACCGCATCGGGAAGGGCTGAATAAGGGAAGCTACTGCTTCGCCGCCACGGCTCCAAATGACGCTCTTGCCGCATAGACAACGATTCCCAGCACAAGAACAACTCCTGCAAGGGACCAGACGGTGAACGCCATTCCTGCCTTGTCAAGGAGCAGTCCAAGGACAACCGGTCCCGCAACGCTTCCTAAATCACCAAGCCCTTCCATTGCTCCGCTGATTCTGCCGTAATGCCGCGGGTGTGCCAAGTGCGTGGTGATGCCGTCGCCGGCAAGGTCGATGAGTTCGAGCACGATACCGATGCCGAACACCACGACCAACTGCCAGAGGTAGCCCTGCGAAAATGTCAAGACTGCAAGGAGCAGGCAGACGCATCCCAGCCCTGCGAGCAGCGATTTCACGTGGTTGCGGTCCGCGATGCGTCCCAGCCACGTGCCGAACAGCTGCGGAATGTTGAGAATGACTGAAATGAAGATGACTTGGGGCAAGCTTGCGCCTTGCACGTACGCATAGATGGGAATGAAAAATTCGGCGAGCGTCGCGATGAATCCGGTGAAGAACGTCAGAACTGCAGAAAGCTGAAGCCCGGTGCTCCACGAGCGCATTTCGCGGAGGAGTCCGATATACACGCCTCCTGATACTGCCTTGCGAAGCCCGTCCTTGAATTTCTCCGTGTGGTCGGGCAGGAGCCGCAGGACCATGAAGATAGTGATGATGACCGTAGGGATGATTGCCAGGAAGAGCCAGTGCAACGGCACGAACGGAACGATGAGCATGCTGAGCAGGACTGCGCCAATCCAGCAGAAATGCGTGACGGTGTTCGAGTAGCCGAATGCTGACGCGATTGATTTCGGGGGAGTATGTGCGCGGAAATACGTGTCGCGCCCGACGCTGTCGAACGCGTATCCGACGCCGTTCAAGACTCGCGCGATGACGATGAACAGCGCAAAGCCCGAGACGCCTGCGAGAAAATAGCTGATGCTTATGAACGGATAGAGCAGGAGTCCTGCGACAATGATGGTTTTGCTTGCGACGCGGTCTGCGAGCATTCCTGCGAGCGGCCACGAGAGCATGAACGCGATGTTGTAGATGGAACTCAAGAGTCCTGTTTCAGCATAGGTGTGGGCGAACGAGAAAAGAAAGACGGGAAGCAGCGCTTCAAAGAGCCCCCAGCCGAACCAGCGGACGCCGGTCGCCCAGGAGAGCAAGCTTACTCCCGGAGGCACCCTTTTGCGCATAGAACGGGAACGCCAATATCTGCATATAAATGTTGCCTACTGCTTCGCCGCAATTCTGACATCGCCGCCCGTGACCGTCTTTCTGCCGGAATGCTTCGCAATCGTGATTGCTTGGGCGCAGATGTGTTTTGCTTTGGCCGCGAGGAGTTCTTCCATCGCGTTGACGGCGTCTTGAGAAACTCTTTGAGCGCCGGCTTTGAGCATCAGTCGCGCTAACGGCGCTTTCGGAATCGTGGTTTCGCGGATGACGGCCATGAGAAAAATATCGGGGGCTTGAAAGAAAGGCCCCCTTTGGTCGATGTGTTAATCAGGAGGAACGGGTTTCGATTTATAAGTCTTTCGCTCGCGCGTCGTTGAGCTCACGTCGCTGCTCAGCACGATATTTGTCGTTTGAGCAACGAAAAACTATGCACCGGTCCTTTTCCACGCAGTCTGGACGACGTCCTTGTTCACCAATGCGGGAGGAATTTCGCCGCTCAGCACGGCGAGAATGTTCTTGGCAGCGAGCTTGCTCATCTCGTTGCGCGCTTCCTCGGTTGCGGAAGCGATGTGCGGCGTCACCACGACGTTCTTGAGCTTCGCGAGGCCGGGCGCGAGCTTGGGCTCGAATTCGAACACGTCAAGGCCGGCGCCGCGAATCTGGTTTTTCTTCAGCGCGGCAACGAGCGCCTTTTCATCCACGATGGGTCCGCGGGACGTGTTAATCAGAATCGCGGTCTTCTTCATGAGCTTGAGCTTGTTCGCGTCAATCAAGTGCCGCGTCGTGGGCAGCAGGGGTACGTGGATGGAAACGACATCGGATTGCTTCAGGAGCGTGTCCAAATCGACATACTGCGCCTGGAATTGCTGTTCCATCTCGGCGTTGCGGTTGACGTCGTTGTAGAGGACGTTCATGTTCATGGCGCGCGCGACTTTCACGAAGACGCTTCCGATTCTTCCGGTGCCGACGACGCCAACGGTCTTGCCGTCGAATTCGGTTCCCAACAGCAGGAACGGGTCCCAGGATTTGTACTTGCCTGCCCTGAGAAACGGGTCTGCTTCGAGCAAGCGCTTCCCCACCGCGAGCATGAGCGCGACGGCGTGTTCGGCTACGGATTCCGTCAGGACGCCGGGAGTGTTCGTGACGGGAATGCCGCGCTTGGTCGCTTCGGGAATCGCGATGTTGTCGTACCCGACTGCGTAGTTTGCGATGATTTTCAGGTTGGGATTGGCATCCATCACTTCCGCGTCGATTTTGTCCGTGAGGAGCGTGAGCAGCGCGTCAGCCCACTTCGCGCCTTTCAGCAGTTCCTTGCGGGAAATCGGGGCGTTCTGCGGAGCGACCTTGACGTCGCATCGTTGCTGGAGGAGCGCAATGCCTTCGCCGGGAATCTTGCGCGTGACAAAGACTTTCGGTTTCATATGCCTGCCCACTCCTTCAGTTCGTCATAGCCCGTTTCGCCGCAAATCCACTTGCGCGTCTTGGAATTCCAGAAGAAAGGCACGCCGCCGCACCTGCCCTGGTCGGCTTCCTCAAGCTTCTGGGCATTCTTCTCGTTGTGCCACACTTCGAGCTTCGTGATTTTGATGCCGAATTCCTTTTCCAATCGTTCGACGAGCGGGTCCATGTTGCGGCAGTGGAAGCATTCCTGTCCGTGGAACATGAGAAGGTGGGATACTTCTTGTGCAGATTTTGAATTCTGAGCCGCGGCCGGAGCTGCCGAATGAGATTTCTTTGCGTGATGAGCTTTCGAATGGTGCTTCGCGGATTTTGCCATCATTCGCCCTCGCGGCAGGAGCAGTGCATGAGCTTTTTGCTGCAGCCGCCGCACATCTTGCACATCGGACAGGACGGCGACGTGCTCAAGAGGATGTGGCAGTAATTGCACGACGGGCATCGGGGAGCGTTCTTCTCGCGATGCGCGTGAATGCCGTGAAGCTTCTGAGCACTCTTCGTCGTATGAGCACCCTTGCTCTTCTTCCCCGGCAGTTTTGTCGTTCGTCCGCGCTTGTTCCCTTTCTTCATCGTTTGACCTGGTGCAATTGTCCAATCCGCGTTCCCAGCAGGCGCACCACTGCGGCTTTCGTTCTCGCGTTCTTGAGCACGTGCGCGAGTTCGTGGTCCTGTTGGACGTCCTCAATCCATTGCGCGAAATCGTTGCGCTGGTCGTTGACGTGGTACTGGAATGTCGCCTGGTCCATCGCGAGCACGGCCTTGTGGAGTTCGGGAATGCTCCGGATGACCATGCCGTTGCGGACCTTGAAGGTGACGTCCTGCGGAACCGCTCCAAGGACTCGCTGAGCTGCGCTCTTTGCGGTCGGTCCTCTCGGTGAGACGGTGACCTTGTGCGTCAGCTGGGCGGCATGCGCGAACTTGAGCCGGATGCTGTCCCGCGCTGCCTGCGCGATGTTCGACGCCTTCAAGCCGTAGAGTTTCAGCAATTCTTCAGGAGGACCGCTTTGTCCGAAGCGGTTTTGCACGCCAATGCGCTGCACCGGAACCGGGTGTTCTTGGGAAACAATCTCTGCAACCGCGGAACCCAAGCCGCCGGTGATTTGGTGCTCTTCTGCCGTCACGATGCATCCGCAGCGCCGAGCCCAGTCGAGAATCGTCTTCGTGTCAAGCGGCTTGACGGTGTGGCAGTTGATGACTGCTGCGCTGACGCCTTCCTTCTCAAGTTCCTTTGCGGCCATCAACGCTTCATACACCATCGTGCCCATCGCGACAATGAGGACATCATCGCCTTCGACGAACACTTCCGCCTTGCCAATCTGGAACGGCGTGGCATCGGTCGTGACAATCGGGGTTTTCTCGCGCGCGAACCGAAGGTAGACGGGCCCGATGAATTCGGCAGCCGCAACCGTTGCCTTGCGCGCCTCAATCGCGTCTGTGGGAACGATGATGGTCATGTTCGGAATCGCGCGCATGATGTTGACGTCTTCGATGGCCTGGTGCGTCGCGCCGTCCGGACCGACGCTCACTCCTGCGTGCGCTCCGGCAACCTTGACGTTCGTGTTGTTGTAGCAGATGGTTGTTCGAATCTGTTCCCAGTTCCTGCCAGGAGAGAACATTGCATAGGAGGAAATGAACGGCACCTTTCCGGCCATCGCGAATCCGGAAGCGAGCGATGCCATGTTCTGCTCGGCAACGCCGACTTCGACGAAACGCTCAGGATACTTGAGTTGGAATCCGAGGGAGCGCGTGCTCTCGCTCAAGTCCGCGCATAGAACGACGACGTTCTTGTTTTTCTCGCCCGCAATCAGCAATCCTTCGCCGTAGCCGTTTCGTATCGGTACCTGCTTGACTTCGCCCGTGAGATCGGCAATCGCGGGGTTGGTTCGCATCAGTCCGCTCCCTGCTCGATTTCAGAACGCCAGTGCTCGAGTTCTGCGAGCGCGACGTCGCCTTGTTCTTTTGTCGGCGGCTTGCCGTGCCATTCGTGGTCGTTTTCCATGTAGCTCACGCCCCGTCCGGGAATCGTATGAGCAATGATGAGCGTGGGTTTTTCGTAAATGGCCTGGGCTTCCTTGAACGCGGCAACGAGGTGTTCGTGGTTGTGTCCGTCGACGTCAATGACGTGCCAGCCGAACGCTTCCCATTTCTCGCGTAACGGCTCCAAGGGCATGACGTCCTCGGTATGGCCGTCGATTTGGATGTTGTTGCGGTCGATGACGCCCGTGAGATTGTGCAGTCGGTACTTGCCTGCCCAGAGTGCGGCTTCCCAGATTTGTCCTGATTCGAGTTCGCCGTCGCTCATCAGGCAATAGACGCGCCAGGTCTTCTTGTCCATGCGCGCGGCGTAGGCCATGCCTGCTGCCTGGCTCAAGCCGGAAGCGAGCGGTCCTGAGGTGGTTTCGATGCCCGGGAGCGTTCCGCGGTGCGGATGTCCTTGTAATCGCGTTCCGAGTTGTCGCAAGGTCTTGAGCTCTTCGCGCGGGAAGTAGCCGGCGTTCGCGAGCGCAGAATACTGGACAGGACAGATGTGGCCGTTGCTGAGAATCAATCGGTCGCGGTCTTCCCAGCCCGGATTGGCGGGGTCGTGGTTGAGCACGTTGAAGTAGAGGGCCGTGAAGACGTCCGCCATGCCGAGAGGACCGCCGCTGTGCCCCGAACCGGCCGCGACAAGGGATTTGATGAGGTCCTGGCGAACGGTATTGGCAATGAGCTTGAGCTGCTTCGTATCAGTAATCTTCTGCATCCGTGCCATTAATCGCCTCTTTTACCAAGCAGCACGTCACCGATTTTGTTTATAAATGTTTGGTTCGCATTTCTCGTATAGGCTTATAAATGCAGGGCGCTTTCCACCGCTCATGCTCGACAACCCATTGGTGGCAGGCGCCGTCCTCGGTCTTCTCGGAGGCGCGGTGCGGGCCATTGTGGGAGCGTGGAACGCACATCACCGGCACGTGAAGTTCGAGCTTGGGTATTTCTTCGTGACGCTCATCGTCGCATTGCTGATTGGCGTTGGGCTCGCGCTTGCGCTGGACGGCACGCCGTACATGAAGCTCATTGCGTTCTTGGGCGGCTACGGCGGCACGGACTTCCTGGAAGGATTGATTCGCGCAACCAAGATGCTGCCGCAGAAGAAATAGTCGTTAACCGCAAGCAGCTTTGTCGTTCGTGCGTTATCGACTTCTGAGAAAACGACTCAAATCTGCCGGGGAACGGAACTCAAGCGGGTGCAAACGCACTACTTCACTTCCCTTTTCATCACCGCATACGCTTTCTTGAAATCCTTGACGTCATACAGCGCGCTTCCCACCACGAACAAATTCGCTCCTGCGTTTCGACAAAGTTTCGCGGTCCCGTGATGGATGCCACCGTCGACTTCGATATCAATTTTCGGCGCCCATTCGCGCAGTTGCCTGATTTTTCTGCTCATGTTCAGAAATCCCTGTCCCATGAAGCCCGGATGCACCGTCATGACGAGCACCTGGTCAATCAACGGCAGATAGCGCTTCACGTACGAAGCGGGCGTTTCCGGATTGAGCGCGATGCCGACGTGTAACTGGTGGAACTTGATGTGTTCGATGAGCGCGAGCGCGTAGTCATGCGAGTGCACGGCTTCGAGGTGGAAGATGACGGTCTTGGCGTGCGGCATCGCTGCAATTTCGTGCACGTACGCCTCGGGATGCTTGACCATCAGGTGAAATTCGAGCGCGAGCTTGGTGCGCACGGAAAACGCATCCGGCGTCACCGTCTTGTTGCGGACGAATGAGCCATCAATGATGTCCACCTGCACCTTTTTCGCGGACTTCTCTGCGAGCCGGAGCTTGCGCAGAGCGTCATTCCTCGTTTTTGCAAGGATTGCCGGAATGATTTCAGCGGTTTTCATAGTGTTCGATTTTCTTCAGCCGTCGCAGATGCCGTTGCTCGCTGGAAAACGGCGTTGCGAGCCACGCGTCAACAATCTTTTTTGCCTTGGGAAGGGAAAGACCGATGCCTTTGGCGCGCGTCACGGTCTTGCCGCCCGCCAGGCAGAGAATGTTTGCATCATTGTGGCTGCGGCTCAATTTCGCGCTCGCGACGTCCCAGACGGGCACCGCGCGCGCTCCCCGCACTTTGTTCGCGGCAATCGCGATTCCTTCTGCAGAACCGCACACGAGAATCCCTTTGCCTTTCGTGCGCACGGTCATTTCCGCAACGGGAATCGCGTAGTCGGGATAATCGTCATTCTTGTCATATTCCCACGCGCCGAAGTCGCGGATGAGAAATCCTTTCGATTCGAGGTACTGCTTGAGCCGTTCCTTGAGCGCGAATCCGGCATGGTCCGCACCGAGATAGAGCAATGTCACGGGCACCTCATTTTCACAAAAGAGAGCAAGAACGCTATTTAAAGTTACGCAATGCCGAGCGCCTTCTTCAGTGCGCTCTTGTCGAAGCCGATGATGATTTGTCCGTCGATGTCGATGACGGGAACGCCCATCTGGCCGGACTTCTCAATCATTTCCTGCGCCTTCTTCTCATCAGAGGAAACGTCCACTTCCGCGTACTTGACGTTGTTCTGCTTGAGGAAATCTTTCGTCTGCTTGCAGTAGGGGCACGTCGGCGTGCTGTAGATGAGGACCTTGTGTTCTGCCATGCGTCACCTTTTTTCTCAAGACGCCCACGGTGCTATATAAACCTTCCAGTTCGCTACAGCTCGCTCGACGACTTCCACGCGCGCACCACGACGTAGCCGAGCCAGATGAGCACGAGCACGCCGATGATGTGCGCCGCTCCTGACGTGTAGAACGGCGTTGCCGTGAGCGCGTCATTCGCGGTGTAGAAGAACTCCATGCTCCACGGCACCAGTCGAGGAACGTAAATCTCGAAGAACGTCGTGCCTTTCCACGTAATCATCACGATGCCGATGAAAATGAGGATGAACGCGCTGATGACGTTGTACGTGTGCGTGACGATTTCCTTTCCGAAGAGCTTGAACGTGAGCACCCTGCCACGAATCCACTTCTTGTTCGCGAGGTCGAACTTGTCCGCAAGCATTGCGACGAGAAGCAGCGGCAGCGAGACGCCAAGCGCGTAGAACACGAGGTAGCTCGTGCCCGTGACAATGGTTCCCGCGTTTGCCGCGAGCAACAAGATTCCACCGAGCACCGGGCCGACGCACGGCGTCCACCCGAGCGCGAAGAAGAATCCCATCAACATCATGCCGAGTCCATTCTTTGCCTTGTGATGGTCGAGCTTGAATTGGAACCACGTGAAGCCCTTGTTGAGGAACGTCATGATGCCGAAAACGATGAAGATGAATCCCGACAGCACCGCGAATGGCTCCTTGAACTGGTTGATGAACTGTCCGAGGAGTGCGGCGGTGACGCCCAATGCGGTGAATGCAAGCACCAATCCAATGCAGAAGAACGCCGTCATCAAGACGGCTTTCTTGCGCTCCTTGAAGAGGAAACTGAAGAAGGTGGGCAAGAGAACAAACCCGCACGGGCTTGTGAAGCTGACGATGCCTGCGAGGAACGCGATGAGGAACGTGATGCTTGCCGCCAATTGCTCGCGGTACTGGATGATTTTGAGCACGCCGACCGGCAAGTCTTGAGCAACGACGATAGGCGCGAGCACGGCGAGCAGCAGGATGAACGGCAGGAGCTTCCTCATTTTAGTTTACAGTGAGTGTAACACTTTATAAATGTTATGGAGCTTATTGAAGCCAGGCAAGAATGTCCT
>Ga0307473_10000185_pt1 | contig 12463 bp, 8 predicted proteins | sample atmos_gasesAM5C__FD_203744 | JGI IMG/M metagenome (GOLD analysis project Ga0307473, IMG submission 203744) | Hardwood forest soil microbial communities from Morgan-Monroe State Forest, Indiana, United States - atmos_gasesAM5C_515 | ecosystem: Environmental > Terrestrial > Soil > Temperate forest...
CACCATCGCGGAACATACGAAGATCAAGCGTTCGCTGCTCGAGGCCCTCGAGCGCGACGACCTCAGGTACTGGCCCACCGGCATCTTCAGGAGGGGCTGGATCCGCAATTACGCAAAGGCGATCGGCGCCGATGCGGACGCAGTCGTCCGCGAGTTACGCACCCTCTATCCCGACGAGGAGGTCAGTGTCGAGGCCATCGCCTCCGCGCTCGACCGCGAGGGTTCGGAAAGCACCGGCTCGCGCGTGCTCCACCTCGTGTCGTGGCTGCGCGGCGTCGCCCGGCGTGACAGCGCCCCCGAGGGCGCGCCTCCCGTCGCCGCCGCTCCGCGGCCTTCTCCCCCTCTCCCCCCGGCTCCGGCCTTCACCCGGCGCGAGCCGATGCCGCAGCTTGGCGATGCAGCGCGCACGCTCGGTGCCGTCGGCGTGGTGCTCTGGTCGTGGGACGCGCGATCCGCGGTGCTGCGGCCCTCGCTCGGCGAGGGCTATCCGAAAGCCCTGCTGTCCGCGCTTCCCGACGTGCCGCGCGACGCGGAGAACGCCGTGGCGGCGGCGTTTCGCCGGGCGGAAATGTGCGTCGTGAGCGGCGGACGCAACACCACTGGTGCGCTCGCCCTTCCGGTCATGTCGCCGGTAGGATGCGTCGGCGTCCTCGCGCTGGAGTTCCGCGATGGCGTGGAACGGCGCGAATCCGTTCGCGCAGGAGCGGCGCGGCTGGCTGCCGATGTCGTCAACCTGGTAGTACCACCTGTTGCACGGCATTCGAGCGTCGCGTAGCGGAGACAGCCTCCGTCGTTGATCTTTTACTTGACACCCAACTCTGCCGTTGGATACGGTAACTCGCCCGTGGATCTTCGCAGGGGAGCGGGCGCCGCCATGCGCGCTCCCCATACCCGCCGTTCGAACGAGAGCGCAGAACAAGCTCTCCCGGATTTCGTCCCGTCGCACCTCGCCGCGGAATGGACCGCCATTTCGTGCGGGCGGCACAACGTCCTGCTCGCAGGAGCGCCCCCGGCGCTGGACGCGATGCTGGCGTCGATCACGCCGCACCTCGAGGAGCCGATCCGGATGTTCGACACCGCCACCGGCACAGCGCTGCCGGGGCAAGGCACGTTGGTCCTGACGGAAATTGGCGACCTGAATGCCGAGCAGCAGCTACGGCTGCTGGCGTGGATGGATCGGGCTGGCCGCGAGGGCCACGTGCAGATTGTCTCCACGACGTCGCGGCCGATCCTGCCGCTGATGGAGCGCGGCACATTCCGCGCGGAGCTGTACTACCGGCTCAACGTCGTGCGCGTCGATCTCGACGAGCCCAGGACGGATCTCAGCGGCTGACGCAGCGCCGTCCACGGCGCCGTCCACGGCTGACGCCGCACGCCGCCGGATCGAATCCTATAAGTCCGAAGAACGGCGGCCGCCGCGAGGAAAGTGCCGCCGATCGATGGTCGCCACCTCGCGCCGGTCGTGCGTGGGCAGGTTGCCGTACACGTAGCCGGTGAGCGAGCGGGACAGCCGCATCGACCGCTCGTAGAACCCGCCCGCCGCCTGTACCTCGCGAGCGAGGACGAGGTCGTCGTGCGCCGAGTAGACGATGCAGCGCGTGTGGGGAGTGGAGAGGTGGACGAGGTGCAGGCCGTTGTATTCCTGCAGCCGGACGTTGGTGACGAGGATGTCGGGAGGTTGGTGGAGCAAGCGATCTCGCGCGGCGCCGAAATCGCGGCACACTTCCACGTCAGCGAGCATCCGCAGCACGCTGAGCGCCTCGCTGCTCGAGTGGACGTTCGGGTCCACCAGGAGAATCTCCTTGGCCGCCTGAGCGACGGGAGTCCGCCGCGCGACGAAGTCCCCGCCAAGCGGTTCGACGGGCTTCGCCACCGCCGGGACAGGGCTCGGCCCGTTCGGCGTACGAAGGCCGGGATACGTACGCGCGAGACGATCGGTCTCACGCCGACGGTTCCCTGTCAACACGGTGAATTCCTGGTGACGCCGATTCGTGATGTTCATGGTGCCTGTCGTCCCCCGACGCGGAAGGGAGATGTCCCCTTGCGGTCTATAGGGCCCGGCGGCACCGCCAAAAATATAGGGTTCGCGAAAAAATTCGTCGGCGTTTGGATGACACGATTGCTGAGATAACATGCCCGGCCGTGCGGTACGTCTGGCGCCGGCTCGGACACGCGGTCCTGGTGCTCCTCGGCGTGTCGTTCCTGACCTTCGTGCTGGCAGCCGCGGCCCCCGGGAGCCTGGTCGACGAGCTGCGCCTCGACCCCCGTGTTTCCCCAGAAACTATTGAAGCGATGAGGGTTCGGTACGGGGTGAACGACGCCGTCCCGGCCCAGTACCTTCGGTGGCTGGAATCGATCGGCCGGGGGGAGCTTGGCTTTTCGATCGCCTACAACGGCCCGGTGGGGCCGCTCCTGTGGCCCCGCGTCCGCAACACCCTGCTGCTGACCATTCCTGCCACGCTGCTTTCCTGGCTGATCGCCCTTCCGCTCGGGACGTGGTCGGCCGGGCGCAAAGGGGGCTGGCTCGACCGCTTGACCGCCGGCGCCACGACGACCCTGCTCGGCATCCCGGAGCTGGTGCTCGGCCTGGGCCTGCTCCTGTTCGCCGTCCGTACGGGCTACCTGCCGACCGGCGGCATGACGTCCCTCAACTTCGAGGAACTCGAGCCGTGGCAGCAGATGCGGGACGTCCTCGTCCACCTGATTCTGCCCGTGACCGCGCTCACCCTCGTCAGCCTGCCGGTCCTGGTCCGGCACGTCCGCGCCAGCGTCGCGGAGGTCGTACGGGCGCGGTTCATCCAGGCGGCCAGGGCCGCCGGTGTCCCGGAGCGGCGGCTGCTGGTTCGCCATGCCCTGCGCACCGCCGCCAACCCGTTGATCTCGCTCTTCGGGCTCTCGCTCGCGGGCCTGCTGAGCGCCTCGTTCGTCATCGAGACGATCATGAGCTGGCCGGGCCTCGGGCCTCTTCTCCTCGCCGCCGTGGCCGCCCGCGATCTGCACGTCGTCGTCGCCGCGGTGAGCTGCTCGACGGTGCTGCTCGTGGCCGGGAACCTGCTGGCCGACGGCCTGCTCTACCTCGCCGATCCGCGCGTTCGCCCTGAGCGGGCATGACGTCCGGGCCGCATCACCCCGGTCGAAACCACCACGTCGCGCTGCTCGCGCTCGCCGGCATCTATGTCACGGCGATCTGTGCCGGGTTCTTCGCGCCGTACGATCCGTCCACCCAGTCGCGCGATCTCGCCTTCGTGCCGCCGACCGGACTTCACTGGGTGGACGTGTCGGGAACCATCCATCTCCGTCCCTTCGTCTATCAGGAGGGACGTGCGTATCCGGTCCGTTTCTTCGTACGCGGCGCGCCGTATCGCATCGGCCGCTTCGTCCCCGGCGAACGTCACCTTCTCGGGGTCGACGCGCCGGCGATGCTCTTCCTGCTGGGGACCGACGGGTTCGGGAGAGATCAGCTCTCGCGATTGCTGTACGGCGCGCAGATCTCGCTCTTTGCCGGTCCGCTTGGCGCGGCGCTGTCGGTCGCGATCGGCCTCGTCCTCGGCGGCCTCGCCGGCTTCTTCGGAGGGTGGGTTGATACGGTCATCATGCGCGCCGGCGAGCTGTTCCTCGCGGTGCCGTGGTTCTACCTGCTCTTCGCGGTGCGGATGGCGCTGCCGCTGCGCATCGAGCCGCAGGACGCGTTCGTCATGATCCTGGCGATTGTCGCCGTCGTCGGGTGGGCCAGGCCGGCGCGGTTGATCCGCGGCATCGTGCTGAGCGGCACGACGCGCGACTACGTCGTGGCCGCACGGGCACTCGGCGCATCGGACCTGCACGTACTGCGGCGCCACGTGCTGCCGCAGGCATTCGGCGTCGCGCTCACGCAGGCGGCCCTGCTGGCGCCTCAATACATCCTCGCCGAAGCGACCCTCTCGTTCTTCGGGCTCGGCGTGGGGGAACCGGTACCGAGTTGGGGAAATATGTTGGCGGTCCTTCAACGGTACGATGTATTGTCGTCGTACTGGTGGATGTTTCTGCCAGGAGGAGCTCTGCTCGCGGTCTTCCTGCTCTACTACCTCGTAGCCGATGCGTTGCACGAGCGGGTCGCCGCTCTGCCCGGATGAGCGTGGAAGAGGCCGCGACGGCCGGATTCGAGGATTGATGACGAGACGACTAGCCGCACTCACCCTCGCGCTGAGCGTCGTCTTCGCAACCGGCGCCCGTCTCGCGTCGCAGCAGGCGGCAACCGCGACCGAGTGGCTCGTCTCGCGCGCGGAGGTCGGCCGTTCCGGCGGCCAGCTCGTCGTGGTCGAGCGAGCCGAGCCGCGAACACTCAATCCCGTCGTCGCCATCGATGCGCCGTCGAGAGAGATTCTTGCCCGTACGACGGCCGACCTCATTCACATCGACCGTGAAACGCAGCAGCCGCAGCCCGCGCTCGCGCGCGCGTGGACAGTCTCGCCGGACGGCCGCCGGTTCACGCTCTCGCTGCGCCGCGGCGTCCGCTTTTCCGACGGGCAGCCCTTCGACGCCGACGACGTGGTGTTCTCGTTCCGGGTGTATCTGGACGAGAAGGTCGGGTCGCCGCAGCGCGACCAGTTGATCGTCGCCGACAAGCCGATCGACGTGCGGAAGCTCGATCAGTACACCGTCCAGGTGGACCTGGCCGAGCCGTACGCGGTCGGCGAGCGGATGTTCGACAGCGTCGCGATGCTGCCGCGCCACCTGCTCGAGACCGCGTACACCGAGGGGCGTCTCGCGCGGATGTGGGCGGTCGGCACGCCGGCGGAGGCGTTCGCGGGCCTTGGACCGTTTCGCCTGAGGGAATACGTCCCGGGCCAGCGGCTCACGCTCGAGCGGAACCCGTACTTCTGGAAGACCGACCGCGCGGGCACGCATCTGCCGTATCTCGACCGGCTGGTGTTCGTGTTCGTGCCGAGCGAGGACGCGCAGGCGGTGCGGTTCCAGGCGGGCGAAGCCGACGTCACCACCCGCCTGAGCGCGACCAACTTCGAGGTCCTGCAGCGCGACCGGGGCAGGCGCAACTACGACCTGATCGATGCCGGCCCCGGGCTCGACTACACGTTCCTGTTCTTCAATCTGAACGGCCCCGCGCAAAACGACCCGCCCCAGGCGGCGCGGCACCGCGGATGGTTCGAGCAGCTGGCGTTCCGGCAGGCCGTGTCGCTGGCGGTCGACCGGGACGCGATTGTGCGCCTCGTGTATCGCGGCCGCGCGACGCCCCTGTCGGGGCACGTGCCGCCCGGGAACAAGTTGTGGATCAATCGATCACTGCCGAAGCCGACGCGTTCGCTCGACCGCGCGCGGGAGCGCCTGCGGAGCGCGGGGTTCTCCTGGAATGCGGCCGGCGCGCTGGTGGACAAGGACGGGCAGGAGGTCGATTTCACGATCGTCACCAACACGGGCAATACGGAACGGATGCAGATTGCGACGATCATCCAGGACGACCTGAAGCAGATCGGCATTCGCGTCGGGGTCGTGACGCTGGAGCTGCGGGCGCTCCTCCAGCGCGTCCTGATGACGCACGACTACGACGCGTGCGTCCTCGCGCTTGGCGCCGCCGACGGTGACCCCTCGAGCGAGATGAACGTGTGGCTGTCGAGCGGGGGTACCCACCTGTGGCACCCGGAACAGGCCGTCCCGGCCACCCCGTGGGAAGCGGAGATCGACACGTTGATGCGGCGGCAGCTGACGGTGCGCGACGTCCAGGCGCGCAAGCGTCTGTACGACCGCGTCCAGGAGCTGGTCGCGGAGAATCTGCCTGTCATCAGCCTTGTGAGTCCGAGTGTGCTCGCGGGCACCACGAAGGCGCTGGGCAATCTGCGGCCGACGATCTTCGACCACCACGCGCTCTGGAACGTCGACGAGCTGTTCTGGCGCGGGAGGCCAGCCGGTGGGACGCGATGAGGCCAGCAAGTCACGCATCACGCGCCGGCTGCGCGGTCCGGATCGGACCTGGAGCGATGCACGTCTCATCCGCTACTGCCTGAACGGCGACGACCGGGCCTGGGCCGCCCTGATCGAAAAATACAAGAACCTGATCTATTCCATCCCCATCAAGTACGGCGCCAGCCCCGACGATGCCGCCGACATCTTCCAGTCGGTCTGCGTGGAGCTGCTCTCCGAGCTGCCGCGCCTGCGCAAGCGGGCGTCGTTCCGCAGCTGGCTCATCACGGTGACGGCGCACCAGGCGTTTCAGTGGAAGCGGAAGACGCGGCGCCGCGCGGAGGAGGAGCTGACGCCCGTGGAGGAAGAGCGGCTCGAATCGGATCCGTCGCCGGACCTCATCGAGCAGGTGCAGCGGGAACAGGTCATGCGAGATGCGATCGCGGAGCTTCCACCGCGCTGCCGGGAGATGATCACGCTGCTGTTCTTCCGCGAGCCGCAGTTGCCCTACCGCGACGTCGCGCGGCAGCTGGGCCTCGCGGTCGGGTCGATCGGGTTCATCCGAGGCCGGTGCCTCAAGCGTCTTCAGCGCATGCTCGAAGACCGGGGCTTCTGACGTGTCACACTCCCCCCAGACGCAAGACGCGCTCATCGATCATCTCGCCGGTGTCCACGCGCCGCGCGCGCGCGCGGGCTTCCTTCGCCGCCATCGCGAACTGATCGAGCCCGCCGTCGTCGAGGAGCTGTACGGGCGCGTCGTGCGGCTCGCGCGCGTGGACATCGAGCAGGCCGACCGGCTCGCGCTGGCCGCGCGGTGGATCGCGGACACGCTCGACGACGACCTGTCGCGCGCGCAGAGCATCAGGGCGCAGGGGCACGTGCGGTTCATCCGCGGCGAGCACCGCGAGGCCCTCAAGCACTACGCTGCCGCCACGAAGCTCTATCGCCGCGCCGGACGCGACGTCGACGTCGCCCGGACGCTCAACGGGTCGATCCAGAGCCTCATATCGCTCGGCAAGTACACCGAGGCGCACGGCTCCGCGCGGCGCGCGCGGGCGCTCTTCGAGCGTCACGGGGTCGCGCTCGGTCTCGCGCGCCTCGACAGCAACGTCGCCAACATCCTGTCGCGCCAGGACCAGTGGAACAAGGCGCTGCCGCTGTACGAACGCGCGCACGCGGAGCTCGCGAGGCTGGGCGAGCCGCAGGACGTCGCGGCGGTCCTGAGCAATCTCGCGCTCGCGCACATCAACCTGAACGACTTCGAGCGCGCGCTGACGACGTACGGGACGGCGCGCGCGTACTGCGAACGCCACGGCATGCCGCTGCTGGTCCTGCAGGCCGACTACAACATCGCCTACCTGTACTACCTGCGCGGGGAATACACGCGGGCGCTCGAGCTGTACCGGACCGCGTACGACGAGAGCGAGCGCGTCGGAGACGGGTACCACAGCGGACTGTGCGACCTGGATCGGTCCGAGATCTACCTCGAGCTGAACCTGAGCGAGGAAGCCGCCGACCTCGCCGACCGCGCGCTCGGACGGTTTGGCCGGCAGCGCCTGCTCTACGAAGAGGGCAAGGCGGTGACGAACCTCGCGCTGGCGGCGAGCCGGCGCGGCGGGATTCGGCGCGCGCGGACGCTCTTTGCCCGCGCCCGCCGGCTGTTCGAGCACGAGCGCAACGACGTCTGGCTCGCGCTGGTGGACTTCTACGAGGCCCTGGTGCTCTACCGCGACGGGCAGGCGCACCCCTCGCGCGAGCTGGCGGCGCGCGCGCGGCGGCAGTTCGCCCGCGCGTCGGTGCCCGTCAGGGCGGCGGCCTGCGAGCTGCTGCTCGCGCGGCTCGACCTGCAGGCGGGCCGGCTCCACGCCGCCGAGGAGGCGTGCCGCGCCGTGGTCGAGCAGAAGACCGCCGCGGAATCGCCGATGCTGGCCTACCAGTCGCAGTTCCTGTTCGGCCTGATTCGCGAGGCGCAGGGCGACCGCAGCGCCGCGCTCGACGGCTTCCGTCACGCCTACCACTCGCTCGAACAGCTGCGCAGCCGGCTGCAGGGCGACAACCTCAAGATCGCGTTCTTCGAGGACAAGCAGGCGGTCTACGAGAGCCTGGTCGCGGCGTCGGTCACGAGCACCCCGACGCACCGCCAGATGGACGCGGCCTTCGGCTACATCGAGCACGCGAAGTCGCGGAGCCTCGCCGACCTGATTGCGTTCCGCGCCGCGTCGCTCGCGCCGCGCAGCGCCGGCGAGGCGACATCGGCCGTGCGCGACGTCCGGCAGTCGCTCAACTGGCACTATCGCCAGATCGACGCCGAGGAGGCGAGCCGGCAGAAAGGCGCGACGCGGCGCGTGGACGTGCTGCGTCGCCGCGCGCGCACGCTCGAGAAGCAGCTCGAGCGATCGCTCGACGAGATCCGCCGGACCGACGAAGAGTTCTCCGCGCTGCAGAGCGGCGCGACCTTCGGCGTCGACGAGATTCGGGAAAGCCTCGGCACCGACGCCGTCCTGCTCGAGTACTACCAGGCGCGCGGGCAGCTGTATGTCTGCGTGCTGCGCCAGAAGGATCTCGACATCGTCCCGCTCGGGCCGATGGCGCAGGTACGGCGGGAGCTGCGGCTGCTCCAGTTCCAGCTGTCGAAGTTCCGGCTCGGCGCGGAATTCCTTGGCGACGTCGGCGATCAGCTGCAGGGCGCCACGCTGATGCACCTGCGGGAGCTGTACGACGTGCTGATCGCGCCCATCCGCGAGCGGCTCCACGCGCGCCATCTCGTGGTGGTGCCGCACGACCTCCTGCACTTCCTCCCGTTTCACGCGCTGTTTGACGGCGAACGCTATCTGATCGACGACTTCTCGCTGTCGTTCGCGCCGAGCGCGAGCGTGTACCGGTTGTGCTGGGCGAAGCAGCCGCGGTCCGGCGGCGAGGCGCTCATCATGGGCGTCCCCGACCTGGCGACGCCGTTCATCGCCGACGAAGTGGAGTCGGTCGCGGAGGTGCTCCCGAACACGCGGGTGCTGCTGGGCGGCGCGGCAACCGCCGCGGAGCTGCGGCAGCACGGCTCGACGAGCCGCTTCGTGCACATCGCCACGCATGGCATCTTCAGGCGCGACAACCCGTTGTTCTCGTCGATCAAGCTGGGTGACGGCCAGCTCTGCGCGTACGAGCTGTACGAGCTGCAGCTGACGGCAGAGCTGGTGACGTTGAGCGGGTGCAGCACCGGCTTGAGCGTCGTCGCCGGCGGCGACGAGCAGCTTGGACTGGTGCGGGGCCTGCTGTACGCTGGCGCGCGCGCCGTCCTGCTGACGCTCTGGGATGTCAACGACAAGAGCACCAGTGCGTTCATGAAGGCGTTCTACTCACGCCTTCGCGACGGCTGGGGTAAGGCCCGCGCGGCCCAGCAGGCGATGCGGGAATTACGAGACAGTCATGCGCATCCCTTTTATTGGGCTCCGTTCGCCCTCATCGGGAACGGGGATGCGTCGTAAGGCTGTGAATTTACGCGAAGCGTGAAATTTACGTAGTCCGGCTATATTTTTGAGGCTTGACGGAACCCTCAGATCACAGAGGGAAAACTGGGGGCAGGTCAACACATGAACCATTTCACGATCTGGGATTGGGCCGATTTTTCGCGAGGAGTCGCCGACGAGCCAGTGCGCGCCGCCATGCAGGCGCATCTGTCCACCGGTTGCTCCCGCTGCGAGCGAACCGTCCGTGTGCTGCGTGGAGTCTCCGCGACGGCGCTCGGCGAGCCCCAATTCGAACCCCCCGACCGGGCCATGCGCTACGCCCGGGCGCTGTTCTCTCTCCAACGCCCCGAAAAGACCGGCCTGGCGCGTTTGGTCGGCCGGCTCATTCACGACAGTGCTCTCGCCCCGCTCCCCGCGGGCATGCGGTCGGAAGCGCACGCCGATCAGACCCGGCACCTCCTCTACGAGGCCGGCGGGTACTATCTGGACGTCCAGGTGGAGCAACCCGAGCCTGGCCGCGTCAGCCTGGTCGGTCAAATTGCCGCCCGCAATAACCCAGACGCCAGCACCGCCAACCTGCCCGTCTGGCTTCTGGATCGCACTAGTCTGGTGGCGAGTACAATCAGCAACCGCTTTGGCGAGTTCCAGTTGGATGGCGTCCCTGCGCGAAATCTCCTGCTCCGCGTACCGCTACCAGACGTCGGTAAACGTCTCGAAGTTTCGGTAAGTCAATCTGGCGACGGACTTTCCGACCGTCGTCGCTCCACGCGCACTCGCTCGGGCAGCCGTCGGACGCGTTAGCCCAACCGTATATTTTTGTAAAAAATCGGTCACGGTTGGGTTAACCTTCTTACCCGACTTCCCCGATAAAAAGTTGGTCTTGGTACGCGTGGAGAGTGAGCGTGTCTATTAGGAGTCAGCGGAGGCTGACGCCGCGTCACATCTGGTGTGTTCTTGCTGCGTTGAGCTTGCTCTGCATGCTCACGACGGCCGACGTGTATGCGCAGACAGCGACCAACGGCGAATTCATCCTGCGCGCGCCGGCAGCGCTGATCAACGACATCGCTGCTCGTCACAACCTCATCGTTCTCCGTCAGCTCCCGGGTCAGGACGTTTTTGTCGTCAGCACGGGCGCGACCGTGGCGCCGTTGCGCACGACGACGGCGCGCACCACCAGCAGCGATCCAGTCACTCCGCCACCAGACATCAGCAGCGACCCGGACGTCATCACGTTCGAGCCGAACGCGATTGTGTCCACGCCAGAGGTCGCGCTCAGCGGCTCGGTGGTCTCGATCCTCGACGGCTCGGTGGTGTCGATTCTCGACGGCGTATCCAACACGACGCTGACGACCTACTTCGACAGCCAGGTGTGGTCGCGTTACGTCGACCAGCCAGCGGCGACGGCGATCGGCCTCGCCGCGAGCCACACCACCGCCGGCACCGGCGCGGGGATCGTGGCCGTCATCGACACGGGCGTCGATCCGAATCATCCGGCGCTCGCTGGCTCGCTGGTGCCCGGCTACGACTTCATCCACGAGACCGCGGGGATTCCGTCGGAGTGGAGCGACGTTGATGGCTCGGTGGTGTCGATTCTCGACGGATCTGTCGTGTCGATTCTCGACGGCCACGCGGTGACGATCAACGGCTCGGTCGTGGCCATCCTCGATCAGGCCACCGCGGCGGCGCTCGATCCGTCGCTCCTGCCGCACGCGTTCGGTCATGGGACGATGGTGGCGGGTCTCGTCCACCTGGTGGCGCCGACGGCGCAGATCATGGCGCTCAAGGCATTCAGTGCCGACGGGACGTCCACGGTGTTCGATGTCGTCCGCGCGATCTACTACGCGGTCGATCACGGTGCGCGCGTCATCAACATGAGCTTCAGCGCGACGTCGCCGTCGCCCGAGCTCACCCATGCCATCAACTACGCCACGAGCCACGGCGTCATCTGCGTCGCGTCCGCCGGCAACCTCGGACAGGAAACCGTCGTGTACCCGGGCGGTCTCCGCAACGTGGTCGGCGTCGGATCGACCAACAGCGCCACGCCCGCCTCGCGGAGCCCGTTCAGCAACTACGGCGACGCGCTCGTCAGCCTTGGCGCGCCGGGCGAAGCCGTCGTCACGACATACCCGGGCGCGCACTTCGCCGCCGGCTGGGGCACGTCGTTCAGCGCGCCGCTGGCCGCCGGCGCCGCCGCGCTGCTGGTGCGGGTCGACCCGGCCGTGGATCCAGGCAGGGTCGCGGATCTGCTGGGCAAGGCGCAGCCGATGGCCGCGGGTGGGATGGGGAAGGGTCGGCTCAACCTTCCTGACGCGGTGCGGAACGTGGCCGACAGGATCGCGCCGACGGTGTCGTTCAGCTCGCCGACCGGCGGCACGCTGTTCGGCAGCGTCCTCGTTTCCGCTTCGGCGTCGGACAATGTCGGTGTGGCCAGCGTCAGGTTCCTCATCGATGGCAGCCCGCTCGGCGCGGAAATCGTCGCCCCGCCGTACGAGCAGATGTGGGCCACAACGTCGGCCGGCAACGGCAACCACGCGCTGACCGCAATTGCCCGCGATCGGTCCGGCAACGAAGCGACCAACGTGGTCAACGTCACGATCGCCAACGACTCGGGGGCGCCGACGGTCTCGCTGACGAGTCCGGCAGCCGGCGCGACCGTGAGCGGATCGGTGCCGCTGACCGCCACGGCCAATGACGACCTCGGCATCCCCAGCCTGACGTTTCTCGTGGACGGCGGCACGGCCGGTATCGACGTCACGCCTGGCGGCCGGTTCTGGCGCACGACAGCGGCCGCCAACGGCGCGCACGTGGTGAGCGTCGTCGCGCGCGACGGCGCCGGACACGAGACGACGACGAGCGCCAATGTCACCGTCCTCAACGACCTCCAGGCGCCGGCCGTCTCGCTGACGACGCCGGTCGAGGGTGCCACGGTCAGCGGTCTGGTCAGCGTGCTGGCCTCGTCCAGCGACGATGTCGGCGTGGCCGGCGTGCAGTTCAAGGTGGATGGCGTGCTGGTCGGCACCGAAGACACGGCGGCCCCGTACGAGGCGCTGTGGAACACGGCCGCTGCGACCAGTGGCAGCCACACGGTGACGGCCGTCGCACGCGAC
>Ga0307473_10000186_pt1 | contig 12458 bp, 26 predicted proteins | sample atmos_gasesAM5C__FD_203744 | JGI IMG/M metagenome (GOLD analysis project Ga0307473, IMG submission 203744) | Hardwood forest soil microbial communities from Morgan-Monroe State Forest, Indiana, United States - atmos_gasesAM5C_515 | ecosystem: Environmental > Terrestrial > Soil > Temperate...
CGGACTTGGGGAGGGCTTGGAAAGCTCGCTCGGGGCATGGTTTGTGATCGGGCGCGCGTATCCGGTATGGGCGACCCTGAGTACGAGCGGCTTAATCGGAATCGAACTCCCGTTGGCCGTTAAGGAAACGATCACATTTCCAGACGGCGACATTCCCTACAAACGCCAAGGCGGAATCTATGTGCCGACCAAAGTACCGCCCGGCCGCGCCGCAGCTCGTGCATTGCACGATAGGCTGGCGCATGAAGGCGTGAAGAACACCGTGGCTGCGGAACCACCACCGCCGCTCGACTATGCGAATCTCTGGAACGCAATGCGTGCGGAGGTCGCATGACGCGCGATGTCGCAGCCATAGAGGCCAATTTCCTCGGGTGCCTACTCCGCTCCCCGGATGAATTCTGGGCGATCACCGACATCGTGGCGCCTGAGATGTTCTCCATTCCGATTCACCAGCGGATTTATGACGGCATCCGGTTTCTATGCGAGGCGGGAAGGGGGGTGACGTTCGCGACGTTGCGCGCGCATCTTCCGGCAGAGGATGATGCCGGCGTTCCCTACGTGTCGCATCTGGCGGTGCTGAAAGAGAACGCGATCGAGGCTGGCGCTGCCCGTGATTACGCAAGCGCAATATCCGAACGCTCTGCCGGAAGCCGCATTGCCACGCTCGGCGAATGGATGGCCAAGGAAGTCCGTGGCGGCAAGCGTTCACCCGAGGAAATATCCGCAGAAGCCGCATTGACCTTGCAAGAAATCATGACATGCGCGTCCCCGATCAGACCAAAGAAGATCGGAGATATCGCTGGCGAAGTGCTCAGGCACGCCAGCGCAGCCAAGAGTGGAGAAGCGTTGCACGGCCTAAACACCGGCATCGCCGCACTTGATGCGATCTTGGGCCTCATGCTCGGCGGCGATCTTGGAGCAATCATCGCCAGCCAAGGCGATGGGAAAACCGTTCTTGCAACCCAAATAGGCGCGCACGCTGCGGAAGCTGGGCGCCCCGTTCTTTTTGAACAGCTTGAGATGAGCGATGAGCAAATGGGCGCGCGTGAATTGGCTGCGGCCTCCGGGATTCCGGTCAATCATATCCACGAAGGCGCATTTGATGCGTTTCAGTGGGAGCAAATTGTCGAGGCGGAGCGGCACCTGAGAACGCTGCCGTTTCATATCATTGATACCGAAGAGACCACAGTTCGGCAGATCGAGAGTCAAGCGCTTACGATGCAGCGCATGGGCGGACTGTCGCTCGTCATCATCGATCAGCTCGACAAGATTAAAGCTGTCGGCAAATATCGTGACCGCTTCGAACGTATGGCGGAGATAACGCGCGACTTAAAGAAAATGGCGAAACGCCTCAAGGTGCCCGTGCTCGTTCTCGCGCAACGCACGCGCGGCGCGCAGCGCCGAGACGACGCTACGCCGCATGTGTTGGATGCCGATGCACCGAGCCTTGAAAGAGATTGCGATTGGATTCTCGGCTTGTGGCAAGTGTCCAATTGGATGCGCCAAAACAAACCGGACAGCCGCAAGGTGTCGGATTATGAGGACTGGAACACTAAAATCCGCCAGCTTGAAGGGAAAGCCGAAATCATCATCTTAAAGCGGCGACGTGGTCGGGCATTCCAGCAATGCGAGTTACGGTTTGAGGGCGCTCGGATGAGATTTGCGGAGGCCACATGACCGAAGAGCGCGAATACGAACTTGAAGTCTGGCAATCCGGCCTGATGGTTGCCTCCGTGCATGGCCCTGATTTCGATTTCGTGCACGGTGAGGCGATGCACTACGCATTACAATACGCGCAAGATGGGCCGGTCGAAATCCGCGGCATCCCGGCGGATAAATTCGAGCAAGTGAAGGCTGAGGCGACCGGGCGCACACCATGATATCGGGAGTGGTGGCAATGGCGGGACGGCAGTAAATGACCGGCGTTAAGCTCACTTCGTTCGGCTCCTCGATCGTGCGCCGCGGCGGGCATGACCATCAGTCCGATGATGATATGCTGTTACTGGAAATCATCAAACGGGCGCCGGGGATGGCCAAAGACGATCTACAGCGCTGTTTTGTTGCGATTCTGGAAGAGTATGGCGCCGACGCGCTGGCCGCAGTACAATCCGGCCACGTTCAATTTGAGGAAGTCAGGGCCGGGGCGCGGCCGGAGGGAGAGGCACAGTGAGAACTGTGATGCTTGAAATTCGTCACAGGCTGCGCCTGGATGGCGATGCCTATGTTGTCATTGAGAATTTCGGGAGCCAGCCAGAGATTAGTTGGCGTGTACCGGATCGTACGACCGCTGATGCCTTGATCACTGAGCGCAAATCATTGCTCAAGGCAATGGTCGCCAGCATATCGGACGACGCGCGGAAGGCGGTTGGGGAAGCACTCGAAATCGACAACCTGCAAGCGGGGCATGCCTAATGGCGCTCGGCCTCGTGAAACGCCCCACAAACCCACACAGCGCCCCGCCTGTGCGTCAATTCATTCAGGCTACCCAAGAGCCTGCCGCCCCTAAAAACGCACCAGCGCACAAATTCACCGCCCGCCAGGCCCTATTCATGGACCACTGGATGGTGAGCCGGAATGCGACACAGGCGGCAATAGCGGCCGGGTATTCGGGGAAGACGGCCTATTCCAGCGGCCAACGGCTGTTGAAACAAGTTGAAATCAAAGGCGAATTAGACCGTCGCGCCGGCAAACAGGCCGATAAACTAGAGGTTTCGGCTGACCGTGTGGTGCGCGAGGTCGCCAAGATAGCATTCAGCGACATGGGGCGGTTTCTCGGGGCTGATGGGCTACCGCTAACGGATTTCAGCAAGCTTGACCCTGATGATACGGCGGCTATCCACAGCATCACGGTCGAGGAATTCAAGGATGGCCGGTCGGACAAGCGTGAGGTCCGCCGGTTCAAATTCTCCTTACATGACAAGGTGAAGGGGTTGGACTTGCTGATGCAGAAGCTCGGGCTGAAGGTCGAGAAACACGAGCATAAGCACGACGTGACCATTATCGGCATGCTGCTATCCGAGATTGACCAGGAATCGCGCGGCAAGGTGATCGAGCACGAGAAGCTAGACACCCCGGCCCGCTAGGCATAGGGTTCTGGCGTCTCTCATCCTCCCGAGAGACTTCCCCGGGACTGGCCCAGCCCGCAACGGCTGGGCCTTTTTCTTGGCAATACATACGATACAATTATCTGTTAGCAACACTGTTGACGGAAGCATTAGCAGTTGCTAACGTGGTTTCATCAGCAAGGGGAACACGGCGATGAAGCTCATCCACAAAAACGGCAAAGTCGAAATCTGGCAGGTCACCGAAACATACGGCCTCGATTTTTACGTCTACGGCGTGACTGTTGGTGGCGATCCGATTGTGTGCCCGTCGCTCGGCATGGCGCATGAAGTGGCCGCGCGATGAGCAAGCCCACCACATGGCAGCGTGTTGAAGCCACAAACGACCCGTCTGGCGATACTTGGCTTAACCGAGAGGATTTCAACAATATCCGCAAGGCCAAAACCTACTTCAACACGCTGCGCGACGGCAAGCACTACGCGCGCGTTTCAATCGACATGTGGGACAAGGAAGGCGAGCACGTCGGCACTGATGTATGGTTCCGGGGCAAGCAATGAGAGTGGCGGCTTTGTTTGTCGCCAAGGGTGGTTGCTACATCGGGCTCGACGGGGTTGACCTATGGGACGAAGCGCGAGACGCGCGTCTGTACGCTGGCCCGCACCCGATCGTCGCGCACCCGCCCTGCCAGCGCTGGGGCAAGCTCTGGGCCGGCCAGCCACTCTACATCAAGCGCACCGGCCGGCGGAAGATCAAGGGCGACGATGAAGGATGCTTCGCGGCGGCGTTGGCCGCGGCCCGCAAATGGGGCGGTGTGATCGAGCATCCGTGGGGCAGCCACGCTTGGCCGCATCATGGGCTCAACAAGCCGCCACGCGAGGGTGGCTGGATAGCAGCAGATTTTGAAGGCGGCTGGACGTGCTGCGTTGAGCAGGGGCGTTATGGCCACTACGCCCGCAAGCCGACACTGTTGCTCGCGTACCGCGTCGAATTGCCTGAGTTGGCGTGGGGCAAGAGCAAAGCCAAGCTGGACCCGGCCACCGTGGAGCGCGTGGGGCTCGTTCGCGCGAAGCGACGGGGTGAGGTCGGCGGTCGTGGCGGAGGCCAGAACAGCGCGCCTCGGATCGGCACGCCGCTCCCATTCCGCGATCTTCTTATCTCAATCGCGCGAACGGTGGGACAATGAGTATGGTAGAAACCATAGCCCGCGTCCGTCGCGACATGCCACGCAACGCTCACGTAATGGCAATCTGCGACGATTGGGAAAAGCAGCGCGAGGAGATTCGGCGGCTGCAGCCCAAGCCAAGGGTTGACCGCAAGACCTACATGCGGGAGTTCATGCGTGCTAAACGCAAGCGCGATAGAGAGCGGCGACAAGCAGAGAAGCGGGGAGCATGATGCAGGATGTGACGGCACGAAAATTATCTGCGCGGGAAGCTGGTGAGAAATTGGCGCGGCTTATGGAGCGGCAGCTAGATTATGCCGAAGGCCATATCGACAACGTAGCTCTTCGCTTGTTCGTTCGTGCCTATTGGGATCGGATATCGCTTTTGGCTCATGCTATTCACGAAGATCACGAGCATGACTGACGGCTCAATCAAAATCATCCTGGAGCCCACCAAGCAGAAGGTGAAGCTCGGCCTCATGGAATACCGCGTATTCAAGGGCCGGACCTCCACCGGCATAGAGATTGAGATGCTGGGGCTGTTCCGCATTCACGATCCGGTCAAGCGTGCGGAATTCGAGCGCGCGGTGTGTGCCATCAGGATTGAGGACCCGCCGCCGATTACGCTAGTCTCGGATGAGGGGCTTATCAGGACAGTGGGGCACCGATGATCTACTTCTGGCACGGCAACGCCGGTTGGTATGTCGGCTATCTTCGCGATGAAGGTGAGGGCGGCGAAGTTCTCATCGGCCCGACTGAGACATATGCCGAGATTCTAACTGACGCGATGCGCCGCAAACTGATTGGGTGATGTATGCCGGTTGTCTCACAGCAACAGCGCAAAGCCATGTACGCGGCCAAAGAAGGCAACTCAACTCTCGGCATCCCGCAGAGTATCGGCAAGGAATTCATCGCGGCAAGCCATGGCATCAAGGATTTGCCCAAGCGCGTGAAAGACGGCAAGCCGGTGAAGCGGAAGCGGGATTTTGGGAGCTTGGCGCCGTAATGGAAAATGTCGCAGTGCTATGGTCTCTATCCGGTATCGCAGCATGGCTCTGGATCATGTGCCGAAACGATATGGTCGATGGGTTTGGTGATGGCGTAGTTGCGGCGCTGATGATCTTCCCGGCCTGTGTCGGTGGCCCATTCACATGGATCGCCGTCGCTGTCTCAGAGAACGATGGGCCGATCAGGCGATGAAATTAGAGCGAAAATGCCACTGGCAATCATGCGATTCCGGCGCCCGCTGGCAGCCTCACTTGCATATCGAGTGTCAGGGCGTCGGCATCGGCCGCGCGCTCTCTCTCATTTCCACAATCGAGTGCTGCGATGAACATCGGGAGAATGTGAAGCCTTACGTACTATCCGATGCGAACCGGGAGGCGATTACCACGAAACTCATGGATGAGGGCTATCCCGAGCCCAATTTCCTCACGGCCCGGATCGAGTTCAAGCCGATCGAGGACCGCGGCCCGGTGGCAGTCGAGACCTGTAACCGTGAGGGCTGCACCGAATTCGCCCGCTGGCGCATCGTCCAGGCCATCCCGCATATGACGAAGATCGGCGACGTAGAGCGCTTGCGGACAAACCTCGTGGTCTGTGATAAGCACAAGGCCGAAGTTGTTCCGGCCGATCTGCTGGACCCGGAGAGCAAGGCGGCGACACACCGAGCGCTGAAAGCTCGCGGGCTGGCGCTGCGGAGCCTGAAACGGATGAAGCTTGAGTTTGAGGCAATGCGATGATTCGACCTGATGGGGTATTTGAGGTTAACCGGGAGAATTTGATAGGGTTCTTCCAACGTAGGCCATGGGGAATTCCAACCATGACTGTGCTGGACACCGTGGGGCTTGATACGGCACGGGCTCAGGCGATCATTGCGGACATGCTGGCAGATGGGGAGATTGAGTTGCGCGGCGACTCCTACTTCCCGAAGAGGGCAGAGAAATGACAGTATCCGTCCGGATTTACGGGCATACCGGCCTTGAACAACTCGTGATGCCGACGCCGCGGCAGTTCACGGGGGACACGGTGTTCGTGCTGGTCCAGCCATACGTGTTTCAGGAAAACCTCACGGCGGGCGCGGTGGCTGTATCCAGCACGTCCAATTCTGATTCGCGCGTGCGCCTGCTGCGGATTGAGGTCCAAGACGGCGGCGCGATCCGATACGAAATCAATCCACCGAACCGAGAGGGCGGAGTCGTGGTGGCGAACGTCAACTCGCCGATACTGAGCGGGCATGATAACTTCTATTTTCGTCAAGGCTGGTCTCTATCGGTCATCGACGCGAGCACGGTGGCGTCATGAGGCTAATTACCTCCAAAGACATTCTCGGGCAGATGGCGCGTTGGGCTGTTATCCAGCATCCATTCTACGAACCTGTGGGCTTATTTGAAATCTGTAAGCTGATTGACGAGGCAGCGCAGAAGCAATTCGAGAATAGTGTTCCTGGCCTTCCAATGCGGAGGTTCAAGGACAGTCACGAGATTCGCGGATGGCTCCAAGCCACGGTGGGCAATCATCCTACGCTGATTGCGTGGAACACGCCGCGCTCAGGTCATACAAGCAACATCAGTGTTTCGCGATATGATGGACCGGCACCGGAAGACGACTTCATTGATCTTGACGCGCTTCTTATCAATGTCTCGCGCGAAGCATGGAAAGACGCTGAGGATTTTGACGATGCCAAACGCGTTGTCCAACCTCTAGGCACTCTAGACGAAAAGTCAGCGGTTCCCAGTGCCATTCACTGGCTTACTTAGGGTGCCCGTCTCGCGCATAGCCTTCGCTCTCGGCGATCTTCGTAATGAGGTCATGGCGCTGCTACCGGAGGACATACGCGAGACTACGGTGGTCACGCTCTGCATGGACCCTATCGTGTATGATCGCGTGGTGAGTGAATTGCAGTACCGGCATCACGGCGCGAAGCTGCAGGTTGATGCGGACTATCACGGGCCGGGCAAGGCGATACGTTATGCGGGCATGCGGCTGGTGATGGTGCCGCTGAGGTAGGAGCTAAACATGGCACGGGATTGTGAGATTTGCGGCGGCGCCCGGGTCATTCGATTGCCGGTGCGGCGCAAGTTAGAGGTGCAGGGCTTCTCGGCGGATGATGCGTCGGCTCCAATCCGAGCGCTAACGGGCGATCATTTACGCATGGACTATCGGGAGTATCCATGCCCTGAGTGTGGCACTAAAGCGAATGTTGAGCGCGTGTTCGCATTAGATGTTCACAGCACGATTGATAGCCGCGTGCCGTCAGAGGCCATGCCGCATATCCGGGCGAGCGTGGCGCACCGTCTTGTTGAGGGGCTGTTGCAGGGCGGCTATATCGAATTTGAGGAAGGCAGGCCTGACCTTCGCACCCTGCATTTGAGTCGACCAATCTTCGCCACGCTCTATGCGGTCCATCCGGGAGAAGCGCGGCAGACCATTGAGTCCCGCATTCGCGAGCGGCAGGATCAGGTTGCAAAGGTGGCGGCCGAAGCTGCTATTTCTCAGATTGAGAATTGGGGCTCGGCGTCGCGCTATGCGGACGGCCTAATCGAGAAGAGGCACGCGGCGAAATTCATCCGAGAGGCGGTGGTCGCTACCAGCAATCAATGGTCCAAGGCATCGCAGTTGCAAGACGCGTCGTAGTCTGCATGTCCGACGTTCTGATCTCTCCTGAAGTCGCCGCTCTTGCCAAGACGCCAGAATACCAGCGCCTCAAGAGCAACTACGGCGACCCGGAATGGCGGCTAGACAACATTTACTACATCCGCAACGCGGAGGGTGAACGGGTCAAGTTCGTCCGCAATGAAGCCCAAATGGCCTTCTACAAGGCCATGGCGCTGCGGAACATATTGCCGAAGTCTCGGAAGCTCGGTTTCTCTACGCTCATTGCAATCCTGATCTGTGATCGCTGTGTGTTCCGGTTCGGGCATGTCGCCGGCATCATCGATATCACGCTTGACGATGCTGTGGACAAACTGTCGATCATCAAGTTCGCGTATGAGAACCTGAATCCGGGAATCAAGGCGGCGAATCCTCTCATTCGGGACAACGTAGAATACCTCGAATGGAAAAACGGCTCGGCCGTTTCCGTTGGCACGTCCTACAGAGGTGGCTCGCCGGCCGATCTTCACTGCTCGGAATTCGGGAAAATCAGCGTCGATAGTCCGGACGTGGCGCGGGAAATTCAAACCGGAGCTATTACCGCGGTGCCGTTGACAGGCCGCGTCTGGATTGAAAGCACGGCGCATGGAACATCGGGCGCATTCCGCGACATGGTGAAGATTGCGGAAGCGAAGATGATGGCTGGCACGCCGCTCACAGTGCTGGACTTCAAGTTTCATTTCTTCGGTTGGTGGATCAAGAAAGAGAACCGCCTGCCTAATAACTTGGTGGTGGTTCCCGACGCACTGAAAAAATACTTTGGTGAGGTCGAGGCCAAGATCGGGCGCAAGCTCGATGCCGATCAACGCGCCTGGTACGCAAAAGAATACGAACGGCTTGGGCCTGACGATATTCGCGAGGAAGGGCCTTCAACGGCAGATGAGCTTTTTTGGGTCAGTCAGCAAGGCACATTCTGGCGAGAGGAAATCGGGCAGGCGCGGCGAGACCGGCGTATCGGATTGCCGGTGCCGTATGACCGGACGCGGCTCGTCCATACGGCATGGGACATTGGGCAGAACTGCACGGCGATCTGGTTCTATCAGACTGACGGCGTGCGCTATCGGTTTATCGACTATTGGGAAGAGGAAGGCGCGAGCCTGCAGCGGGCGTGCCGGTTGCTGGATGAGAAAAAATCTGAGCGCGGTTTTCTGTACGGCAAGCATCTCGGGCCGCATGACATCGACAACGGCGAGTGGGGCAACGAGGGCAAGACGCGCAAGGCCATAGCGGAGGAGCTTGGCGTCAAATTTACTGTAGTGCCCCGCATTCGGGTGAAAGAGGATTCGATTGAAGCCGCGCGGCGGATGCTGGCGGTGTCATGGTTCGACAGCGAATATGCCTCGCACGGCGTCACGCGGCTTGAAAACTACCGCAAGCGGTGGAATAAGCTGATGGGGCAATTCACGAGCGATCCTCTTGAGGATGGCAACGATCACGGAAGCGATGCGTACCAGCAATTTGCCATGGGCGAGAAGCCTGAGAAGGTGAAGCAGGATACGCGGCACAAGAAAGACCGGCCGAAGCGGTCGGCATGGAGCGCGTGATGCTGGTAGACTTAGACAGGGAAACCATTGAGCTTATTTTCTCAGCAGGGAAAATCATCTGGCTGATCTTCGGCATAACCGGCTTAATCGGAGTGATTGGAATGCTTTGCTGTAAGGATAATGTTCAGCCGCATGGACGGGAAGGCGATGGGCGTTAGCGAACTTCGATCCGCCTTCAACGACATTGCCGAGCCTGCTGGGTTCACATGTTCCAAGGCCGAACTGAGTTACGAGCCCGGCGACGACATACAGTGGCAACGGCTTACGTTCCGTGGTACGGATGCGGCCGGAGTGCCTTTCGTGGTCCGTTCTGAGCGTTTGCGGCCGGAAACCAGCGTAATTGAGGTCGCCAAGAGCGTTGCCACGCAACTGATTGCCGGTCCTAAGGGGACGAAGCCATGATGAGACTGATTGCGCTGCTGTGTTTCCTGCTGGCGGGTCCAGCCGCCGCCCAGGTCGGGCAACAGAACGTCACGCCAGTCGATTGCTCCGGCACGATCACGGTAGGCGGGGCGGCACAGAACGCCCATGCAGCCTTCAACACGCTACGCGGGGCGATCCTCAAGAACATCGATACCAGCGAAGTCTTATGGTTCTCGATTACGGGCACGGCCGCCGCTGGCGCGCTCGGCTCCTATCCTCTCGCGCCCGGCGCGGTGACGACGTTCGCGGGCGCTGAGTCGTTCACAACGCCATTTGGGCTCGGCTACAACACCGCGCTCTCGGTCGTGGCGGCGACATCAACCCATAAATATAGCTGCACACGGTGGATGAACTAACGTCATGAAGGTGCTTCGGCTTGCCGTTCTATTTCTTGCGCTGCTTGCGTCTCCGGTTGCTGCGCAATTCAACGGCGGCAATCGCGGACCCGACCTGTCGGGCTATGCGACCACGAGCGCCCTCAATACGGTTGTCCAAGCCGCCAACGTCACGACCGCCTCAGATGGTACGTGGTCCGTGACATGGGCTAGGGCCTTCGCGACCAATACTTACGCCGTGAGTGCTGACCCGATCGGCACGACAAGCTCACCGCTGCTGTGTCAGATCACGTCCAAGAGCACGACGGTTGTCGCGGGCAAGTGCTGGGCTGTCCTGCCGTCCGTGGTAGTTTCGCTCGCCGCGCTGCCCCTCACGGTTAATATCGCCGCTAGTCCGGGTGCAATCCCCATGTCGGTGATCGGCCGCGACGCAACGCAATAGGAGTTCTTATGGGCCACCTGATCGCCACAATGGAACGCATAGAAGCCGAGATCGAGGCGGACAAAACGTCAGCGCAAGTTGCGGCTGCGGCCATGAAGTCTGGTGGGGAGATTGATTCCGCGCCTGTCTCGGCTGAGCCCATTGAGGTTTGGCGCGACGGCGACCCCGACGTATCGGATTGGGTGATCTACCAGCCGCGGCGTGGAACGATCCGGCGCGGGCGTAATCGTGTCGCCGCGCTCGTGGTGCATCGGTATCCCGACGCGCGGCTGCTCGATCTAGCCATCTTCTATGAGGCCAGTGATACGCTGGACGATCAACGCGTCCCTGAAGCTGTCGGGGAAGAGCGCGGATGGATTCGCAAGGGCGGCCCGCCCCGAATGGTGGTCGGCGACGACATTTTAGGTGCTGACGATTCCCGCCCCGGCTCCATTGAGTGGAAGAGAGACGGCCTTGATACCCTCCGCCAAGAGGTCGCAGACCTGCGCGCTCTTATTCTCGGCGATTACGACACGCCTCCGGCCTCAATCCTCGACATGATGAACACGCTGGACGAGCGGCTTGACGCACTTGCCAAGGCGCCCAAAAAGAAACGTGGCAGGCCGCCGAAGGTCAAGGCTGAAAACAAGGCCGCAACGGAATAACTATGGCTGGTGAACTGGAATCTCTTGCCGGGCTCGATGGGGACATTGAGACAGGGCCGCTTGCGGAAGAGTCTCCGGCTGCGCAAGCGCAAAGCATCGATCAAATTCCTCCGAGCAAGCTACCGGAAGCGCAGCAATTCCAGGTATTGCGGAACTGGTGGCAGGCCGATGCCGATTTCTCCCGCGAATGGCGCGCTCAAGCAAAGTTCTGGCTCGGCTTCCGTGCCGGCGAGCAATGGACCGTAGACGACAAGGCGGTGCTGGACGACAAGCAGCGCCCGCATATCGTGTTCAACCGCGTGTTGACGATCCTCAAGGCCGTGGCGGGCATGGAAATCAACGGCCGCCATGAAACGGCATTCCTGCCTCGGGGAACTGAGGACGCCAAGCCAAACGAAGTTCTGTCGCAAGCCTCGAAATGGATGGGCGATGAGTGTGACGCTGAGGACGAGCAATCTCAGGCGTTCGATGATACGGCTACCGTTGGTATGGGCTGGGCCGAACAGCGGATTTCCTATGAGGATGATCCATCTGGCCTTTATGTTGAGGACAAGATCAGCCCGCTCGAAATGTATTGGGATCGAACGGCTCGGAAAAAGAACCTGAGCGATTCGCGGCGACGATCCCGGGTTCGCCGCATGCCGCTGTCGGACGCGATGCATCTATTTCCCGGGAAGACGCGCGCTGAGGTTGATGCGGTGTGGGCTGTGGATGGGACGCTCGATTATCCCGAGAAATCCATCGAACAGAAATGGAAGCGCGACGAAGATAACTCGCTCGATCCCTCATACAACGATCTGTCTGAGGTCACCGTCGTTCAAATGCAGTGGGTCGAGAAAGAAATCTATTGGCTGGTCGCGGTCGAGGGCAGCAACGACAAGCACGAAATCAGCGGCGCGCAGTATCAGGTATTTGCCGATCGGATGAAGCAACTCGGCTGGCAATTCGAGTCCGTGCGGCTGGTGCGCAAGGTCTACAAGCAGGCATTCCTCGGCGCTGAGGGCTGCATGCTTAAGAAGGCCAAGGACTCGCCTATCGCCGGGGATTTCTCATGGAAGTGCATCACGGGCGAACTTGATCAGGTCAAGGGGACATGGTTCGGGCTGGTGAAGCCCATGGTCGATCCGCAGATGTGGGCGAACAAGTGGCTGTCCCAAGTCCTGCATATCCTCAACACGACGGCCAAGGGCG
>Ga0307473_10000189_pt1 | contig 12378 bp, 9 predicted proteins | sample atmos_gasesAM5C__FD_203744 | JGI IMG/M metagenome (GOLD analysis project Ga0307473, IMG submission 203744) | Hardwood forest soil microbial communities from Morgan-Monroe State Forest, Indiana, United States - atmos_gasesAM5C_515 | ecosystem: Environmental > Terrestrial > Soil > Temperate forest...
CGAGATCGAATTCCCAGTTCGGATCGCCCGCGAGGCGCGGCGGCTCGTCGAGCGTCGTGGGGAACGGCCGCGTGGCCGGCGTCTTGCTCGCACACACCTTCGCGCGCCGGCCGTCCGGCTGTCGGACGGCGAGAAGCAGCGCGTCGTGCGGCAGGACCGTCTGCGCGACGTTCGAGACGCGATCGAACGCCCCCTGCAGATCGCCGGCGTCGAGCACCGATGCGAGCGCCTCGTCGATGCGGTCGCTCTTCTCCGCGCGCGCCCGCAGCTCCTTGCTGTAGCGCGCGTGATCCGCGAGCCGCTGATGCGACAGCGCGAGCGCGACATAATCGGCAATCCGCCGCGCGATCGCCAGATCGGCCGCCGTATACGGCACCGCATCGCGCGAGGTGAAGTTCAGCGCGCCGACGATTTTCTCGTCGAGGCGGACCGCGACGCGGATTGACGAACGGCCGCCCGCCTTCACGCTCGCCTGATCGCGCTCGAGCGGATTTGCGGTCAGCTCGTCGACGAACCGATACAGCCACGCGGTCGTCTGCACCCGCGGGAACGGCATCGGATCGACCTGAGGAGACGACGAATCAGGCGCCGTCCGGCCGTAGGCCTCGATCCGCTCGAGATCGTCGCTCAAGATGCCGAGTGTCACGAAATCGTGGCGGAGGACGTCCTTCGTGATCGCCGACAGGCGACCGAAAATCTCGCGGACGTCGACCGCACGGAAAAAGGCCGGCGGCAGCGTCTCGACCGCTTCGAGACGCCGCAGGAGGTCGATTTCGTCGTAGCGGGCCGAGAGCGGCCCGATGAATTCGGCCACGCGCGCCGCCAGCGACTCGAGCGCAGAGGTCTGACCGGCCGTCAGCGCATCGGCGGCGCCGAGCGCGACGACCAGGAGCGCGGGTTCGTCGACGAGCGACGCCGGCAGCGTCACCACCTGCCGCACGGCGGACGGCTGCGCGTGAATGTGATCGGGGAGACCCGTGTTCAGCACGCGCGACTCGACGAGCCCCGCGGTGTTCGCCTCGAGCTCCGCTCGGGCGACGCGACGAAGATCGGTCGGCCGCGGCCTGAAACCCGCGCGCACTTCGTCCCCGCGCGCGCGATACGCCGTCGCGCCGAGCGCGTCGACGTACACCACTTCCAGATGCTCGGCTCCATCGTTCCGCACGACGCCAAGACCGAGCGCAGGCAGCACTTGGGTCGCTGACCCGAGAAGCACTCGCACGCCTTCGCCCAACAGATCGGTGTCGGCCATCTACGCGAAGTGTAATCAGGCGGCGCATCGAAGCCAACAGAGAACGCGCGCGCGACGCATGAGCGAAAGACGTGTGACACCAGCGTCCATTACGACGCACGATGATCTCGAAGCGGATGGACGATCGGCCGATCTCAGCAGTGCCAGTCGGGCGCACGCCACCTCGGCGCGCCGCGATCTGCAATTCGTCTCGCCAGCGGAACCCGGATCACTCTGTACTTCCCCGGTTCGACCGACAAAAATGACAGTCGGACGACGTATTCGTCGTCGCACTGGATCGGCGCGCGACGCCACGGCGCGAACGCCTTCTGCATCGGCGCCGGGAGGCGCTTCGGCGCTCTCGCACGGCAGGATCTTCAGCCTGTGCGCTCGGCTCTCCTGCGACGTTTACCGCAGTGATGGGGATCCGACGATCAGGTCACGCGAGGCCACGGTCCTTCGTGGGTGCGAAGGAACGATTCGCGGCTTCGAGTCCTTCGCCATCGTCATCAGTGATTGTGCGTCGGCAGCCGGGTTGCGCATCCATGCGCACAGTGTGGCGGCGCCACGAGGCACCGAACGCCGAATCAGGCGCAGAACGACGCCGCCGCGCGCGGCACCGTCCTTGCCTCGTGGTGGGATCACGGGAGTTGGCCATGAACAAGGACACTCAGAGCTCTTCTTCACGGAAAGGCACGCTGAGAACGGTGGCCGTCGTGACGAAGGATCCGCAGCCCGACGTGCTCGACACGCTGCTCGACGCCGGCGACTACGACGTTGTCTTCGTCGAATCGCTCGACAGCGCGTACTCGTCGATCAAGCGCGTGACGCCGCATCTGGTGATCGTCTGCCTCGACATCGACGACGCCGACAGCTTCCAACTGCTGTCGATGCTGCGGTTCGACAGCGAGACTGCGGGCATCCCCGTCTGCACCTACGTGATGCCGCCGGCCGTCACCGAGGCCGACAGCAGCCGCGTCGATATCGATCGGTATGCGCCCTCGCAGCCGATCGTCGCATCGATGAACTGACGGCCGCTCGCGACGGTACCACGCGTCGTTTCGATCTCGACGCCGCGCCCTGCTTTTTGCAACGCTCTCCTAATTCCGTCGGCACTCCCGCGCGATCACGCCGCGCTTGACGGAGTCGTCCCATCCCGCGCCCGTCGGGGCGTTGCGAATCACCTGTCCGTCGGGCGTCCAGCAGCGAATCGTCATCGCCATCGAGACGTTGTCGCGGCGATCGTACGCGATCGAGATCGGATGCCCTCCCCGAGCGTCCCACACCTCCGACAGGACGTAGTGGGAGTCGCTGAAGCGATACACGGTGTGGGTGCCGTCGTCCTCGGTGACGTCGTTGGCCGCGACCTTGCCGTCGACGATCGTGTAGGCGAATTCGAGCGTGTAGGGATCCGGATCGTCGGTATGCGTGACCTGCTTCACCAGGCGGCCATCAGCGAACGTGTTCTCGATGCGCCAGGCTGGCTCGTCGATCGACAGCATCTCGTCCCGATCGCTGTACGTGTAGCGGCGCTGCACGCCGTCGGAGGTCGTCACACGATCCAGCCGTCCGCTGGAATCGTAGCCGTACGTGACCGCGCGACCGGACGATTCGCGGCCTCGCGCGATCCGGCCGGTGTCGTCGTACTCGAGGCTGATCGCTCGGTTGCCGGTCCGTATCGCCGTCAGGCGGCCCGACAGGTCGCGCACGTACGCAATCGAACCGCCGCCGGGATATCGCATCTCGACGAGCGAGCAGACGTCGTGGGCAGCGGGCCCGCACGACTTGAAGATCGCGATGCGGCCGTCGGTGAATCGCATCGCCCATTCCGAGCCGACCCATCCGAGCTCCGCACCGTAGAATTCGGTCGGCGTCGCGGCATGCCGGAACCGCGCGGTCGCGAAGCTGTTCCCCGGTGTCTCGCGGTTGAACGTGATTCGGCCGCCGTCGGCCAGAATGAGCTCCGCCCACGAGAAGTTCGTGGCGTCGCCGCGAAGGTACCACTCGCCTGTATGCGTGGCGCCGATGCCGAACGGTCGTGAGATGCGGTCGCCGGACAGGTAGGTCCGGCGCAAGACCAGCGGCACGCCGCCGTCGACGACAAAGTCATCGTCTTCGCGGATGTACAGCCCGGTCGATATGTCGACATGTCCCTTGTGGAGCGCGCGGGCCGGCCGCGCATTGCCGCCGGACGCGGGCAAGGGCGCCGGCCGCAGCAGGAAGAGCGCGCCGGACCACAGCGGGCCCGCGAGCCGCGCGGTGCCGCCGGCGAGAATCAGAATCGCCAGAGTCGACGCCGCGACCGTGATCGGTTGTTCACCACGAAACAGACTTCGACCTGACATGTCGCATGGCGATCAAGGCAACAACAATGCCGCAGGAGAATCCCGCGAGGCGAGATGCGTGGATGCGCTGCGGCTCGGCGCGTCGCAGACGCTTGCGGCACGGAAATTTCAGTTCTGAAACCTCAACTGCAGGCCGCGTTCCATCGGGCGAAGACGACGCAGGACATCGATCTCATGATGTCGCTGTGGCATCCGGACGGCGTGCTGATGGTGCAAGGGGACGCGAACTCGCCCTACAGCGGCTTCGACAGGCTCCGAGCGTTCTGGCTCAGCTCGGGCTCGTTCACCCATCGGCGCTTCTCGCTCGTGCCGTCGTTCAAGATCCAGATCGACGCGCGCGGCAACCGTGCGTTTCTCTACTTCGAATGTCACGACGTCGGGAATCTCGATCTCCCCGATCGCGCCATCGCGGCGGACACGTTTCTGGCGGGGCGGATCGGCAGGGTCGAGGGCCGGTGGATCTTCCTGGAGATGACGGCCGGCCGGGCGTTCCCGCTCTCGGTCGACACGTATTTCTTCCCGTGAGGTGAGCCGCACACCTGGGTTCTCTTGACGAAGACGATGCGCAGCGCGCACCTGTCGACCTTGCGATCGATCGACGCGCGCGTTATCGTCGTTCCTCGGGAGAAGAACGATGAAGACGACGGTGATTCTCGTGCTCGGAGGCGCGCTCCTTGGCGCCGTCATCGCGTCGTTCATCGTGCCGCCCGCGCTCGCCTGGTACTCGTCGCCGGGCGGCCTGCCGCAGGGCGCGCAGATTCAGGCGGTCGTGCAGATTCCGGAAGTGATTCGGTACGCGACGTCGCATCTGATTCGGGGACAGGCGATCGGCGCCGCCATCGGAGCGGCCGCCGGGCTCGCGTTGGGACTCTTCACGCGCGCGCCCTCGCGGCGCGGGCAGCCCGCATAATCACGCGCGCCGCCCTGGCCTGGAGTCGTTCGCGCCATCGCGTCGTGAAGTAACTCGCCAGGTACCGCAGGCGGCACTCGTCCCCGAACGCGCGATCCCATGCGCCGGTCAGAAGGTGTTTGATCCACTGGACGGCGTGCGTGACGAACTCTCGATACAGGAAGCCGGGCACACCCCACAGGGCGCGTCCGCGCGCCGCCATGCCGGCGTCGAGCCGGCCGTCACGATCGATCGTGTCGCGATACCGCAGCCGCGCGTGTGACGCGCCGGTCACGTGATACCAGCGGCGGTGATACCGCTTCGCGAGCCGTTCGCGCTGAATCTCCGCGAACGCCACGACCGAATCGACGTACAGGCCTCGCTTCCCGGCGCGCCACATCCGCAGGTTGAACTCGCGATCCTCGTCGCGACGGTACTCGGGCGCGAAGCCGCCGATCTCGCGGAAGACCGCCGCGCGACAGGCGAAGTTCGCGGTGATGAGACACGCCGACGCGTGATCGCGATCGATGTAGCGCGAGTGTCCGCGATCGATCTGCAGCGCGAGCGGCGGCCAGTGCGCCGGCGTGAGCCATCGCGGCGGCGCGCAGGGCCATCGCGGCGCGACGCGGCCGCCGATGCAGTCCACTTCAGGATGCTCGGCGAACGCCCTCAGGATCGAGACGATCCAGTCCTCGCGCGGACGAACGTCGTCGTCGATGAACGCGAGAATCGGGGCCGTGGCGGCGGCGATGCCGGCGTTGCGAGCATTCGACGCGCCCTCGCGATCCTCGAACATGTAGCGAATCCGCCGCTCGCGCGCGGCGTGCTGCTGCACGACGTGGCGCGTGCGATCGGTGGATCGGTTGTCGACGACCAGCACCTCGACGGCCGCGCCGCCGCGCTGGTTCGTGAGCTCGTGAAGCAGCGCGTCAAGCGACGCGGCCCGATTGCACGTCGGAACGACGACCGATATGTCCATGGAGACCTCGCCGGCGGCGCAGACGCTCGCGTAGCTGTCCGCCGAAGTACCACAGCTGCGTTTCGGCCGCCAGCCGTGCGCCGCGATCGCCGCGAACGGCCGCCTTCACCCAGCGGACGGCATCGCGCGCCGCCTCGCCGAACAGGAACCGCGGCACGCCGGCAATCGTCGGGACCTCACGCAGATCGAGGCCAAGCTCGGTCACCGGATGGATCGCTTCCATCCGCGCGCGCGAGATCCCCTTTCCGTACCACCATCGCCGGAAGTACTCGGGCCGCAGTCGCCGCGCCGGAACGTGATGGTGGACGCGCATGCGCGGCACGTACCTCCCGCGCGCGTGCACGCGGCGCGCCCGTGCGAAGAACTCGGGGAGCTCCTGGCCGAGCAGGACCGTGTCACCATTGCGGCCGAGCGCCGGATCGAACCCGCCCACCGCCTCGAGGAGCGCGCGACGGACCGCGAAGTTTGCGCCGAGCGGAACCTTGTGCCGCTCTTCGAAGACGAACGGCTCGTCGCCGTAGTCGAGAATGGCGAGCGGCCCCCACAGAATCCTGCCGGTCTGCTCGAACCAGGGTGGACAGGGCACCTCCCAGATCGGATCGACGGGACCTCCGACGTAGCTCGTCGCCGGATGCTCGCGAAAGGCGTCCGCACACGACGTGAGCCAATGGGGATCCACGCGCACGTCGTCGTCTGCGAACGCGATGATCGACCGCAGCGGCCGGCGCAGCCCCGCGTTCATCGCGAACGACTTGCCTTGCCTCGACTCGAATATGTACCGAAGCGGCGACGGAAAGCTGCCCGCGTGCCGTTCGACGACGGCTCGCGTGCCGTCGGTCGAGTTGTTGTCGACGACTACGACTTCCCAACGAATCGTTGACGAAACATTCATGCCGGCGAGCGAGGCGAGCGTCTCGTCGAGCAGCCTCGCTCGATTCCAGGTACAGATGAGGATAGTGACGTCGTCGGAGTGGGTCATTGGTCACCTAGGAACGCACGCCGCGCTGCTCAGAGTTGGCGCTGTTCATCGAGAATTCATCGGCCGCGGCGGACACACCGAATATGGGGCAAGCGGAATACCGTAGCGATTTACAAAGACGCCGAGCACGGCTCTTGCTTCGATACGCACGTGCTCGAGCGCCCCGCCCCGGATGCCGCGATGAACCTGGTCGTCGGCACCGCCACGAAGTACCTGGTCCTCGCGCTGAACATCGGGCTCGGCATCGTGCTCATGCCGTTCACGGTCAGGCATCTGGGTCAGACCGAGTACGGCGTGTGGATGCTCGTGGCCTCGATGACCACGTACTTTCAGCTGCTGGATCTGGGGTACGGGAACGGCGTCGTGCGGCATCTCGTGGACGCGGATCGGCGCGGCGACGTCGCCGACGTCAATCGCATCGCCAGCACGTTCGTGTGCGTGTATGCCGGCATCGCGGTCGTCGCGTGCGCGGCGATCGCCGTCATGATCGGCGTCGTCGTGCCGCGGTTTCCGCACCTGTCGTCCGCGCAGGTGCGCGTCGCGCAGGTGCTGCTCGCGATCCTCGGCGCGCGCGTCGCGATCGGATTTCCGCTGACGGTGTTCGGCGCGGTGACGAACGCGCGCCAGGGCTTCGCGCTGAACAACCTGGTCGCGAGCGCCACGGTGGTCGCGAGCGCGATGTGCACGTACGCCGTGCTCGAAGGCGGCGGCGGGCTGCTGACGCTGGTCGCGATGACGACCGCCGTCAGCATCCTCGGTTACGGCGGGTACGCGTGGACCGCGTACCGCGTGATGCCGGAGCTGCGGATCCGGCCGTCGTACTTCAGCGCGTCACGTTGGCGCGACGTGACGAGCTTCAGCCTGTATCTCTTCGCGATCAGCGTTGCCGGTCAGATCAGCTTCAACATCGACAACATCGTCGTCGGCGCGTGTCTCGGCCCGGCGGCGGTCGCCGTGTACACGATCGCGCTGCGGCTCTCGGAGTATCAGCGGCGGTTGTGCGATCAATTCAGCGGCATGCTGTTCCCCGTGGTCATGGCCTTCGGCGCCGACGGCGACCGCGAGGCATTGAAGCGGACGCTCGTCGAGGGCAATCGGATCGCGCTCACGCTGGTCGCGGGAGCATCGGTGTGTCTGGTCGGCTTCAGCGGGCCGCTGATCGTCCGCTGGATGGGACCCGCGTTCGCGGGCAGCGTGACGCCGTTCAACGTGCTCGCGCTGGCCGGCGTGATCGTCGTCAGCCAGGCGGTCTCGTCGAACGTGCTGATTGCCGTCGGCCGCCATCGCATCGTGACGTGGATCTGGGCGGCGGAGGCCGCAATGAACCTGGTGTTGAGCGTGGCGCTGGTCCGCACCATGGGCTTGCCCGGCATCGCCCTCGGCACGCTCGCGCCGCTCGTCGTGGGCCACCTGGTCGTGATGTTCAGCGCGGCGTGTCGCGCGGTCGGAATGTCCGTCGCGCGATGCGTCTACGAGACGACGCGTCCGGCCGCGATTGCCGGCGGAATCGCCGCGTGCGCGTGCGTGATGATTCGGGTGGCGCGGCCACCCGCGTCGGCGACCACGGTCGTCGGCGAAGCGGCGGTCGTCGGGCTCGTTTACGTTGCGTCGCTGGCGACCGTCGGATTCGACGGCGAGACCCGCCGCGTGTATGCCTGCCACGTCCGCCGCGCCGGCGCTGCGTTCGTCTCCGCGATCGCGGCGGTCAGCGGCAGGCGCGCGACGAACGTCGATCCGGAGGGGCCGCTCTCCTCGAGCGTCAGCGTGCCGTGATGCGCCTCGGCGATCCAGCGCGCGATCGGCAGCCCGAGCCCCGCGCCGCCCGTGGCGTCGCGCGCCGCGTCGAGCCGCACGAACCGTTCGAAGATGCGCTCGCGTTCCTCCGCAGCGATTCCGCGCCCCGTGTCGGACACGACGATCTCGGCGCATCCGGCCGCGACGCGAAGCGACAGGCAGACGCGGCCGCCGGCCGGCGTGTGCTTGACTGCGTTCTCGAGCAGGTTGAGCACGAGTTGGCGAACGAGCGCTTCGTCGACAGCGGACTCGACGCCGTGCTGAATGCTCGTCTCGAGCGCGATGCCCTCGACCGACGCGAGCACGCCCGCGGCGGCGGCGCACTCTGCGAGCACCTCGTCGACGAAACAGTCGCTCGGGCGCAGGCGATAGCCGCCTGCGTCGGCCCGCGCGAGCACCAGCATGTCGTCCACCATCCGCGCCAGCCGCCGCGTCTGCGCCGCCACGATGTCGAGCGCGTCGCGATATTCCTCTTCGTCTCGATGCGGTCGAGACAGCGTCACCTCGGCGGCCGCGCGTGCGGCGCACACCGGCGTCCGCAGCTCGTGCGACGCGTCGGCCATGAATTGCCGCTGTGTCGCCAACCCGGCGGCGAGGCGATCCAGCAGCCGGTTGAACGCGCGCCGCAGTTGGCCCACCTCGTCGTTCGCGTCGCGTCCCGACAGCCGCACATCCAGCGATCCTGCCGGAATCCGCTCCGCCTGTTCGCTCATGTCGGTGACCGGCCGCAGCGCCTGCGAGGCCGCCCACCAGCACACGACGGCGGAGAAGATCAGCGCGACGGGCGCGCCGACCAGCAGCGCCTTGACCAGAAGGCGCTGCTCGCGGGTCAGCGGGTTCTCGGATGCGGCGACGAACACCGTGAACGGGCCATCCTCTGACTGTTCGCGCTGCATGCGGACACGCCAGCGGAGCGCGTCCTGGAGCACCGTGGCCGTCATCATCGGCCGCGCACCGAGCGCCGGCAGGTTCGGAGGACGGAAGCCGCGCCAGTGCGCCGCCACCACACGGCCGTCGCCGTCGAGGATGGCGATGGTGCGATTCGGGAGGTTGAAATCCTCGCGCGTCTCCGACGCGGCGCGCGCGAGCTCGTGACTTTCGGCGAGCTCGGCCCGCAGCGCGCTCGACACCGTGGTCGCCAGCGTGGTCAGCTCCTCGTCGAACTGCGATCGGCTGAACCGCGCCTGCAGCACCAGCACGCCGGCGCCGAACGCGATCAACACGAGCGCGAGGACGGCGACATACCAGACCGTCAGGCGCGCGCGAATCGGGATCGTCATGCCGTCACCACCGGTTCGCACAGAAGCTGGTACCCTTCGCCGCGGCGCGAGCGGATGAGGGACGGTTCTCCCGGCACGTCGATCTTCCTGCGCAGACGCTGGACGTAGACGTCGATCACGTTCGACAGCGGGTCGTACGAGTCGTCCCAGACGTGCCGGGCGATCTCGGTTCGGCTGATCACGTCGCCGTGGCGCAGCGCGAGGTACTCGAGAAGCGCGAACTCCCGAGCCGTCAGCGGCACCAGCAGTCCTGCAACGAACAACTCGCGCGTGCGCATGTCGATCGTCAGCGATCCGACCGCGAGCCGGTCCTTACCGAGCGGCCGGCTTCGGCGACGAGCGAGCGCGCGGAGGCGCGCGAGCAGCTCGCGAAAGTCGAACGGCTTCGTCATGTAGTCGTCGGCGCCGCTGTCCAGCCCGTCTATTCGGGCGTCCGCGCCGTCGCACGCCGTCAACATGAGTACCAGCGTTTCTTTGCGCGAGAGGCGCAATTGCCGACACACGTCCAACCCGTTTCGTCGGGGGATCATCACATCGAGCACGACGATGTCGTATTCGGATTCAGCGAGGCGCTGACAGGCGGACGCGCCGTCGTGGACCACGTCGACGGCATATGCGTGTTCGCGAAGGCCTTTGGCGAGCATCCGCGCCGTCGCGCGCTCGTCTTCGACGAGAAGCACGCGCATGACGCTGGAATGCCTGCAAGAGCTGTGCGAAACGACGGCGCTTGATAATGAAGTCGTTAAATCAAGAGCAATCTTGCATCACTCGCGAATGAGTACCAGGAGCGCGGATCACGAGCTTCACGTCCGGGCCTGGAAGGACAACCCGTTTGGCGTGTTCGTCGATTGGAATCCGGACGTGTCGTGCGCCGGGCATGCGCCCCGGCGATTGAGCGCGCCAGAGAATCCCGGTCGCCGGTCTTACTGGACGTTCGCGCTGACCGATGCCGCAGCGTTCAGCGTGAACGTGCACGTTTTCGTTTTGTTGCCGCCGCTCGAGCACGCGCCCGACCAGACTGCATCGCGGCCGTTGGACACCGCCAGCGTGATCGACGTTCCAGTCGCGAACGACGCCGACCCCGTGCTGCCGACGGCGACGCTGATCCCCGCCGGGTTCGACGTCACCCGCTCGCCGCTGCGGCCGGTGGCGGTGACCGTCACCGTCACGGCCTGCCCCGGCGGCGGCGGCGGCGTCGTCACCGTGAGCGTCGCGGTCTTCGTCGCGCCGCCGAACGCGCCCGTGATCGTCGCTGTCGTCGACACGCTCACGGCCGCGGTCGTGACGGTGAACGTCGCGCTCGTCGCGCCTGCGGCGACGGTGACGGCGCCGGGCACCGCCGCGATCGTCGTGTTGCTGCTCGAGAGCATGACGGCCGCGCCGCCCGCGGGCGCCGCGCTCGTCAGCGTCGCCGTGCCCTGCACCGCGGTCCCGCCGACGACGCTCGTCGGATTGAGGGTGATGCGCGACAAGGCTGCCGCGCCGGCCGGAGCCTGCGGCTGGACGGCACGCACGGCCGACCACGCGCCTGCGGCGCCGGCCGCGTTGATGCCGCGCACGCGCCACGAGTGCTGCACGTTCGCGAAGCCGCCGGCGGTGAACGTCGACGGCGTCACGACCTGATCGATCACGAGCGGGGGCGTGAACGTGCTCGAGTCGTCGATCTGAATTTCGTACGACGCCGCCCCTGTCACGTCGCTCCAGTCGAACGTCACCGGCTGCGTCGGCGTCGCGCCGTTCGCCGGCGACAGCAGCGCCGGGGCAGCCGGCGTCGGCGGTGGAGAGGCCGGCGCTTTCACGATCAGCGACGTGCTCGCGCTCAGACGCTCGAGCGCCGTGATCGTGACCGTCGTGTCGGCGCTCACCGACGTCGTCGCGATCGGGAACGTCGCCGCGGTCGCGCCCGCCGGCACCGTGAGGCTTGCCGGCACGCTCGCTGCGGCATTCGAGCTGAACACCTGGACGACTGCCCCACCGGAGGGCGCGGCGCTCTGGAGCGTCACCGTCCCGGTGGACGATGAGCCGGCGTTCACCGTCGTCGGTGAAACCGTGACGTCGACGAGCGGCGGCGTCGCCGCGGCTGGCGGGCTCACCGTCAACGCCAGGCTTGCCGCGCTTGCGCCGTACGCCGCCGTCAGCGACACCGGCGTCGTGGCCGCGACCGTCTTGCTCGTGACGAACGCGAACGAGGCCGTCGTCGATCCGGTGAAGACCGTCACGTTCGCCGGCAGCGACGTGAACAGCTCGGGATGATTCGTCGATACGGTGAGGAGCAGCGGCGCCGGAGCGGGGGCGCCAAGCGCGACGGTTGCGACGCCGCCTTCGCCGCCGCGCAGCGTCGTGACATTCGCTCCGAGCGACGACACGGCCACGCCGTTGACCGCGCCGACGGTCAGCACGCTGCTGAGCGCCGTCGAATCGAAGTAGGCCGTGAACGTGACGGTGCGCGTCGTCGCGACGCCTCGCGTGAAGATGCGGAACGCGTGGCTCGTCGAGCCGGCGACCACGTAATCGTCGCCGGGGAACAGCGCGGCAACGTCCGGGTCGCTGCTCGAGAAACGCACGACCGCGTCCGGCAGCGCAGGCCACGTGCCGAGCGGGATCGGACCGCTGAAGGTGAGCGTCCCACCCGAGTTGTTGCCGCCGGTCACGGTGCTCGGCGAGATCGTCATCGACGTGAGCTTCGGCAGATGGTTCGCCGGACGCACGTAGAACGGACGATTCCATGTCGCGCCGCCGCTCTTCGCGAAGAGCTGCACGTCCACCTCCGTCGCGACGGAGAACGTGGTGACCGAGAAGTTCGCGCTGCGCGAACCGGCGGGCACGGTCACGCTCGCCGGAACGCTCGCGATCGCGGGATGACTGCTGGAAAGCGCGATGG
>Ga0307473_10000191_pt1 | contig 12352 bp, 16 predicted proteins | sample atmos_gasesAM5C__FD_203744 | JGI IMG/M metagenome (GOLD analysis project Ga0307473, IMG submission 203744) | Hardwood forest soil microbial communities from Morgan-Monroe State Forest, Indiana, United States - atmos_gasesAM5C_515 | ecosystem: Environmental > Terrestrial > Soil > Temperate...
CAGAATACCTTGCCGGGATTGGTCTGCTGGACGGGAATGCCGCGGATCAGAAGCCCGTTGGCAAAGCCTTGCGGATAATTTGTCGGCACGTGAAACCTCCTGGATGACCCTGTTGGGTCGGCATACGCTGCCGAATTCCATCAAGTTCGGTTAGTGTTTGCGGCCTCTTGCCGAGAGCGCCGCCATTTTTTTACTTCCCCACTTTTTACGTCCTATCGACGCTGCCAAGGCTCCCGGATTCGTCACGCCGGGCCGTTTCGAAAGCTTGCTCTTGAGTGCGGCAAATCTTTTCCCGCTGCCGAGCTTCGCTTTCATGATTCACAGCCCCGCATCGTCAGGGCGGACCTTGGCCCGCTTCACCCCGCCCGAGCGATCCTTGGGCTGCGCCTTGCCTGGAAGGCCCGCGCCTGGAAAGCCAGGCTTCTCCTTGAACGGCGCAGACTTGCCGCCAGAGCCTTGCGGATTGCCTCGCGTGCCGCCGCCGGATGCCTTCACCGGGGATGACTTCGTGCTGTTGTTGAAATAGCCGTTGACCATTTTCAGCGCACCCTGCGTGCTGCGTTGTTGAAACGACGGCCATACCGCGCCTTGTCAGCTTCGCTTAATGCGATCGCAATGGCCTGCTTCCGGCTCGTCACCTTCGGACCCTTCTTCGAACCCGACCGAAGCGTCCCCGCCTCGAACTCGTCAAAGACCTTCTTGAGCTTCTTCTGGCCGGTGGATTTCTTCATTGACGATCTCCACTTCGGAGATGCCGAGAAGCTTGAAGACAAGCCCGGAGATGACGAACTTGTCGCCCTGCCGACCGATGCGAACGTCGTGCATCCCGTGGTGACACGAATTGCATAGAACGATGAGATTGGCTTCCGAGTGATCGTGGCGCTCGGCTTCGGTCAGATGAAATTTGTGATGGACGGCGAGACGCTTTACCGAGCCACAGGCTTGGCATTTGCTGTCCGCGCGCATCTTCGCCGCGAGCGCTGCGCGTTTCCAATCCGCTGTTCTCAAGCGTTTGTTGTGCTCTGGGCCACGGCGATGCTTCCGCTGGGTCACTCTGCCGAGGCACTTGTCCGAACAATATTTCTGCCGGTGAGCGACCATAACATTGGGCTGATAGAGTTCGCCGCATTCTTCGCATGCCCGCGGCGACAGATCGGTGTTCTTGGCGCGATCCTGGCGACGCAACCGGTCCATCCGGGCCTGACTGCATCTCTTCGAGCATGTGAGCGCGTTTGGGTGAGCCTTGTCCGCAGTGAACCGGACGAAACAGATCACGCATGTCTTGTCCAGATCGGGTAAGGGCTCTTTCGATTTGCGTCTCGCGTAGGCTCGCGCGTTGTCGGCCTTCGTGCGGCACACCTTTCCGCAGTAGCGATGGATACCCTTCCCGCGGTTTATGAGCGAAGCGTCGAACGCTTCGCCACAGACAGCGCACGTCGTGATCTTCGGCTCCAAATAGTCCATAACGCCCTCCGTAAAATTGTGAGGTCACGTTATGGCACGTCTGTTTCAAAGCTTCAACCACTTTATTTTGCACTCACTGTGTCTAACCGCGTCATTGGTAAGTAACTGATAATACTAAGAAACAGAAGCACCAAGACACCACCGCCAGTCGTCCCACGCGTTGCTGTAACGCATATAGGCACGCCATTTCGCAATTATGGTATCTAAATCTTCGGCGTATGCGAATTCGAGGGCCATGCGGTCGACCCAGTGAAGGTGCTGCTTGCGGGTACCGCCGTCCATGAGGAACCAGTTGTTGGTGTCGGTGAGATAGTTCCACTCGATGAGAGTATAGGCGCCTTCATGGACGTTGCGGTTGTTCTCGGCGGTGTCGGGCTTTCCGGCCGATTTGATGATTTCGAAGCCGACATCGTAGAGGTCTGGCGGGATGAGGATTTGGTCTGGCATGGCGTCGTAGCGGTTGCCGCGGTCGTCTCTGAACGAACGGAATTGGATACGGGCGGTTGCGAGCGCTGTGGCCGATAGAGCGGTCGTGATCTTGTTGTCGAAGCCGATCGAGGTATCGGCGGCGGTGGAGTTCGTGAGATGCGTATCGTTGCAGAGCGAGACGCCTTCGGTGTGGTTGTAGAAGAAGCTATCCACCGCAAAGGCATTGTTGAAGATGCGCGCGGCGTGCTTTTGCCGCGAGCGCTGGGCGGCGGTGGCGAGCCCCGCTGGGCGCTGGTCCATGACGTTGAACTGGTCGTCGTCGAAGAGCTTGCGCTCCACCTGGAACCCGGACGCGAATTCGATGGGCGTCTGGGTGACATCGTAGCCCTGGGTCACGCTGTCGTAAGAGACGTTTCCGGTGAACTGGCTGAAGTCGCCGAAGGCGCCGACGCTCGACCAGCGGATGTCGCTGCGTCCGTTATCGGGCGGCATGCCGAACAGGGTCGGGATCATGTCCTTGAGCTGTTCGCGGTCGGTCTGCTCGTTGAAAATCCGCTGGAACCTTATATCTAAAAGGTCACCGAAGGCCGTAGAAATTGCTGGGACTGCCATTGTTCATTGCTCCTTAGACTACCAGGCCGCCGGAGAAGACGTGGCCGTTGGAAACCATCCATGCGAAGCTGTTGGAGATGCCGCTCGCGCTTGCATCGCGGAGCTGCACTTCGACGAAGTTGAAGTTGACGTTGTTGGTGTCGGTCGCCGAGGTGACATCGATCTGATCGAGCAGGGTGGTGAGCTGCGGATAGTGCGACTCGTAGCCGAACGGCGAGCAGCAGAAATTTACGACGAAGAACGTATCGCCGACGACCGTATCGCGCGGGAAGGCGGTGATGACGGTGGCTACAGTGGCGGCCGTCGAGGTGATCTTGCGCCCGATGCCGGCGTTTGCCCCGGTGTAGCCGAAGATGACGCCTTCATCCATTTGGGGGCTGGTGAAGTCCGTCGCACCTGTGGCCGTCACGGAAAGGCCGCTGGTCGAGGCCGTGGTTACCGCGAATGTCGGGATATTGGTGTTGTCGGTTGCGCCGCCGCAGAGCTTTCCCTTCCACACCGCATTGGGATTGATGATGACAGAGACGAGGGCCGCCTGATCGGTGGCGTTGTCCGCATTTTGCGCCGCCTGATAGGTCGCGGTGTCCAGCGTGCAGCCCACCATGCTGACGGCGGCAACCGTGGTGCCGGCGATGACGCCCTTGTTATTCGCGCCCCCTGCGCAGACGGGAATTCCCGGCGTTGCCAAGGTCGCGTTGACCTGGAACTGTTTCTTGATCGGCGCGCCGCCGCTCAGCAAATAACCGAATTCCATCGGAAGCTTCTCCTTATTGCGGAAGGTTCTTGTGGTGAAGATACAGCCGGCGTTCGAAGCCCATTTCGTTACAGCCGTCGCAACGACCGCCGACGAAGGGAAGGTTGGAGCGCGTGACATAGCCGGCTTTCGTTGCCGCAAATTTGTGCTGGCATTTATGGCAGAGGCAGATGGCCTGCTTCAGGTGCACCATGTCGGCAATGTGAGAGCCTGCAACCGTGCCTGAGGGCCTTTGGTATTCGTCGCGGCTCACCAGGCGTTGCGGCGTCCAGGGCTTGAGGTGCAGCGCGACCATCAGTTGGCCTTGGCCCGCGCCAGCGCGAGTTCGGCTTTCAAAGCCTTCTCACCGGCAGCACCCTTGTACATGCCGCGTTCGACCATCTTCTTGTAGTGCGCCTTGAGCTTCGCGTTCAGGCCCTTGAAGACATCGTTGGAAGGTTCGCGGTCCTCGTCCTTCGAGCCGCTGCCGCCGGTTTCTTCATGGGGCTCGGGCTGTTTCTTGCGGCCCTTCGCGCCTTGCAGGTGGCCTACCACCATCTCGATTGCCGAGACTTCGGTTGCGGCGTTGGCGGGCGAGCCGCGCCCGACAAGCTTGTCGTAAGCGGCCTGCACCTTGCCGCGCAGTTCGGAATCGACGTCGGTAAGGTCGGGATAGGCTTCGATATAGCGTTCGAGATCGGCCTCGACCTTGGCGGCCTGACGAACGTCGGCGCCGGTGTCCTTGGTGCGTTCGGTAATGCGTTTTTCGATCTTGGCTTCGATCTGCTTTTCCCAGAGATTTTCCATCTGGGCTTCGGTGATCTTGCCTTCCTCCACCGCGGCCTTGAGCTCGGCGCGGCTGTAGTAGACCTTCTCTTCTTTCTCTGACGCGTTGGGCTTCTGGCTGCTCTTCAAGCCGTCAACCGTGCCTTCGAGGCGAGCGAGTTTCGCTTCGAGTGAGCGCCGTTTGTCTCGCTCGGCTTTGAGCGCAGCCGTCAGGCCCTCGACTTCCTTGGTGGCCTGGCCGGCGGCACCATCGGAGCCCTCGCCCTCTTTCGTCTTGGGTTCGAATTCCGTTTCGCCCGTTTGGTCCTTGGTCGTCACTCTTTCTCCTTTGACGGCGGCGGCCCGTCGCTGGCGCCCGAAAAGAACAGAAAAAGCCCCGCGACACTTTCGTGTCCGGGGCTCGGATGCTCGGCTACCCTAGAGGGGTAAGGGAATCTATCTGGTCGGGAAATTCATCAGCGTTTCCATTTTTGCGCCGACGACAATCCCATCGCGGAAATTCAGTTGCACGTTCCCATGGAATTTGTCAACTCGGAGCTTGCGCAACAATTGCTGAAGCGGCACCGGTAGATGCTCTTCTGGCGGCACAATTCGCACTGCTGGCGCTTGCATGCTCATGCGGCTTGCTCGTCCTCTGTAAGCTCGATGGCCTTCAGCCGTTCGGCGGCCACGCTGCCGATGCGCTTGATTTCAAGCGGCAGCGCCATGGCCCATTGCAGCGAGCGGATTTGCTCGTCCAGGCGGATGACGAAGATGCGTCGCGCGCTTATTTCATCGGTGTTGACGAGGCGCGGATCGCAAAGCTGAGCCATAGTGGCATTGCGGGCTGTGACAGCCATATTCAAGGCGTTCTGCAGATAGGAGAGGTACTGGTCCCAGGCGGCGTCGCCGGTCAGCAGCGACGCTGCGACCGCGGCGCGCTCCATGCCCATGAGTTGTGCACGTGGGTCGTCCTTTTTCTTGGACGAGAGCGCTTCGTATTCGTTGCGGTCGAACATCAGCCATTCTCCGTGGAGCCGTTTTTAGAGTCTCTTCGATCACGGCGATCCATGGGCTCAGGCTCAGAAAATATTTCTCGAATACGCTCCGGGGTTCCCGGATGGCTGGCAAGATATTTGGCAAATAATTTATCCCATGCCGCGCGGGCCGATGGCGTATCTAAAATGTCTGCGATGCAGAAGTATTCGTTACGGTCAACCACGGGAAAGCACTCCGCTCATGGATTTGCTGCTCCGTTCGGGTTGGCGCCGCCGCCGGCCGAGGGCAGGGTCTCGTTCATCATTTCATTGGGACCGCTGATCTGGGGGGGCTGGCTGGGCACTTGCGGCGCGTTCTGGGCCGGCGCGCCGGGCCGGCCCTGCATCCGCTGCTGCTGGAATTGTGCGGCTTGGGCTTGCAGCGCCTGGGCTTGCGCTTCCTGGGCGACACGCTTCTGGGTCTGGCTGAGATAGGCCCTAAATAACTCGACCTGTTGGCTCGTCAAATGGCCGAAATTGTCGGAATTCATGAATCCGACGAGCTTCTGCAGGTGCTCCTGCGCCCCGCCAGCTTCGAGTGGCGCACCGCTCGGGACCTGGTTGTGCACGACGATTGAATAGATGGCCTCTTCGGCGGTGATCCTGGGGACGGCATCGGCCGGTGTCGGAGGCTTTATATATTGGTCGACGTTCTGGCCGTAGGCGCGGCCATAGTCGCGCGCGAGCCGATAGGCCCCCGATGGCGTCATGATCCCCATCTGCATCATGAGCGGGTTGATGTAGGTGCGCATCAGGCTTTCGAGCGCGGCTTGAAGCGACGCCTTGGAGGTATTCAGGACGTTGGCATCGAAGGTGAAGCTATATTCGCCCGCGATTTCTTCCGGGTTCTGGATTTTCACGTAAGGATCGTCGCCGGGCGCGACCACGCCTGCGATGCGGAATTGCTTGCCCTTTGGCAGGAAGCTCTGGTTGAGCTGATGAATCTGGCCCCACACGCCGGTGAGGATGGTGAAGAAGCGCCTCAGAATTCTCTCGGGTCGCGCCTCGTTCTGGCCCTGGACGATGGACATGCCGCCGATCGTTCTGAGCGCGCTCGATGAGCCCGGCGCGATCTGGCCGTAGTTGATATCGCTCACCATGGTGAGCTTTTCCTGCCATGTCCCGAGGATGGAAATCATATTCAGGCTTGCGCCCATGGCCTGGGGATTGCCGAACTGCGGCACGTTGATGTCCTGCTGCGGGTTCTGCAGGGGAAACATCGAGTATGGCTCGACCCTCAGCACTTCCGGGTTCATGCCGCCGGCGGGGCGGTAGAACATGGGCGAGGCGATCGACAGATCGTGGGCGTTGATCGACTGGTCCACGATCACCTTCATGGTGTCGTGCATCGACTCCATGATTTCGAGCAGTGACCAGCCCGAATAGCGCCCGCCGACGGGCACGAAGCTTTCTCCGACCAACGGGCGCCGCGGCGGGTTTGCCGGGTACATATCTATAAGGAGGCGCGCCTTCAGAAGCGTCCTGGTCTCCTTGATGACCCAGAAAATCTTGTCCTCGCCGTCGTAGACGTCGAAGCACACGAGCCTGGTGAAGCGCGCGTGGTCAGTGTCCTTAGGCTTCGCGACTTCGGACTGCGTGCCGGCGAGGGTGTCCTTCTGCTGGGCGCTTTCGGATTCCGCTGCGGTCGAGGAGGCTTTGGCGGCTATCTCGTCGATCTTGGCTTCGTCCACGAGATCGTAAAAACCGCTCGCCTGGAGCTTGCGCAGCTCGGAGAGGGTGGGGAAGTCCCGCAGGATGACGAAGGTGGCGCCGTTGGGGTTCGACGGGCCTGGCATCTGCAAATTGGCGCTGCGGGCCGGGAAGATGACATCGTCGTAGTCTTTGACGAACGGCCTTGGCCCATCGAACACGACGGCGTCGGCCTCGATCACCATTTCGACCTGGTCGTCTTCGTCGGTGTAGAAGCAGCAGCGCTTGTTGGTGTCGTCGGCGAGCGTGACATCGATCACCCAGCCGGCCGCACTCGGATCGTAGCGCCTGGCTCCCGGATATTTCTTGCGCACGATGCCGAAGAAGTAGTCCGCCGGATCGAGCTCGTCCGGAATCGGATCGTAGATTTCGATGCTGGCGGTTTTGCGCTTCTCGCGCACCCAGGGAATGAAGATGGTGCAGGCGGGATCGTTGACGAAGCTCTCGGCCATCTCGCCGATCAGCCTCTCGCCCTCGCCCAAGCCCATGCCGGTAAAGACTTGCGCCTGGATAAGCCGGTCGATCGTGTCCTGTTTTTCTTCGTCGGCCTTGGAGCCTGCGTTCGAGATCACGGGTGGGTTCTGGCTCATCACCGCGTTGACGAGGGTATCCTGCACCCGCATGGAGGACTGCGCCATGTCGGGGATGGCGGTGTTGCTCGCGCCTGGCCATGGCCAGTCTGTCTCGCTCCGCCACATTCGATACTTCGCATAGCGCTGCAGCCGCGCCTCGCGCTCGTTTTTGCGGTTGATGATTTCGTCGTTATAGAATTTCACGACCCGGTTGGCGATTTCGCTCTGCTCTTCGGGCGGGATAGAGGTCTTGCGCCTGCGTGTGCGCCTTTTCGCCGTTCCCGAGCCTGCGTCGGTATAGGTCACTGTCAGCCCATTTCCCGCAAGGCGTCGATGTACGCAGCACGATGTAAAAGAGGCTCTTGAAATACCGCTACCACATATTCCTCGCCATGCTGGTTCTTACGAATGAGTATTGCCTTCACACCGGCCGCCCTCAGCGCGTCGCGATTCTCGGCCACAGCGTACTGAGCGGCGAGCTGGGCGGTGTGGTAAACCATCGTTTCCGGCCACATCAGTGCAACTTCCCTCCGGATTCGAAGCTATCGAACCGGTCCACATAAAACAGGCCCTCGCGGCTCGGCCCGGCAACGAATGTCATGGGGTTCTCCCACCAGAACAGCACTTCGTCTCCATAGGCATCGAACAACCGCACGATAGGCAGGACCTCACCGATCTCGGTCTGGGCCGTCAGGCGGTCACGGTTGATGGCGATGATGTTGGTCACACGGGCACCAGGTCAACAAATTCGGGATGGCCGAACTCTTCCTCGCTGGGGATTTCAGGAAATGGCATCCAGCAAATCGGTGGCATCTCGTAGGGTATGTCGGCGTCGTCGCGCCAGCCATCCTTTGCGTACCGGCGGGCGTCCCATTTCAACGTCCCGAGAACGCGCTCGCCGTGCAGCCTGACGACCATAAGCACCTCGCTGCCATCTTTCGGCGCAGTGTCCATGGACCGCCAGCCGCTCATACCCTCACCTTCGCTCTATCGGCCATGCCCCGGCCTCTGTGGATGACCGGCGCGCCGTAATTCAGAAGCGCGAATTGCGGGTTCATGTTCAACAGATACTTCAAAAGCGTGGGGAAGTCATCGTTTTTGCGGCGCGGCGTCTGCTTCAGGTCCTTTTCGTCCTGCCGACGGTAGTTGTCCCAGACGTAGCGCTTCATCTGGTGAATCGCCTTCTGGCAGCGGGAGGAGAATACAAGCCTCGGCCTGAGCGTGCGGTTGTCGGGCCTTAGATATTCGTTGATGCGGGCACGGCCGACATCGGAATCGTCGGCGAGCGAGCAGTTGAGCCCGACATTCTGGAATTCGTCCTGCCAGGTCACGCCGCGGATTGCGCTCGCGGGCGTGCGTCCCATGTTCGGGTCGATCAGCCTCTCGGCCACGCGCAAGCCGTAGCTCGTCTCCACTCCATAGACATAGTCGCGCAAATCGGCGGGGTCTGCATCCATCTCGAACTCGTGCACGACCTGGACGTCGTCGTTGGGATCGATCTGCGCCCACAACCCCATATGCGGTTTTCGCGGGTGGGGATCGAGCAGAAACACGCAGGGCCAGGAAATGGAAGCCTCGGCATCCGCAACATGACAGAATTCTACGATGTCTGAAGACCCCGTCTCGGGACAGACTCCTTCCACGTCGGGTGTAACCACCTTGCCCGCCGCGTAGCTCCATACCAGTGGCGCATCCGTAAACAAAGGATGGATGCGGTTGGAAAACCGGATCGGCTTGCCAAAGATGCGGACGTTCCTGGTCTCCTGCGACCACGATGCCATCTGCACCGCAATCGAGGCCTGATCCAAATTCACGTTGTCGGTCGACCAGAGTTCGAAGCAGTCCACATCCTTCGCCTTGCCCGGCCCCTCGACGCCCTTTTCGTAGACCTCATCATGAATCCAGTCGACCGGGATGCTCGGATCGTCGGGCCAGGTCATGGCCAGCATCTGCCGGCCCGCCACACGCATCGTGCGCGCCTCGTTTTCCCGCCAGATGGCCAATCTAGGAGGCTCATCGTTGATGACGAGATGAAAGTCTCCCGAGGCAAAATCGCTGGGGTCCTGGTCGTGGGACATCAACTGAAGCATACTCTCGCCCAGAATGCGCTCGTGATCGTCCGGATCGCGGCAGATGATTGTGAGCGTGCGCAGCTTGTCCTTCCAACTCTTCTCCCAGTCGCCGTCTTTCAGACAATCCTTCGGTATCCAACCCCAGTGTCCCTTCGAGCTTCCCTGCTCGCCCACGCCGGACCACTTGAACCACTTCAGCTTGGAGAGGATCACCTCGATGGTTGTGGTCAGGCTCTCAATCACTACGCGCACGCGGATAGGCCCGCGGAATTTCCTGCGCAGCGCCGCGCGCAGTTCGGGAGGCCCCGCCGGCAGCACACCCGTCGCCAGCGCACAGGCCTCGGCGAGCGCGGTATCGGTCTTGCTCGCGCCGTTTCCGCCAAATATTCCGACCACCCGCGCGGTCGAGACGTGCACCTTCGCAGCCGAAGGCGAGGCCGGCTTATAATAGAGTATCTGGTTGTTCTTGCGGTCCTCGGCCTGCGCTTCGGCCAGCGCCGCCATGATGTCGGCAAAATCGTCCGCAGAAAGAGCAGCGATGCCCTTCTCGTCCAGATCGGCAATCTTATTGATGTCCACGGCGGTCCCGGGCTTCTGTGAGAGCGCGGTCCAGCATCCGAAGGGCGGCGTCAATCTGCCCCGCATCGAAGCGAATGACATTCATCCGCTCGCCACACCTCTCGCATTCAGGTGGCCCTACGGTGCCCACTCCGCGGTCATGGCCGCAGTTCGGGCAGTACATGACGAAGCTGCCGACGATGTCCATCCGCCCTTATATAATAGCGAAGCGCCGCCGCACAGCCTCAAGGAGAATAAAGCACCGGTCGCAAGGCGCGCGCACCGCAAAAATCAAGAGATGCCGCATCTCGTCCTTCGACAGTACCTGACGACACGCCGCCTCGATCCGCTCTTGCCTGGTCATTCCACCGGCTCCGCTATCGCGCCGAGAACATCGATTTCACGTAGTCGCCAATCTATCGGACCGCCTGCCAGGACCTTCTCCTATCGTCCCATAACCGCAGCCATCGCGCGAACCGCGCCACTCCCAGCAGCCCCCAGGAACCCCACCCTTTTCGACCTTGGCCCAAAACCGCTCCTCAAGTGGCCAGCTTCTCACCATCGGATACCTCCTTGAAATTCCCTTCAAGTACGATACCACGCCTCTTGGCTTCCTGAACCAAAAGCCCCGCAACTTTATCAAGCGATGCACGATTATCCGTGCGAATTATGCTTGTTGGCTCGTTTCTGAGCAACGCCCTGCGCTCGATCAACATCGACACCATCTGGCTCAAATCCCGCGCCGAGGCCCGCGCAATCACCGACGTGTCCATCGCCGCCAAAGCCGCCCACAGCTTCTTCTCCAACTCCCCCAGAAATACCGCCGTGTCCAGCCGCTTCGGGACATCCACCATCTCCCCCGCCAGCAGCCCAACACGGTCGATCATCTCCGGCATGATCTTGTCGTGACCAGCCGCAATCAGCAAATCCCGAGCCTCAGACTTCGCACGCTTCGGAACAACCTTCCCCCACTTCGCCAAATCCCCAGGAGGCGCTACACCCGTCGCCTCATCCAAATTCGCCCCACGCCACTTGTTGAACGCACGAACCTTCGCCGGCTGTTGCTGCCAGTGCACCCCCTTCTTCAGTTGCTTGATCACCTGCGGCGAGATCATCATGACCCGCCCCATCCGCGCAATGCTGTCACCAGCATCTAAAAGACGCCGGAAAAGCTCCAAATCCAGGACCCGCGCTACCCCCCCGTTCCACTCCCCAGGCTTCCACCCATACTTCCCACCCTTCGGTGCCTCTTCCCCCTCCTTCAGTTGCCGACGACCCATCGCTACAAATCCCTCGGCTTGAACGTCGCCCCAATATAGCGCGAAAGCGGCAGCGGTATCTTGGCGATCATGGCGGAAGCGAATTTGCGGGCGGGTGAGCCCGAGGAGGTCATCCGGCTGATTTTCCCATCTCCCGCGAACCATTCCCAGCCGCTGCCGCGCTGCTTGATGCCTTCGTGCTCAAAAGGGTTCGTGAGATGGGCGGTGTATGCGTATCCGTCGCGTTTATTCGGATGGCTGCGCGTTTTCCGACCATCTGCCATGCTGACATTCGGGTCGCCATGAGCGAACTTTCTGACGCAGGCCACATTGAAGCCAACGCGAGATAGGTCTGTACCGCCAACCTTCGTGCCCTCGGCCGCCGCACTCTGAAAGCTCTTACCGCTCCCATCGAACCGGAAGCCTGGCACTTTCGGGGCCTTGAGCGTCACCGGCATCAGCGCCGGCACATCGCCCCACAGATAGAACGAGCCATAGTTCCACCGCGCTCGCCCAACCCACTTCTGCGCCCCGCGCACGTTTTCCACAATCAGCGGAATGTGCCGCCCCGCAGCAGCGCACGCCTCCCGCTGTATCCGGAAACACGCCTCGAACAAAGTATTGTCCGGTGGAGGAAGAGCCTTCGCCCGCTTCCACGGCATCGCCCGGTAGCTGTAGGCTTGGCACGGCGGCGACGCCACGATCAAAGCCGCATCCCTGAACTGGCTGCCGTGGATCGTCAAAACGTCTTGGATGACCAAAAGGCCAGGATAGCGGTGCTCGCCGTAAATGTGCCGCTCAATGTCGAACCCGACGACGTAGTAGCCCTCCGCGAGCAGCCCATCCGTCCAGCCGCCGAGTCCGCAGAAAAGGTCAATCCCAAGTGGCTTTGCCATCAGGCTTGTAACTTAAAATTTCTACACAATGAAGTCTGGTGTTTTGTGAAACATTCGCAGCATCCCAGACACACCTCTCACCAAAAGACAACCAGGACGTTCAATGAACCGCGGAACTCAGCTGCTTGCCCACAAAATCGTCCGAGGCAAAACCACATGAAGAAACGCTCCCAAACCCTTGATCCATACCGTCTCTTGTGCAACCATCGCCGCCCTTATCGTCACCACCCTTGGTTTTCAACCTC
>Ga0307473_10000192_pt1 | contig 12332 bp, 8 predicted proteins | sample atmos_gasesAM5C__FD_203744 | JGI IMG/M metagenome (GOLD analysis project Ga0307473, IMG submission 203744) | Hardwood forest soil microbial communities from Morgan-Monroe State Forest, Indiana, United States - atmos_gasesAM5C_515 | ecosystem: Environmental > Terrestrial > Soil > Temperate forest...
GCCGTGTCCTTCGTGAAAATCAGGTTTACCGCATCGATCATTACCTCGGAAAAGAAACAGTGCAGAACATTCTAGCCTTCCGATTCGCCAATGGAATCTTCGAGCCGGTCTGGAATCGTCGCTATGTGGACCACGTGCAAGTCACCGTCGCCGAAGAGCTGGGTGTCGAACTGCGAGGGGGCTATTACGACACCGCAGGCGCTTTGCGCGATATGGTGCCGAATCATATTTTTCAGTTAATCACGCTCACCGCCATGGAGCCGCCCATCTCTTTCGACGCCCAAGCCGTGCACGACGAGCAAACGAAAATTCTCCGCGCCATACAGCCGCTTACTCCGGAGCAGGTCCTCACTCACGCCGTCCGCGGCCAGTACGGTGAGGGCACGATCGATGGCAAACAGGTCCCCGCTTATCGGGACGAGCAGAATGTTTCGCTGCTGTCAACAACGGAAACTTTCGTGGCCATGGCACTGAACATAGACAACTGGCGCTGGGCTGGAGTTCCGTTTTATCTCCGCACCGGCAAGCGGCTGCCAAAGCGTGTGACGGAAATTGTGATTCGATTCCGCCGTCCGCCTTTCGTCCTGTTCCGGAAAACATCCGTCGAGAAGATACAGTCGAACGAGTTGGTCCTTAGCATCCAGCCGAACGAGGGGATTTCTTTGAGCTTTGAGGCCCCAAGGTTCCAGGTCCTCTCGTCCGTCTTGGCGCCGTCAACATGGATTTTCAATACGCCGACTACTTTGGCTCCACGCCCTCCACGGGCTACGAAACTCTCCTCTACGACTGCATGAAAGGCGATCCGACGCTCTTCCAGCGAGCCGACATGGTGGAAGCGGCCTGGACAGTCGTGCAGCCGATTCTCGATGTTTGGAAGGCATTGCCGCCGCGCGATTTCCCAAATTATCCCGCGGGCACTTGGGGACCGGAACAGGCGCATGAACTACTTCGCCATGACGGCCGCGAGTGGCGTGACTCGCTTCGAGCACGCGGCGCGCTGCAGGGTTCCGCGCTCACTCGAGCCGCCGGAGAGAAGGTCGCAACGGCAAGGTCGTAACCGCTGCCTCGACCTTGGACTTTCTTTGCCTGCCGTGTTGCGTACTGAGCTTTGGTTCCCCCCAAGGCAGACCGCACGCCCTCTCGCAAACCGAACTTGACGTAACTCCGCCCGGCTGCGAGATTATTCCGGCAGTTCAACCCACTAATGAAGACCCGCGCAGAAGCCCTGCAAAGCATCGAGAACAAATCTTTCGATGCTTGCATAATTGGCGGCGGCGCCACTGGGTCCGGCTGCGCTCTCGAAGCGCAACTTCGCAATCTGAGAACCGTGCAATTGGAAGCGCTGGATTTTGCCTCCGCCACCTCCAGCACTTCCACCAAGATGATCCACGGCGGAGTCCGCTACCTCGAACAAGCTATTCGCGAATTCGACATCAAGGAGTACGAAGTCCTCACTCGCGCGCTCCATGAGCGAATCCACATGCTCCGGAACGCGCCTTACTTGACGAAAACTCAGAGGTTCCTCACTCCGTGCTTCAATTGGTGGAGCGTCCTATATTTCGAAATCGGATTGAAGCTCTACGATTGGATTGCCGGCCGCGCCAGTCTCGCCCCCAGTTCGTTCGTCTCGCACCACAAAATTCTTACTCGGATGCCCACGCTCGATCCACGCCACCTGGTCGGTGCCGTTGCCTACACCGACGGACAATTCGACGACGCTCGCTACAACATTGCTCTGGTGAACACTTTCGTCGAAGCAGGTGGAGAGGCGCTGAATTACGCGCGCGTCACCGCGTTTGAAAAGACTGCGGACGGAAAGTTAGCCGCTGTTGAAGTGGAAGATCACTTTTCGCGTCGCCGCTTCACCGTGCGTGCGCGTGTATTCATCAACGCCACCGGGCCATACGCAGACACAATTCGACAGATGGCCACGCCCGGCGCGCGTCCCCGCATGCGCCTCAGCAAAGGCGTTCACATCCTGCTTCCGCTCGAAATTCTGTCGATCGACGACGCTCTGCTGATTCCCAAGACCGAAGACGGACGTGTCTTGTTCGCAATTCCCTGGTTCGGACGGCTTCTCGTAGGCACTACCGAAAAGGAAGTGACTGTTCACGACGAGCTGTATGTCACCGCCGAAGAAGTGGACTACCTGCTTCGTCACCTGAATCGCTACCTGGCTCGTCCCGTCACCCCCGATCAGATTGTCAGTTGCACTGCCGGGGCGCGGCCTCTGGTCAGTTCCGGCGGCTCGAAGGATACGAAGAAGCTCGCTCGCGACCACGAGATCGAGATTGATCCTCGAAGCGGTCTGTTAAGTATCATGGGCGGAAAATGGACCACGCACCGCGCAATGGCTCAGGATACGGTGAACGCCGTGCAAGAATATTTGGGCGCTCCTGCGACTCCCTCGCAAACCTTGAATCACCCCCTCGTAGGTTCTGACGGATACTCCCCCGATTATTGGCAGAGCTTGGTGAAGGATTGGGGCGTGTCCGAATCAACTGCGCGGCATGTAGCTCAGAAATTTGGCACGCGCGCGCAGCAGGTTATGCAGCTCGCAAAGCAGGGCGATAACCTCGCCGCGCCCCTAGGTGATGGACTTGCGCCGCTCCGGGCCGAAGTTGTTTATGGCGCGCGCAATGAGATGGCCGTTTCCATCGAAGATGTCCTCGCCCGCCGGATTGGATTGCAATTCTACAGTTGGAGAGATTCGATCAAAGCCGCGCCCGCAGTTGCGCAATTGCTGGCGCGAGAGTTTGGCTGGTCCGACGCCGCGACACGCGGGTCCGCCACCGACTACGCTGAAAAAATTCGCGCCCTGATTCAGAAAGCAGGGCTGACAGACTGAGCACCTTCGCAATAAGGAAACCGGAATCGGGCTCAATAAAGTCGGGCAGGGGGCTTCGAATCATGGCGAATTACGTTGGCGCGATCGACCAGGGCACCACGAGTACTCGCTTCATCGTGTTCGATCGCGCTGGAAGAATCGTCTCCGTCGCACAGCGGGAGCACGAGCAGATTTATCCCCAGCCCGGCTGGGTGGAACATGATCCCATTGAAATCTGGCGACGCACGCAAGAAGTGATTGCTGCGGCCATGGAACAGAAAAATCTGCGCCCGGGCGATCTCGCCGCAATCGGAATCACCAATCAACGCGAAACCGCCATCCTATGGGATCGCAAGACCGGCAAGCCCATCGCCAACGCGATTGTCTGGCAGGATACGCGCACCGGCAATTTTGTAAGAGAATTTTCGCGCCACCGTGGCGGCCAGAACCGATTCCGCGCGCAAACAGGCCTTCCGCTGGCGACCTATTTCAGCGCGCTGAAGATTCGCTGGCTCCTCAAAAATATTCCCGGCGCACGCGCGAAGGCGGAGGCCGGCGAAATCCTGTTCGGAAACATCGACTCCTTCTTGGTCTGGAAGCTAACCGGCGGCCCAGAGGACGGAATCCACATAACCGACGTCACCAACGCCAGCCGAACTCAGTTGATGAATCTCCGGACTCTCTCGTGGGACAAAAGAATTCTCAGAACTTTCGGAGTACCCGAACAGATACTGCCGGGGATTCGCTCCACCAGCGAGATCTACGGCGCCGCTAAGCTCGATGCCATCAAGGATGTCCCCATCGCGGGGATTCTCGGGGATCAGCAAGCCGCGCTCGTGGGGCAGGCCTGCTTCAAGCGAGGTGAAGCGAAAAACACGTATGGCACAGGCTGTTTCCTGCTCATGAACACTGGCGAAAAGCTGGTGCAGTCAAAATACGGCTTGCTCACAACTGTCGCTTACAAATTCGGGCGGCAGCAGGCCCGTTACGCGCTCGAAGGCAGCGTCGCCATCACCGGGGCTCTGGTGCAGTGGCTCCGCGACAATCTGAAAATCATCGAGAAAAGCTCCGACATCGAAGCTCTCGCTCGCACCGTCAAAGACAATGGTGGCGTCTATTTCGTCCCTGCGTTCTCCGGTCTCTACGCGCCCCACTGGAAAGCAACCGCCCGCGGCGTCATCGCCGGATTGACGCGCTACGCAAATCGCGGCCACCTGGCGCGCGCCGTACTTGAAGCAACCGCCTTCCAAGTTCGCGAGGTCGTCGAGGCAATGGAAAAAGATTCGCACATCCGCCTCGAAACTCTGCGCACCGATGGCGGCATGATCATGAATGACCTCCTGATGCAGTTTCAGTCCGACATTCTGAACCGGCCCGTCGTCCGCCCAGTGATCCGCGAAACGACCGCGCTCGGCGCTTCCTATGCCGCGGGCCTCGCCGTTGGCTTCTTCAAAGACACGAATGAACTGCGCGCGAATTGGGCCGTGGACCACACTTGGAAGCCGAAGATGGACAAACCAGCGCGAGAGGCTCTCTACCGCAAGTGGAAGAAGGCGGTGACGCGCTCCTTCGATTGGGTCGAGTGAGGAGCCGCCACAGCCATCCGCTCGCCGTCTTGGTGTCACAGTGAAGGAATTAAGGCTATGACTTGTTCAGTGGGTTTTCGATCAGTCACAAAATGCTCACCAAGAAACTATTCGGTCTTCGCACAAGCCCTACAAAAGTTTCCCACCACCGACCCCTTGACGTGATCCTCGCAGAAGCCTTTACCAATCTCCGCACGTCTGGACCGGTGATTTTTTCACACGCGGGAAGAGTTTCCGTGCCATGGACAATATGTGTTGTCTGTTGCAATCAGAGTTCTCGAAGTGCGAGGGCAACCGGGCGGCGGGCGGCACGAATCGCCGGTGGCACTCCCCCGATCAATCCCATCAGCAGCGCGAACATAATCCCGATCCCGAGAAGAAGCGGCGTAACCCGAAAAGCAAAAGCCAAATGAGAGAATGTCTGCCAATTGAGCGCGCTTGTGGTCAGACCGTTGAGCGGAAGGATAGCGATCGAGCCAATTAAGCCGCCGACGAGAGCGATGAAGAGCGCTTCAAAAATAAATGAGACCACGATAGCGCAAGCTCCGAACCCGATGGCGCGCATTGTGGCAATCTCCCGCGAGCGCTCGGAGACGGCTGAGTACATGGTGTTCAGCGCGCCGAATATCGCGCCGATTCCCATAATCACCGCCACCAGAGTGCCAAGCACCCGAATGAGCGTCGTGAGCCCGCGCGACTGTTTCTCGTAATAGTCAATCTCACGGTCCACTTGCACCTGCATCCGCGGATCAGATGTTAACGAGTCCTTCAGCTCGCGAAGCGCAGCGGGAGACGTGAGGCGTACCGTGATTGACGAAAAAATACTTTCCGGCCGCTTGTAAACCTGCGAGAGGACCCGGTTATCGCACCAAACTTCGGAGTCGAACGCACTACCACCGGCATCGAACACACCGACAACTTTCCAGTTTCCGCCCCCAAACCGGACCGTGTCGCCCAATTTCAGGCCCGCATAAGTTGCGGGCACGTTTCTCCCCACGATCAGTTCGCTCAGTCCCGGTGTGAAGAAACGCCCTTCCTTTATGCGCACGTTCTTGCGAACGTTCAGTACGTCGCCCGAGACACCGCGCACCTGCACGTTCGCGTCCGTCCCGGTCGCAATCAACGGGAAGGCGGCGATGACCACAACTTCCGGGCTGACGAGGGGCTGGCCGCCATCGCGCGCGACCCCCGGCGCATCCTGGATCACGCGCACTTGCTCCAGCGGAACTGTACCGTCGATTTCACTGGTTGCGCCCGCGCGGCGAATTAGAGCATTGTCGGCCGAGCCGGAGGACACCATGGTTGCCTGGAAGCCGCGCGCAAGCGACAGCATGGCGATAAAAACACCGACGGTGCCTGCAATCCCAAGCACCGCAACAATTGCGGACACCCACCGTGCACGGACGCTGCGCAGATTGTAAACGATCGGAACCGCCATGGATCACACCCCCCGCAACGCATCCACTACGCGCATACGCATCGCCGAAGTGGCCGGCAAAATGCCCGCAAGAATTCCGACAATCAGAGCAAGACCGATCCCCAATAGGATCCCTGGACCCGGCAAATAAAAAAACGGCAGAAAACCATGCGTCGGGTCACCTCCGAGAGTGAATACCTTGCACAGCGCAAGCCCGAGCACTCCCCCAATCGTCGCAATCAACAGAGACTCGCCAAGAACAAAGAGCAGGACGAAGCGGTCCGTGAACCCCACGGCTTTGAGAACGGCAAGCTCGCCCATTCGTTCGCGAACGGTAATCGCCATGGTGTTGCCGGTGACGAGCAACAATGTGAAGAACACGACGCCTCCAATGGAAACAATCAGATACTCGATGTTGCCGAACTGCTTCGCGAAGTCGGAGGCCAGCGCTTTCTCTGTTTCCGTTTTGGACTCGTAGGGCGAATTCGCAAACATCGTATCAATCGTCTTCGCTACGCGAACCGCATCATCGGGACTATTGAGTTTCACGGTGTACCAGCCAACCAGGCCTTTGCCGTACTGGCGGCGCTCGTCGAGGTATTTGTAGTGAAACCAGAATTGGGTCAGATCGTCGTTGTCTCGAGAGCCTGTGTAGATCCCCCGAATATTGAACTCCCAGTTGCCGGGATAAATCGCGCCCTTGATCGGTATGCGATCGCCTACCTTCCAACCGAACCGCTTGGCGATTCCCGCTCCGGCAATTGCGCCTTCGCGATCTTCCAGGAATGCCTTCCATTCAGCATCGGACATCACAAACTCGGGGAACACCACTCGTTGATTCTCGGGGTCTATCGCGAACTGTGGAAAAAAGTTTTTCTCGTCTTGATAAACACCGCCAAACCAGTTGTCGTAGGTGATGGCCTTCACGCCGGGAATTCGAAGTATCTGGTCACGGTACGAATAGGGGAGCGGCTGGATGATCGAGACCTTGTTAATCACATCGAGCCGGTCCACGCCCGCAACATCCACTCCCTGGCTGAACGCGCCACGGATGACAACAAGAATGCCAAAAAGAAACATGGCCACGGCGAAAGAGCCGATCGTGAGTGTGGTCCGCAGTTTTTTTCGAAAGAGATTGGCGATAATCAGCGGCGCAAATTTCATGACCGGCTCCCGGCAGCGGCTGCTACACCCTCTACCAGCACGCCCTTATTGAGGTGCAATGTCGCCTGAGCGCGTTCCGCAGCCATGGGATCGTGCGTCACCATCAGGATCGTCTTGGCATACTCGGTGGAAAGCCGCGTGAGGATGTTCAAAATGTCGTCAGCGCTTTTGCGGTCCAAGTCGCCGGTCGGCTCGTCGCACAGAAGAAAGGTCGGGTCTGCAACGATAGCGCGCGCAATGGCCACGCGCTGTTCCTGGCCGCCGGAAAGCTGCCGCGGGTAGTGGTTCATGCGATCCGAAAGCCCCACTACTCCCAGCGCTGTTTCGACATGCATGCGGCGCTCGGACTTCGAGAGCTTGGTCAGCAGCAGCGGCAATTCCACATTCTGAAACGCCGTGAGCACCGGTATCAGGTTGTACATCTGAAAAATGAATCCAACGTGCCGCGCCCGCCATTCGGTCAATTTATTGCCCGACATGTGCGTGATCTCGTCGCCGTCCACAACAATTTTCCCGCGCGAAGGGACGTCCAGCCCGCCCAGCAAATTCAGCAGTGTCGTTTTTCCGGATCCGCTTGGCCCCATGAAAGCAACGAACTCGCCCTTGCCCACGTCGAGGTTGAGCCCCTGCAGGACGTGGATTTCCTCCCCGCCACGCCGATAGGTTTTATCAAGCCCGCGAATCTGAATCAGACTGTTTGAAAGCTCTCTGCCGTCCACTCGAACCATCTCTCGGGCTCCTATTTCTTGATTTCGATTGCCTCGCCGTCGCGCAAATTGGGCGGCCCTTTCACGACCACCGTATCGCCGGAGCTGATGCCGGCAAAGATTTCTGCGTCGCTGCCGCGAGTGCCGCCGACGGTCACCGCGCGGCGCTCCAACCGTCCTTCCTTCACGGTAAAAACAATTTTCCTGCCGTTCTCGTCGCGCACGGCATCCTGCGGAATCAACGCCGCGGGCGATGCTGCGCCGCGCTTTTGCTCCGGCGCGTCCCCGAGGAACGAAACTTTGATTCCCATGTCCGGCAGGATGCGCGGGTCAAGTTTTAGAAAGGAGATGCGCACTTTCACGGTGGCTTTCTGCCGGTCCGCGGTGGGGATCACCGTGCGCACCTGCGATGGAATTTGCCAATCAGGATAAGCATCCAGCACAGCCGTTACAGGTTGCCCCGGCAGGACGCGCGCGATATAGGCCTCGTTCACGTCCACTTCGATTTCATTCGAATTCATATCCACAATCGTTGCAATTCCTGTGCGCGTGAATCCGCCGCCCGCGGAAATCGGCGAGACCATTTCGCCCACTTGCGCGTCCTTCGAAACCACGATGCCGTCAAACGGCGCGCGAATCACGCAATTGTCCACAGCTTGCTGGGCCTCGCGGATGCGTGCTTCCGCTCCAGCCTCCTGCTGTTTCGCGAGCGCGATCTTTGCCCGCAAGCTGTCTGCGGCTGTGCGCGCGTTGTCGAGAGTCTCCTGGCTCTGCACGCCAGCCGCTTGCAGTTCCTGGGCGCGGCGCAATAGGACCTGCGCGTTCTTCAGTTGCACTTCGAAATCCGCGATGGCCGCGTGGGCCGTGTCGCGGTCTGCTCTGGCGGAATCGAGCGCCCGGCGCACGTCGGAATCATCCAGCGTCGCGAGCACATAGCCCTCATGAACATGCATGCCTTCATCGAAGTTCACAGCAGTTACGCGCCCGGTGATTTTCGCGGCGATAGTGGCGCGGCGCCGCGGAGTCACATACCCGCTCGCATTCAACAGGGCAGCACGCCCGCTCCCCGCTTTCTGTGCAACCGCGACTTCCACCACCGGCTTTTGGTTCCGAAATGCGAGCACACCTCCGGCAACAATCACAATTACGCCAATCAGCGCCGCGATGGCGCCGAAAACCTTGCCGGCCCGGCCGCCCTTGCGCTGGCCTTCGCTGATGCGCAACGAGCCCAGGTCAGCGTTCGGTGGATTTGGCGACGTCGCCATCAACGCACACACTCCCGGCCAGTTTGATTTGCAAAATCGGGGACACAATACGCGAAGGGCATTCCAGACGCGCTGCGCACCCCTACCGCGAATATAATATTGTATCTTGGGTTGACAGTTTTTTGGTGAGTCACAAGAGGCGAACGCCCGGGCTTGGTCTTCTGCCCGGGCGCTCGAGAATCCCCAAATCCGTCTTTGCTCGTCCGAGCCCGCCTGGTCGTGATCTCACGACAGGGACGGCGCTTGGCGCTTGCTTTACTGCGTGGCCGTCTTCACTGCGTCGCCCACCTGGAAGCCCGCACCCACGACAACAGCACACACCGCAGAAGCGTCATCCACATCGGTGACTTTAACAACACCGATGGGACTGGCCAGGCGGCGGATCACTTTACCTGTTGCCGGGTCCTTGATTTCCTTCGTGACGCGCTCCACGCTGAGTTGATCGCCCACTTTCAGGCCGGCCTTGCTGCCGACGTTGAGGACAATTTGCCCCCCTTCCACCGCGGCCACCAGGCCCTGAACGGAAATAGTGCGCGTCTGCAGCTTCCCGTTGTCCGCGATTACGCCCGCGCTCAGTTGCTTGACGGCGTTGTTCACCGCTTCGCCGATGATCGTTTCTGCGAAGTCGGCGCTGCCGAAATCAACAGCTCCCGCGCCGAATCCGTGCCAGTTGCTCCCACCACCGGTCAGCGACGTGCTTTCACGCGAGGACTCGCCTTTCCCTTCCGCCACGCCAAGGATCTCCGCCGTATCGATGTCAACGATTCGCGCGTCAATCGAGACGATGGCCTTGCTCTTTTTGTGGGAGAAACCTCCGAGGCCGAATCCCCCAAAACCGCCGCCACCGCCGCCCACGTTTGTATTTTTCGTGTCATTGCCGAATTGCGTGATGCTGCCCACGATGATGGCATCCACACCGAGTAGTTTCCCGAGTCGCGCTGCGGAATTGGGGTTGGCACGGTCGCTGTTCGAGAAATTCTGTTCCTGCATGATCTTGTCCATTGCTTTCCGCTCAATGATGGAATAGGTGCCGTCCTGGACCAGGTGTTTCACCAGAAGATCCGAGATTCCTTTGCCGAGGTCAACATTAGCCCCGAGCACCTGCGAGGACGCGGCGGTAACAGTCGCATAGTCGAAGTCAAATACAGCGAGGCGCTTCTTGCGTCCCTGAGTTTGTTGCGGAGTGCCGGACTGACCAGCACCGAATGCGGGTTGCGACTGCATGAGCGCTTCGGGCGAAAGCAATGCCCAGAGGATCAGCACGAACCAAACGAATTTCTTCATCTTTGGTCTCCTGCTCAAAAATTGTTACTGAAGATGCTTGCTACCCGCGCGCTGGACCGGAATTTTACTGGTCGGCGCTCGCAAGTGTCAACATGAGTCTGGACGCACAAATCCATCCCATTACGCCTCGGCGCCTCTTGACTTTCCGCCGAGATCAAGCGCAGAGGAGAACTGTCACGCTCCGCGGTCAGCGCCCGAGAAACTTCTCGAGCTTTTCGACTTCGGCTTCTGCCAGCCGCAAGTACTTCCTGGCTCTCTCGACGTCTTGCGCTTGAACCGCGGCCTGAGCCTTGTTCAGGTAATTCGTCATGCTCGCGCGGGCTTCCACCATGTCGCCGCGGAGGCCCAGTCCTTGCGAGCTCTGTTGCTGCTGCAAATTATCCAGGCTCGCGTTCAGAGATGCTTCGCGGCTCCCGAGTTGGTCCAGTTGCTGCTCGACTTCAGCCACTTCAGCCGGATCGGGCCCAGGGGGTGGCGCTGGCGCGTTGGCAGCAGCGTCATGTTTGTCCTGCTTTACGGAGGCCTTGCTCTTGGCGTCCGGCAGCTTCGCATCCGCAACCGGCTTGGCCGGAGTCGTTTTGGACACAGCATCAGCTTGTGGTGGCGGAGCAGTCGAACTCTTGGATTGGGAGGAAGCATCCTGGTTGGCCCGTGCTCCGAACCAATGTGGGACGGAGAAGCCGGCCGCAACGAGGGCAATCAGAACAATCATCGCACCCAGCGTGATATAGAGGCCGCGATGCCCGCCGCTCGTTTGGGGCGGAGGCATTTGAGCGGCTTGGGCCGCAGGCGCGGCCTGCGATTGCGAGCCCTGAGAAGCCGGCGAGTCACCCGCAACGGTCGCAGGGATCGTAAGAGCTGGACGACGAACCGTTCCGGCCCCAGCAGCAGCCGCGATTGTGCCTGGGCGCGTCGCCCCTGGCACGGCCATCCCCAACTCTCCGGCGACGCTGTGGAGCGCGTTGCGAAACGCGTCGGCCGATTGGAACCGCTGAGCAGGCTCCTTCTCCATGGCCATGACTATGATTTTGCTCACCGACGCCGGCAAGTCCGGCTTCAGTTCCACCGGCTGTCGCGGCACTTCCTTGAGGTGTGCCTGCATGATGGCGAAGTTGCTGTCAGCTTTGAATGGCCTTTGGCCGGTGACCATTTCGTACAGCGACACACCGACAGAGTAGAGGTCTGAGCGGGCGTCGATCGCTTCGCACTTCACCTGTTCGGGAGACATGTAGGCGAGAGAACCGAGCGTCATGCCGGTGATGGTCAAGCCCAGGTCGGGGCCGGATCGCGCGATACCGAAATCCATCAGCTTCACCACGCCTTCCGGCGTCAGCATCATGTTGGAAGGCTTGATGTCGCGGTGGATAATCTGGCGCTCGTGCGCGTAGCTGAGCGCGGCGAGCACTTGGGCAATGTAATTCAGCGCTTCGGCGCAGGGAATTGGTCCGCGCTCAACGCGCGAGCCCAGCGTTGTGCCCTCGACATACTCCATGATCATGATGAGTTGATTGTCGATGGTCAGCGCCGTGCGCAGCCCGGCGATGTTGGGATGGCTCAAACCTGCCAGCACCTTGATCTCGCGCAAGAAGCGTTCGACCAGATCTTTCTGGTCGGTCAGGTTCGGCAGGAGCACCTTCATGGCTTCGATGCGGTCCGAGAGAACGTTGCGCACTTTGTAAACTTTGCCCATGCCTCCGGCGCCCAGGACTCCGAGGATTTCGTAGTCACCTTTACGCGTGCCGATTAGTTCTTCGCTCATTTTTTCATTCTCCTGCCGCGCGCTGTTTGGTTGAGGTTTGATACGTCTCGGACGATGAGTAATGCGAGGTCTGATGCGATGACGTCCTCAAATCGTTTCAAAAAATATACTCCGGAACCACTCTTGGTTGGGGGAATATTGCACGCGTCGCAGTAAGAATGCAAGAAATGAGAGTGAGGAGCACGGGCAAGAATTTCGGCTACCCAAGTGAGCCGACTCGCTCGTGGAGATCGAAAGCTGGAGAGGGAATACTTTGGAGCACCCTGAAGTTTTTCGCGATTAGAACGGGGCTGCGTCATTTGTTTTGAGGGAGTTACAGGGGA